>Ga0208357_1002787_pt1 | contig 11264 bp, 11 predicted proteins | sample NGESurdeep092012_6_FD_184487 | JGI IMG/M metagenome (GOLD analysis project Ga0208357, IMG submission 184487) | Arctic peat soil microbial communities from Barrow, Alaska - NGEE Surface sample F52-2 deep-092012 (SPAdes) | ecosystem: Environmental > Terrestrial > Soil > Wetlands > Peat ... | reverse complement strand
GATGCTTACCAGAAGGGCCTGATCGACCCCGGTGCGATCGGACTCACCGAAGAACAGGTCAGCACCAACTTCGCCGCCGGTCAGTCCGCCGTGCTTATCTCCGCCAGCCCTAACTCCATCCCGGGATATACCGACCCGACGCAGAGCAAGGTCGCAAAAAACGAACTTCAGTTCGTCCACATGCCTGGTCAGGCCAACGACACTGGCCCCACCGTGGGTCTGGAGGAGGCATTGTCCATCCCGAAGGCATCCAAAAACAAGGAGGCGGCCGCGCAGTTCATCACCTGGTGGATGCAAACCCCGCAGCAGCTCGCCGCCCAGAGTAACCCGAACATGGGGCTTCTGCCACCGAGCCGCACCGCCCTGCAAAAGTTAGAGTCTGCCGACACACTGCAGGACTCGTCGACGATCATGAAGCTCAGCGCGAACATCCAACCCATCTTCCCCGATGGCGGCCCCACCTGGTACTCGAAGTTTGTGATCGACTCGGCAGCGACGATCCAGTCGGTTGCGCTCGGCCACACGACCCCGGCCGCGGGGATCGCGAAGCTCGCGACCCAGACCAAGCAGCTTGCCGCGCAGGGGCAATAGGGTGGAGGTACGTCCGGCGCTGCAGACGCGGACGCGGACGCCCAGCTCGAAGACCTCGCCGCGGTCGGCGACCCGGCGGCGCATCAACCGTCTCGGGCTGTTGCTTGTCGCGCCGTCCGCGCTGGTCATTGCGGTGCTGGTGCTCTTCCCGAGCATCCGCAGCGTGATAGGCAGCTTCCAGCGATACGAGTTGACTGACCCGAACCGCGCCTTCAACGGCGTCCAGAACTACGCATCGGTTCTCGCGGACAGCGACTTCCAGCAGTCAATTCGGAACACCGCAGGCTACTTCGTCGTCGTCACCGTGTGCGTGATCATTATTGGCATCGTGATCGCACTGTGGCTGCATAGTCTGCACGGCATCCTCCGAGCCGTCGCGCTCACGGTGATTGTGCTGCCCTGGGCCGTGCCAGGCACGGTCTCCGGCGTTCTGTGGTCGTTCATCCTCAACCCCACAGGGGCGGGGCTGTTGAACTCCCTCCTGAAGTCGCTCCACCTGATTGGAAGCTACCAGGCATGGCTGAACACGCCCGTCGTTGGGATCGTCGTGATCGCCACCACCGTCGCCTGGAGCGCGACGCCGCTCGGCGTCATCATCTTGCTGGCTGGCCTCGAAGGCATCCCGCTTGAGTTGTATGAACAGAGCCTCATTGACGGCGCGAATCGGATCAAGCAGTTCACTTCGATCACACTGCCGCTGCTGCGGCCCGCGATCGCGATCGTCCTGCTGAACGGAGCCGTGCTCTCGATTGGCCTGTTCGACCAGGTGTATGTCCTGGTCGGCCTCGACCCGAGCAGTGTCACTATCGCTGGGCAGATGTATCTGTATGCGTTCCGCGACTTCAACTTCGGGTTCGGGTTCGCCGCGTCCGTCATTGCGACGCTAATCACAGCAGCCATTTCACTGGTCTATCTGAAGCTTGTATACCGCGAAGAGGAGTACTGACGTGAGGAAGCGCGTTGGATTCGGGCCCGGATGGGGGTCGCTCCGTGTGATCATCGGGGTGCTGATCGCCGTCTGGTCGCTCGTGCCCATCTATTGGGGTATCGTCATCGCGTTCGCGACCCCGGCCGACCTTCTCCGCACCCCAGTCTCGCTACTGCCGCAGAGTTTCACCTTGGATAACTTCGCGCGTCTACTCAACGGCGCAGGGCTCTCGCAGTCCTTTTATATGGCGCTTGCGAGCTCGGTAATCCAGGCAGTCGGCACCACATTGTTGACGTTGCTGCTCGCGCTGCCCGCCGCGTACGCATTCGCACGCCTCACCTTCCGCGGCTCGACGTTGCTTTTGGCGGTGATCACGGTCACGCTCGCGGTCCCCGTCTACCTCGTTCTGATCCCATTGTTCCAATTGGAGACCTCGTCGGGACTGATCAATACTCAGCAGGGCGTAATCGTCGTGCTCACCTCGGCAGCACTGCCGTTGGCGATATGGATCCTGCGCAGTCACATCGTGACCCTGCCCGAGGATCTCGAGTCGGCCGCGCGGCTTGATGGCGCAGGAACCTTCGTGCTCATGTGGCGCATCATCGGCCCTCTCGTAGCGCCCGGGATCGTTGCCGCCGCGGTCGTCACCTTCCTCGCCAGCTGGGGCGCGTTCCTTATCCCCCTCGTTTATGCAGGCACACCAACGACCGAGCCGCTCACCGTCCTGATCCCAGCCTTGGTGGGCAAGTACAGCAGCGATTACGGCCTACAGGCGGCCGCCGGACTCATCGCTGTGGTGCCGCCGGTTTTGCTTGTGATCCTGCTACAGAGGAACCTGCTGTCAGGGCTACTGAAGGGAGCTTCGAGATGATCGACATCGCGGATGCGACGGACTCGGACCTCGAGGCCGCCTGTCGGATCGCGGAAGAAAGCCTCGACCTCGATCGGGAGGAAGCGACGGAGTTGCCACGCCTGCTCTGGCGCGAGGACGAGGGGACAACGCGGGTACGGCTGCTCGCCGTCATTGGCTTAGATCCGGTGGGTGTCGCGGTCGGCAGCATCCAGGGCGAGGAGGCATTCCTCGACCTGATCGCGGTGGTGCCCGGTGCCCGCAACGGGGGCGTTGCTCGCCGCCTCTTGACGGAATGGGAACGGCGTGCAACCGGGAAGGGCGCCACCCGTCTTAGAGCCGGCGAGAACATGCACACTTATGCCTGGCCCGGAGTCGACGTCCGTTACACTGCGGCCCTGTGCCTCCTACGTCGGTTCGGATATGAGCGGACTGGCATCGTCTACAACATGGACCTTTCCCTCGAAGGCTTTCAGGGGCCGTCCGGACAGCGGGTTGAGCGGCTCGCGGCTGCGGGCATCGAGGTACGCCGGGCCCGCCACGGGGATGATCGGGATGCGCTCGCCCGCCACGTCCGCCGATTGTGGAGTGACATCTGGTTGCGCGAGACGGCGATCGCGGTCGAGAAGGAGCTCCCGCCCCTGTTCCTGGCCCTGCGTGACGGGCAGATCGTCGGGTTCGCAGGCCACGGGATTTACCGCCCGTCCTTCTACGGCCCAATCGCCACCGATCCGGCGGAACAGCGTCACGGCGTCGGAGCCGTGCTGTCAGCGCTCGCCCTCGCCGACATGGCATCCCGCGACGTAAAGACGGCGCAGATCGGCTGGGTCGCGGAGACTGCAATCCCCTTCTATTCGCGGACCTCCGGCGCCCGACTTGGCCGCTGCTTCTGGATGCTCGCGAAGACTATCGGTTCCTGACCCGCCGCAATCCCCACGCACGCGTTCCCCGAGGAGAGAACTTATGCATACTGTGAACCGACCGAACTGGACCTTCGTGGTCGCCGATTCCCTGGAGAAAGTGTTCACCGACGAGGAACCACGCGCGATGGACATGAGCATCCCGCTCACGGCGTTCGCGGGCGAAACTGTGTCGTTCCAGATTGCGTTCCGCCCTCCCGCGGCGCAGTCGTTCGATGCCGTTGGCTCCGTTGTCATCGCCGTCGACGGGGATGCCGCCAGCCTCACCGTCCTGTCAAGCGTCGAGCTCGTTCCGTGCACGCTCCTCGCGTACGACGGCCACGACGACGGCTACCTCCGTGACACCGCGGGCCTCTACCCCGACCTGCTGCGGCCACTCGGTACTGAGGGCGATATGGTCCCCTACCTCGGGCAGTGGCGCGCCGTGTGGGTCTCCGTCACGGCGCCAGACGGCGCCGAGGGCGAAGTTCCTGTGACCGTAACAGTCCACTCGGCCAAGACCGGTGGCCTGCTACACACCGTTACCGTGCCCGTGCGGTTCTCGTCGATCCGGCTGCCGGAGCTCGATATTGTGAACACGCACTGGGTACACTGCGACGGGCTCGCCGACTTCTACGGAGACGAGGTGTTCAGTGAGGAGCACTGGCGCACGATCGAGCGGTTCATCACGAAAGCAGCCGAGATGGGCGTGAACTCCGTTCTCACTCCGACCTGGACCCCGCCGCTCGACACCGCGGTAGGTGGCGTGCGCCGCCCCGTGCAGCTGGTCGACATCATCGACGAAGGGGGCGCCTACCGCTTCGACTTCGCGAAGCTGCGGCGGTGGATGACCATCTGCCGCCGGTCGGGGATGAGGGGTCTCGAGATCGCGCACCTGTTCACCCAGTGGGGAGCCGAGTACACCCCGGCCGTCTATGTGATGACCGACGGCGACCTCGAACAACGCTTCGGCTGGCATATCCGAGCGACGGATCCCGAATACCGCAGACTGTTGGAGGCTCTTCTACCCGCGCTCCTCGATGTGCTCAGCACTGAGTGGGGCCTCGACAATGTGATCTTCCACATCTCGGACGAGCCGCACGGGCCGCGGATGCTGAAGTCCTACCAGGCCGCGCGGGCGGTTGTGGCTGACCTGCTGGAAGGCATCACGGTTGTGGACGCACTCAGCGACTACGAGTTCTACACCTCCGGAGCCGTCGAGCAACCGGTGATCGCGACGGACGCGCTCGAGCCGTTCCTCGAGCGTGGCATCCCGAGTCTCTGGGTCTACCACTGCCTCGGGCAGCACAAGGATGTCGCCAACCGGTTCATCGGCCTGCCGTCCTCCCGCAATCGGGTACTCGGGACCCAGTTGTTTCTGCTCGGCGCAGCCGGCTTTCTGCACTGGGGGTTTAATTTCTACAACACGCAGTACTCGACGCGGCCGCTTAATCCCTTCCAGGACACGTGCGCTGGAGGCGGGTTCATCGCCGGCGACTCGTTTATCGTTTACCCGGGTGATGGCGGAGTGCCGTGGGAGTCCCTGCGCTTCCGCGTGTTCGCGGAGGCGATGATGGACCACCGGGCGATGCAACTCCTTCGGAGCCTCGCCGGTATGGAGGCGGTGCGATCGATCGTGGACCCCGGGGGCACGGTCACCGCCACGCGCTACAGCACCGATCCCGACCACTACCGCCGCGTTCGCGCGGTGCTGTCCGCGGAGATCGTGCGCCGCGCTTCGGAAAAGTCACTCACCCGACCCGACCGGAATCCAGCCTATCCGGGTCCCAGCTTGACCAGAGAGGCGCCGAAAGCGTTTTAGAACCATTCACAGGGTGAGGATGAGCCAGAAGATGAAGCCCAGCGGAGGTCGTGCGCGGGAATCGGTGCTGATTGGAGATGATCGGGCGGCGCTCGAGTTCGGGATCGGACCAGACGAGCCGGTCGCGGTCCGTGCGCTCGTGGTCGACGGCGTGCACCACGCCCTGGCGCGCCCCCGGCCGCTGGTCGAGGTCGTGACGGTGGGGACGGGGCACACGCCGGCGTCCGCGCGGCTTACAAACACGACCGCTGGCTGCGCCACGCGTTATGTCACACATGCGTACGACACCGACTCGAACGCGGACCGGCTCCGCATTGAAGTAGTGGATCTGGTGAATCGGCTCGCCGCCGACGTGGACATCGAGCGCCCACGCGACGTCGCAGCGTTCCGCTTCCGCGTGACAGTACGAAACGACAGTGATGCCCCCGTGGTCCTGCTCTCGATCGCGACCCTGACGCTCGGATTCCTTCCCGAAGGAGACCACCTCGGCCAGTGGGCGCGCATCAGCGGCACGAGCGACTGGCTCGGCGAAGGACGGTTCGCGCGCGTGCCGCTGCGCGGCGCGACTTTCCCGGAACTCGTGTCTGACCGCACGGGACAAGACCTCCGCGGCCAGCACAAGGCGGTGTCAAGCGGCACATGGTCGACCGGGTCGGCGCTGCCCGTGGGCATGCTTGAGCGGGACGGGCTCGCCGTCGCCTGGCAGATCGAGCACAACGGTCCATGGCGGGCCGACATCGGCGAGGACAGCGGGAGCGCCTATCTCGCCCTCAGCGGCCCGACCGACCTCGATGCGTCCTGGATGAAGGTCCTGCACCCCGGTGAGACGTTCACGACCGTGCCCGCCACGGTGACACTCGGGCGCGACGTTCCGGCGGCGATCGGCGCGCTTACCGACTTCCGCCGCGCAACGCGTCGGCCGCTCCGTCCGACGCGCCCCATCGTCTTCAACGACTATATGAACACCCTCAACGGGGACCCGACGACCGAGCGGCTGCTCCCGCTCGTCGCCGCCGCGGGTGCAGCCGGGGCCGAGGTGTTCTGCATCGATGCCGGCTGGTATGACGATGGCGGAGATTGGTGGGACAGTGTAGGGCTATGGACGCCGTCGGCTAGCCGATTCTCTGGCGGCCTCGACGAGGTTTTCGCCCAGATTCGGGACGCCGGCATGGTTCCCGGGCTGTGGCTTGAGCCCGAGGTCGTGGGCGTGCGCAGCCCCGTCGCGCAGACGCTGCCGCCTGAGGCGTTCCTAAGCCGGTGCGGGCAGCGGATCGTCGAGCACGACCGCTACCACCTTGATCTTCGGCACCCGGCCGCGCGGGCGCACTTAGACCGCGCCATCGACCGGCTCATTGCCGACCTCGGCGTCGGCTACTTCAAATTCGACTACAACATCGACCCGGGCTCCGGCACGGACCATGCGGCCGACAGTGCCGGCGATGGCCTGCTCGAACATAATCGCGCACACCTCGCATGGCTGGACGCGTTGCTCGACCGGTATCCCGACCTCGTGATTGAGGGGTGTTCGTCGGGCGCTATGCGGGCCGACCCCGCGATGCTGCAGCGGTTCGCGCTCCAGTCCACGTCGGACCAGCAGGACTTTTCAAAGTATCCGCCGATCGCGGCGGCGGCCCCCTTGTCCTACACGCCCGAGCAGGCTGCGAGTTGGGCTTACCCCCAGCCGGAGATGACGGATGAGGAGGCGTCTTTCACGCTCGTCACCTCCTTGTTGGGCTCCTTCTACCTCTCTGGGCACCTCGACCGGATGACCGCATCACAGCGCGCCCGCGTTGCCGAGGCTGTCGCCGTGGCGAAACAACTCCGCGTGGACATCGGACGAAGCCGCCCACATTGGCCGCTCGGCCTCGCCGGCTGGAGGGACGACGTCGTCGCGCTCGGGCTCTGGACGCCGGAGGCCGACCTCGTCAGTGTCTGGTGTCGTGCGCCGGGCGAACGACCTGTCAAACTCGTGCTGCCGCACCTGGCAGGCCGACAGGTGGACGTCGAGACGATCTTCCCACGCGATCTCCCGGCCTGGAGCGCCCGCTGGTGTGCCGAGACCGGCACGCTCGAGTTGACCGCCGTTGGTCCAAATCGGGCCCGCACGCTACGCATCGTCGCACGCTGACGCCTCGTATCCGATTTCGACCGGCCTGCCAGCGCGGCACTTTCGACTGGAAGGCTCCGCCCACACGGTGACGCCGTCGCCAGAGTCGATGGGTTTGAGGCGGTAGATCGCCCGGCAGAGTGTGAACTTGCCAGAGTCTGTCGGCCTGATGGTGATGACAACTTCACCTTGCGCCACTGTCAGGGCGATGTAGGGGAGCACGTGCAGATTCCCGAAGTGCTAGTTGTACTGCCCGGGGAGGTTGATCAAGTGGCTGAGGGGTGGTTTGTTTCCGATGGCTGAGTGGAGTCTGTGGTGATTGTATTGGTGAAGCCAGGGCTGCAGTTCGGTGTCTGAGGCGTAGAAACGTCCGTAGGCCCATCCGTCGCCCAGGGTGCGGTGGAAGCGTTCAATCTTCTCGTCGGTCGGGGGGCCGTGGGGACGGGTTCGTTTTGGAGTGATGCCGAGCTCGGCGCAGGCGTCACGCAGGGCGTGGGATTTGTAAGCGGAGTCGTTGTCGGGGAGGACTTGCTCGACGGTGGCGTTGCGATCGGCGAACCATGTAACCACCTGGTAGTTGTCGACGGCGGCTTCGTTGATATCGGAGCCCCACCCTGGGGTGGATGGGAGCGCGAACGTCCCGTCCTCGATACGGGGTGGGACCGTCAATAAGTCTGACTTCCACGGGACGTCATTTGCTTCGATTTCCATGATTCGAAAATTCGGAATCGCCGCCGCCGAATGTGCGCTCATCAAATCTGCGAGTGGACCGTAGAAGTTGTGGGGAGCGACGGGGACGTCGTACAAGTCCGCGAGTTGGGCGAACAACTGGACAACGGGGGAGTGCACAGTCGCGACGAAGGGCCAGGACACCGCCGAGGCGACGCGCGTGACCGGCTCTACGCGTCCGTGAGCGCCCTCGGCCGCGACCAGGTGAACGAGATCCTGGTCCGGTTGGCGGTGGGCTACGACGAACTCGTCCAGGAGACTTCCCAGGAGTGACTGCGGCCCACTGTTTCCAGACACCAGGAAGCGCGGGCTGAGGCAGACAACCCATCACACGGCTTCGTTGAGGTAGCACAGGGCGCTGACCGCGCCGTCACGACGCGCGGGGGGATTCGAGCCTGACGGCGCACCACCTGCCGAAGGGCTTTCGCTGAGCTTTTCGAACCCCGATCTTCGTCCGGCGTCGGCCGGGCGCAACCTGGCGCTTCGCGCCCTCACTGCACCGGAAAGTCTTCTCGGCGCTCACGCTTATTTCCTCAAAGATTTTCCGCCTCCGCTCGGGTTCCCGGGTGGCCGCCCGGCCGCCACTACGGACATTGCTCTGCGTATCGAAAAGCTCACCAATATGGGCGATCAGGAAACAGGAGAAGGCGATGACCGGACCAGAGGAAGAGAACACCACGACCGTCGACGGATACGTCGTACCGGTCGACCCGATGGAGGACCTGGAATGCGACTCCTGCCAGTAGGGCAGAAGGGAGCGAAGATCATGAACACCACCAGCCCGACCGTGTATGGCACACCGTTTGGCAACCGTGAGGAACTTACGGCGTTGATCAAGGGAAGTCCCGGCCGGATCCGCGGCCAGCTGTGGGTGCAATGGGACGCCGACAGTTGGATGCCCACCAACTGGGTGCGCGTCACACACGCCAACGCACCTCGAGCAGCATTAGCCGACGCGGTTCAGGAATATGGCGGGGACGGGGTCCGCTTCGTGCTCAACGACGGAACAGACCTCAACCCGTCACCGCGGCAACTGATCAGCCTCGACCCCATCCTGGGCCGTTCAACGCGACCCGCACTCTTCGACTGAAACAAGCAGAAGGTGATACCCGATGATCCTGGACGTGGAGATGCTGACCGTGCAGCAGATGCACTACTACGCGACCGGATACACCGACGCGCTGGAAGATAGCAGAGATCAGCAGGACCGGTTGAATGCCGCAGTTGCAGAACTCACCACCCGACTCGATCAGGCGGAAGCGGCAGCCGACCGCTACTACCACGCCGCGTTCTGCTCATGCCAGCCGCACCGAAGCACGAGCCAATGTCGGCGGTGACGGCCGCGCGGCACTGCCTTCAGACGCGACGGTTGCTCGGGCGCGCCGGAGGCCGACATGAGACTCCATTATCGGTGTTTCGCTACGCGTTGTTTAGTGCGTTCTACTGGTTGTTATATGCTGCATAATTCTCGTGTTTTGCTTGCTTTCTCCCGCTTTGTGGGGGTTAATGGTCGTATGACGACAATCACTCAGCGGACCGAGGTTCGTGCACATGACGATTCGATTCGGTTCGCGCCGACCGAGATTGTTGGCGGCTTGCGCGAGATCCTGGGGTCTCGACTTGTCGCGTACCTGGGCAGAGTCAATTCCACGCGTCAGGTCGATGGGTGGGCGAAAGGGACAATCGCGCTGTCTGACGACAAACTTGAGCGTCTGCGCGCGGCTTACCACATCGCCGCCCTGCTACGGGATCACGAGGGCTCCGCGACAGTACAGGCCTGGTTCAAAGGCATGAACCCGCAGCTGGAGGATCAGGCGCCAGCGCAACTCCTCCGCGAGCAGCCGCTCGAATCCGCCGGACCGGCTGTCTTGGCCGCTGCACGCGCGTTCGCCTTCGTCGGATGAGCGCCCCCCACCTCGAGCTGACTGGAGATCCGGGCACGGTATGGCACGTTGGATTCCGCCCGAATCCGTGGGCGTGGGCAGATCGCGCGTATGCGACCGACGATGGCAGGTTCAAAGGCCGCTGGGACGATGAGGAAGGAAAGTTCCGCACCATCTACACCGGTGACAGTCTCTACGCCTGCCTGGTCGAAGTCCTTGCCCCACTGCGCCCCAAACGCTCAGTCGATGACGCCGTGATGGCGATCGAGGACGATGACGGTCACGGTACCTACTACCCGGACCACGCTGCCGGCACGATCAACTACAGCTGGTTGGACGAGCGCGCGGCTGGACGCGCCGAGCAGGATGGCCGATACTGCTACGTCACCCATTCGAGCAGCATCGCCGTCCTGCGTCGTATCTTCGACCCAGCGACGTTCGGGATAGATGCCGCCGACTTTGATGCTTCCCTGCTCAAGGACTCCGCTCCCCGGGCTCTTACGAGATCGATCGCCCGCTGGTTGTTCGATCTTGCGGATGGCGACACAGTCGACGGTGTCGAGTTTCGTTCGCGGCATGGAGACGATCTGCGGATGTGGGCCATCTTCGAGCGTGACACCGACGGTGAGACAAGTTCTCATCTCAGTGACAGGGGCAGCGTGAGCCTGAGCCCTGAAACCATCGACCTCGCACGGGCGCTTGAGCTCCACGGGATCCGATGGCTGGACTAGAGATTGCTTCTCTGCGCCAGTGGCCTTCAATCTCGATTGACAAGCGCGGCACACGCTCTCATCGCCAGCGTTGGCGTTTGGACTTTCTTCGGACATTCCGTGCAAACGACTTCGGAAAAAGACAGCGCCACGCAGAGACGACTTTCCGAGACAGTCGGGTCCCGTGTGATTCCGCGGATCTCACAGCCGGTGTTTCGAGCGAGGGGAGTGTCATGGAATACTGTAGCTTTCCGAGACACCCACCCGGAGCGTTTGACGACTGGTCATCGGGCGCAAACTCGGGACACCTATATGGGCATCTTCGGATCCCGAGAGAGCTCGACGTCAATAACGCCGGGGGAGTGCCCGCTCATCGTCCGGTTTGCGGGCGGTTTATTTTCGAACTCACGGACTTTCACGCTCGACTGCATGCTCGTAGAATCGCGCGGCCCCGGCGCAGTATTGCTGCAAGCCGCACTGACGTCGAGGATGGGTCATATGTATCTCGCTGATCTGTCGGAGCTTTCGCGGTCGAGCCGTGAAAACGGCTGTGTTCATGAGTTCGAGCAGAACTCGCTAATCTCACGACTGCGCTGGCCAGCAGATGTGGTTGAGCAGTTCTTATTCGATCAAGGTGATAACAGCTCTAGTGCGTGGCCGGTTAGCTCAGGTAGCCTGTTTGCATGGGCCGGCCTGAATTTCCTCTGACGATTCTGGAGTTTCAGGCGAGGTTCGGCGATGAGCA
>Ga0208357_1002786_pt1 | contig 11266 bp, 7 predicted proteins | sample NGESurdeep092012_6_FD_184487 | JGI IMG/M metagenome (GOLD analysis project Ga0208357, IMG submission 184487) | Arctic peat soil microbial communities from Barrow, Alaska - NGEE Surface sample F52-2 deep-092012 (SPAdes) | ecosystem: Environmental > Terrestrial > Soil > Wetlands > Peat ... | reverse complement strand
CCGAAAATACATCACCAGTCTTTTCAAGGGGCTCGTTGTCCGTATGCAAACCTGCCACGATGAACCAGTTTAACACGTCAAGCATGGCTGAATCCAATTCCAGCATTAACTGGCTTTGCACGGGCGACGAAATTTTTCCCGCGATGATGGCGGCGATTGACGCGGCGAAAAAATCGGTCTGCCTCGAAGTTTATGTTTTCACGGACAGCCCGCTGGGAATCCGTTTTCGCGAGGCGCTGGTTCGCGCGTGCAGGCGCGGCGCGAAAGTCCGCGTGCTCGTGGATGCGGTCGGCTCCTATTTTTTGCCCGCAAAGTTTTGGGATCCGCTGCGGGACGCAGGTGGCGAAGTCCGGCAGTTCAATCCGGTGACATTGAAACGCCTCATCATCCGCAACCACCGCAAGCTGCTCGCGTGCGACGGGCGCGTGGCGTTCGTCGGCGGCTTCAACATCGCTTCGGAATACGAAGGCGACGGCGTGAAATCCGGCTGGTGCGACGTGGGCTTGAAAATCGGGGGCGCGCTGGTGGCGCAACTGGAGGCGTCGTTTGACGAGATGTTCGGGCGCGCGGACTTCCGGCACAAACGGTTCACGCGCCTGCGAAAAACCGATGCGAAAAAAACCGTCACGCTGTCCAAGGAACAACTGTTGTTCAGCGGGCCGGGACGCGGACGCAACCCGTTCAAGCGCGCCTTGCATGGGGATTTGGAGCGCGCAAAAAATGTGCAGATGATCATCGCGTATTTTCTGCCGACGTGGCGGCTGCGGCGCGAGTTGAAACGGGTGGCGCGGAGCGGCGGAAAGGTGCGGTTGATTCTCGCGGGCAAATCCGACGTGCTGCTTTCGATGCTCGCAGCGCAGGGTTTGTATCGCCGTTTTTTGAAAGGGAACATCGAGATTTACGAATACCAGCCGCAGATTCTGCACGCGAAACTGATCATCGTGGACGACATCGTGTATCTCGGCTCGGCGAATCTCGACACGCGCAGCCTGCGCATCAATTACGAACTGATGATCCGCTTTGAAAATAAAAAGATCGCGGACGAGGCGCGGGAAATCTTCTCAAAAAATCTGAAGCACTGCCATCGCGTCACGGCGGAGGAATGGCGCAAGTCACGCACTTTCTGGCGGAAACTGAAACAGCGCTGGGCGTATTTTTTGCTGAACCATCTCGACCCTTATCTGGCGCGCCGACAATGGCGTGGTTTGCCGGATTGATTTCAGGGCATTGATTTCATCTTGCGATTTACCCGCGCATGATGATTTATAAAAACAGGGTGAAGGGTCATTCAAATGTAAAAGTCGCGTGAGTGACGGCAGGATGATTCTTTGTCCCCCCAATGGACTTTGTGGTGACCGTGCGCAAGCACCACAGCGTTAAAACGCCGGGCTATTGTCTCAATTCGGAATTTTGAATGCGGAATTAAAACCAGGCGTTCGTCATGGCCCGGCGGATGACCGGCAGAGATTATTGGAAATGACCGGCCACCTGTGTTACACGTTGCAACATGATGAAAATAAAAGCTTACTCCGCGCGCAGCGCCAAATCGCCGCTCGCGCCCTCTTCCATCCAGCGCCGCGCACCGGGCAAACACGATGTGCAGATCGAGATTCTCTTTTGCGGCATCTGCCACACGGACGTGCATGTCGCGCGCAATGAATGGGGCGCGACAACTTATCCCTGCGTGCCGGGCCATGAAATCGTCGGTAGCGTCACGCAAGTCGGCCCGGCGGTCAGGAATTTCGCGCCCGGCGATCTGGCGGCGGTCGGTTGCATGGTGGATTCCTGCCGCAAATGCGCGAGCTGCGAGGAGCATCTGGAACAATTCTGCGAAAAGGGCGCGACGTTCACCTACAATGCGCCGGACAAGAAAAGCGGCGGCAGAACTTACGGCGGTTACTCGCAGAGCGTCGTCGTGGACGAAAATTTCGTGCTGCGTGTGCCGAAGAATCTGGATCCGGCGGCGACGGCGCCGTTGCTTTGCGCGGGCATCACAACGTATTCACCGTTGCGCCATCACAAAATCGGCAAAGGTCACAAGGTCGGCATCGTCGGCCTGGGCGGTCTTGGCCACATGGGCGTGAAACTGGCAAACGCCTTCGGCGCGCACGTTGTCGTCTTCACCACGTCGCCGGGCAAAAAGAAAGATGCGAAACGGCTGGGCGCGCATGAGGTCGTGCTTTCCAAGAATGAAAAGGAAATGGCGGGGCAGGCGAACAGTTTTGATTTCATCCTCGACACGGTGGCCGCGAAGCACGACATCAACGCCTATCTGAAATTATTGAAGCGCGACGCGACGCTGGCGCAGGTCGGCGTGCCGGCGGAGCCGCTGGAGGTGGAAGTTTCCAACCTGATTTTTGGCCGGAAAAAATTCACAGGCTCGCTGATCGGCGGCATCCAGGAAACGCAGGAGATGCTGGATTTTTGCGGCAAGCACGGCATCACGTCCGATATCGAGCTGATTCCCATCCAGAAAGTCAACGAAGCCTACGAACGCCTGCTCAAGAGCGACGTGAAATACCGCTTCGTGATTGACATGGCCTCGCTCAAGTAAGCCAAAGGCCACAGGTGACAGCCGGACACAGACGCGTTAATCGCCTTTCCACATATAGGTAAAGCGTCACACCTTTCAAACTGTCCAAATCTTCATCTGGGGAGACCAATGGAATCGTCAGGGCGCAAACAGGTTCAAATCAATGGCATCCGCCATTGCCTTGTAACCGATTGGGTTCATGTGCAACCCGTCATTCGCGTAAAGTCCGGGATGAAACGCCGCCTTAAATTTTGTCGGCGTTTCCGGGTCGCGAACGGCTGCGTCAAAGTCAATCACGCCGTCAAACATATTGTTCGTGCGAATCCATGCGTTGACATATTGACGTTCGGCTTCATGAATTTCGGAGTAGTATCCGTTCCCGCCAAACGGCGTGATGGTCGCGCCATAAACCCGGATGTTCCGAGCCTTCGCCTTGGCGGCAAACCCCTTGAAGGCGTTCACGATGTTGGTTGCCGTCATCATGCTGCTGCGTCCGCCGATGTCATTCACGCCTTCAAACACGATGAGGTAACGCACGCCATCCTGATCGAGCACGTCGCCATCGAAACGCCTGACGCCCGCCGGGCCAAGGCCGCCGAAGATGGCGTTGCCACCGATGCCCATGTTGGCCACCGCCACGTCCGCCGTCGGGGCGTTGGTGATCAGCCGCGCGGCCAGGTCATCCGGCCAGCGGTTGTTGCCGTCCGTCGTCGAGCCGCGTCCGTCGGTGATGGAATCGCCAAGCACGACAATTGTCCGGGCGGAATTTTTTGCCTGCACCTCGATGCCGGTGGCCGTGAACCAATGCTCCGTTTTTCTGGCCGTGGGAAGGCTGGCGTCAGACACCGAGTTGCTCGCGACGATGAACGAGGTTGTGCGCGATCCAGGATGGCCGTTGATGGTCGTCGCGGAAATGTCGCCGTAGAAAATGCTGATGGCGACGTTGGTGAGCGCCGGCAAATCGAATGCCAGTTCATCAGAATATATGCTTCCGCCCGGCGGAATCATCGTTCCCGCCGCACCGCTGAACGTGAGCGCCTTGTCGGTGGCCGGATTAATTTCGCCGTTTCCCAAGCCGGCGGCCAAAGCCACGCGCGCGGTGTTGATCGTGACCGGACTGGTGCCATACAAATTCGACAGCCGCACCCGGATGGTTTGGCCGCCGATGCTGTTATGCACGAATTCGCGCAGCGTGCTGTTGGCCAGCGGCACGGGCGGCAGATTGCGCGGCTCGGTCAATTGCTGGCCGCAGGCCCAGGTCGTCACCCAATGGTTGTCGGCGGCGAGAGTTTGCAATTGCGCGCAGGCGAGCGTGAAACTCATCCCCGCAACACTAATTAAAAAAGACATTTTTTTCATATTTTCAAGTTGGTATTGGGCTATTATTTTTTTTGATTAATCATCCGGCTTCAGTTTGAATTGGCGGACCATCAACTCAGTTTCCACGGTGCGCGGTAATTGCGGGTGAGCAATTTGCCGGCTTCGGCATCGCCGACAATTTCTTCCTTCGCAACGTCCCACTGGATTTTTCGGCCCGTAAGCATGGAAATCAGGCCGAGGTGTCCGGGGATGGTGGAATGATGCCCGGTCTCCACCGGCGCGACGGTGGGTTGGCGGGATTTGACGCAGTCGAGAAAATTGCGGACGTGGCCGGGTGATTCGTATAGCTTCACTTTGCGCAATTCATCGGGAAGGTTTTTGTTAACCTTCCATTCCGGATTCGAGCTTTGAAATCCCTCTTCGCCCATCATAATCCAGCCATCAGTGCCAATCCACTTGGTGCTTTCCTGTTCAATGTCAGGATCGCCGCCGGCAATGGTCATGGCAATGTCTTGAGGATACTTCAGTTCGATTCGATATGTCGGGCTGGTGTTGAACACATCGCCAGCGGGAGGGAAATCTCCGTGCCCGTCAACTGCTGATGGGCCGGAACGATCACAATCCATCCCCCAATGCGCGATGTCACAAAAATGACCGATCCAGTCCATCAACATTCCGCCGCCCGTGTTGTAATTCCAGCGCCAGTTCATGTGGACGCGCGCTTGAATGTAAGGCTCCATTTTGGACGGGCCGATCCATGTTTCGTAATCCAGCTCGGCCGGCGGCTTCTGAATTTCGTAGCTCGGCTCAATACCTTCATTCATGGAAATAAAATCAATGTGGCCGTCGAGCAGCCCGACCTCGACGCGCGTCAACTTGCCGATCAATCCATTGCGGACAATTTCACAGGCCCGGCGATAGGATGCCTGCGAGCGCCGCCAGGAGCCGGTCTGCCAGATGATGTTGTTCTGTTCAACGGAGCGGACGATGGCCTGCTGTTCGGCGACGGTTTTGGCCAGCGGTTTCTCGCCGTAAATGTCCTTCTTTTGCCGCGCGGCTTCAGTGTAAGCAAGCGCATGCCAGTGATCCGGCACGGCAATCATCACGGCATCAATGTCCTTTCGCGCGAGCAGTTCGCGATAGTCGTGATAGCCCTTGCAGTCCTGGTTCTGATAATTCTCATTGATGGCGTCCACCGCGCTCTTCAAATGGTCTTTGTCCAAATCGCACGCGGCGACCACGCGGCAATCTTCCTCGGCAAAGAAGTTCCTGGTATTATCCGGCCCCTGCATTCCCCAGCCGATGACGCCCACGGTGATGCGGTTGGACGGGCGGTTTTGGCCAAAAATCGAGCTGGGCACAATGGTCGGCAGGGCAATGGCGGCGGCAGTGGTGGTGATAAAACGGCGGCGGCTGATGCCGGTTGGTTTTTTGTTCATGGTATGCGTTGCGCGTCCCTTCAATGGGAAATGTTTTCGCTGCTGTTCTTGTCTCCAAAAATACCGGATTTACCACCCAGACGGAAGGATGAAAAATGAAAATCAGAATTCGCATGGCCAGAGGCAGCTTGGGTGCAAAGTTGAGCCGTCGAGCAATCTGTCGAAAAAGAAAACCAAACATAGTCGTCGCAGGCTGGTTTGAAATTCAATCCTGCTTGCACACGGAACAAAGTTGCTGCTATAAATAAATCCATGCACCAATCGCTCGCAACTCGTTTCTTCATCTCATTCTCAACGCTGGTTGCTGGCGGAACCCTGTTGAGCGGCGCGGCTCCGTCGGATTCTGCCACGCTTCCCGTCGCCGCGACAAAACATTGGACCGCCGACAACGGCAACGGCACTTACTCAAACCCGTTGTTCTACGGCGAGTTCGAAGACCCGGATCCCATCCGCGTGGGCAACGATTATTATCTGGCGGGAACCACCATGCACATGATGCCCGCCGTAGAACTTTTACATTCCAAAGATTTGGTGAACTGGGAACTCGCCGGCTATTGCACCAACAAGCTGGACCTCGGCCCGGCCTATCGCATGGAAAATGGCCAGAACATTTATGGCCGGGGCATCTGGGCGCCCTGCATCCGCTATCACAACGGCATGTTCTATGTTTTTTGCAACGTCAATGGCGCCGGCCTCATGGTTTACCGTTCCAAATCAATTCACGGACCGTGGGAGTGGAATCAGTTGCCCGGAAGGCACGATATGTCAGTGCTATTCGATGACGACCTCAACAAAATTTTTATCATTTCCGGCGCTGGCAGCCCTTATCCGATTGATGAACTGGCGCCGGACCTCAAGTCCTTCGTTCCCGGCGTTCACCATCAATTGGTTGTCCCGCCCGGCGGTCCACGGATGGGCGAAGGCCATCACCTTTACAAAATCAAAGGCAAATACTACGACATTTCCGCCATGCCCGGCGGCCCGGTGAATCAAATGGTCGCCAAGGCAGACTCCATTGATGGTCCGTGGACTGTTACCACGATGGTCGAAGGCGAGTCGCTGGGCGTGACTGCCGCGCCTGATCGTGCCCGGCCCAATGACCGCGGACTGTGGCTGCATCAGGGCGGCATGTGCGATACGCCGTCGGGTCAGTGGTGGAGCGTCATCATGTCGGATCACGGCAGCGCTGGCCGCATGGTTTCCCTGGTGACTATCACCTGGGACGACGGCTTTCCGCTCATCGGCCTGCCGGGCAATTTGCGCAAAGCGCCCAACACCTGGATCAAGCCCGACACTGGTTATACGCAGGAACCCATGCCGGCTTATGTTCCTGACGACAACTTCGACAATGGCAAGATGAATCCGCACTGGCAATGGAATCACGTTCCTGATGACACGAAATGGTCTTTGACGGAGAAACCCGGTGTGTTGCGCCTTCATTCTCTTCCCGCGCCTGATTTTTACCATGCCCGCAACAGCCTTTGTCAGCGGCCGCCCGGACCGGAGTCCATCATGACGGTTGAACTGGACACGACCGGTCTGACTGACGGCGACGTTGCGGGTCTGGCGCTGCTCTGCAATCCCTACGTTTGGATCGGCGTGGTGAAATCCACCAATGGCACCTCGCTGCAAATGTATGCCAGCCCAGCCGGCGGTCGCGGATTCGGTCGCCGTGGCGGTGGTGCGGCTCCGGTTGCGGCCAATGAGCCGGCCATCAGCTCAACCACTCCTCCGAACCATCTCTGGCTGCGGGTTCATTGCAACTTTGACACCGACCAAGCCGTATTCAGTTGGAGCGCGGATGGCAAGGAATTCACGCCGCTGGGCAATCCTTGGCCGATCCCTGGTTTCCAATTGCAGACGTTTCAAGGAGTCCGCCCCTCTTTGTTCAACTACAACACGTCCGGCCAGCCCGGCGGCTATGCGGACTTTGACAACTACACGGTTGTGGAGCCGCGTGCGCGCGGCATCGAACGCGAAATTCCCGTTGGCAAAACCATCACGCTGACCAGCGGCGCTGACGGGAGCTATCTCGACGCCGACACGCAAAGTAATATTCTGATCAATGTGGCCGCAGATTCAATCGGTGCGAACGAGCAGACCGATAAATTCCAAGTCGTGGATATTGGATTGGGCCGCGTCGCGTTCAAGGCCAGCAACGGCCGGTTTGTTTCGGCCTCGGAGGATGGCGTCACTTTGAAAGACTTGGCCGGCCAGAAGCCAAGCGACGCGGAGTCGTTTCAGTGGATCAACCTGATGCGCGGCGACACCGCGTTCATGTCCTTGGTCAACCATCGCTATCTGGCCACCAAACCCAACCAACCGGGACCGGTCACGGCGACGGCCACTGACGTAACCCCGGCCCGCAAAGGCGGCGTGTGTTTCAAGTGGACGGCGATTGAATGAAGCATAAGCGCTGTTTTCAAATTCAAAATTCTCCAACAACTGTAAAATCCCAAAGAAAATTTCCATGAAAAAACAACGATGCCTGATTCTTCTCATATGCGCCGTCTTGATTACAGTCGCGGAATGTGATGTGCGTGCTCAAAATGGTCCCGCGATGCCGACTGCAATGGCACCCGACCGCGCCGGTCGTGGCGGCGGCCAAGGTTTCATGGGTCGCGGCCCGCTGGCGCCTCCCGGCCCGCCGGCTCCCGTGCCATCGGCGGTCGCGATTCCTCGCCCATCCCAGGCGGAACTGGACAAGATCAACGCCGACCTCAAAGAATACATTGCCAAGTCTCCGGACAAGGAATTGTTGCAAAAATGGGAATCGCTCCTGAAGGTTGAAGAGCCGCGCGCCAACACCGCCATCGAACCCGTTCAGACTGCGGTGCGCACCACCCAGCGCCACAACCGTTTCGTCGAGACCGCCACGAACAGCGATTTTGACATTCTGTTTGAAGGCGATTCCATTACTGATTGGTGGCAGCAGCGTGGTGCGCAGGGCGGTGCGGATGTTTTCAAAAAATATTTTGGCGACAACAAAGCGGCCAATTTCGCCGTCGCCGGGGACACGACCCAGGGCGTGCTTTGGGGTCTGCAACATGGCGAAGGCCAGGGACACAAGCCCAAAGCCGTGATGCTGATGATTGGCACGAACAACACAGGCGGCAACTCCGGGCCGGAAATTGCCGAAGGCGTCGGCGCGGTGATTTATGAACTGCGCAAGGATTTTCCCAAGGCAAAAATCCTGCTTCTGGCCATCTTTCCGCGCGGCAACAGTCCCAACGATTCCAACCGCATCAAAAATGAGGAAGCCAACAAGATCATCGCCAAGCTGAACGATGGGAAGCACGTCTTTTTCATGAACATCAATGACAAGTTCCTCGACGCGCAAGGCCACCTCATTGGTTTCCGCAATGATAATCTTCATCCCACTGCAGTAGGTTACGAAGCCTGGGCCTCGGCCGTTGCTCCCACGCTGAAAAAATGGATCAAGTAAGCCACGCAAAACACAACCCGCAAATTCCATGAACAACAAATTTTTCCTCAAGCTTCTTCTCATCTCCATTTTGACCGTTGCCACGATCGGCATCGCTTTCGCTCAACCCGCTCCCGGAACGCCCGGCCGTGGTGGCGGGAGAGGTTTTGGTCGCGGCCAGTTCAGTCCGCCCGGCCCGCCGGCTCCCGTGCCACCGGAAGTTGCCATACCGCGACCCACGGCTGAAGAACTCGCCAAGCTGAACGCGGATCTTAAGAAATTCGTTGGTGGTTCGCCGGACAAGAAGTTGAAGAAAGAATTCGGATCGCTCATCACGGTTCAGTTGCCGCGCGACAATACCGCCATCCGTCCCGCAGGTGGAGGTGGAGGACAGCACCAATCCTTTGTCAACATCGCCAATACCGGCGACTTTGACATTCTGTTCCTAGGCGACTCGATCACCTATCTTTGGACCGTGGGGGAAGGTGATGTGTCGGGCTATCCGGGCGGCCAGACCGTCTATGACAAATACTTCGTCGGTATGAAGATTGCCAACTTCGGCATTCCGGGCGACTCAACCCAAGGCGTGCTCTGGCGACTTCAGAATGGCGAAGGCCAGGGTCATAAACCCAAGGCCGTCATGCTCATGATCGGCACCAACAACAACGGCAACACCCCCGAGGAAATTGCCGAAGGTGTCGGCGCGGATGTCCTCGAACTCCGCAAAGACTTCCCCGATGCCAAAATCCTTCTCATGGCCATCTTCCCGCGCGGCACGGGCCCTAGTGATTCAGGCCGCCGCAAAATGGAGGCCGCCAACAAGATCATCGCCAAGCTCGACGACCAGAAGCACGTCTTTTTTATGAACATCAATTCCAAGTTTCTGGACGCAAATGGCGGTCTGATTGGCTTCCGCCCGAGCGACCATCTTCATCCGGTGACAGAGGGTTTTGAAATCTGGGCCGCCTCCGTCGCCCCCACGCTCAAGAGCTGGATCAACTGATCTTGCGATGCATTTGACGTTCAAAATGAATATGAAAAAACTGACGCAAACACTGGCCGTTCTTCTGGCAGTTGGAATGTTCACCGCAACCGTTTTGGCTGAGGGCAACTACAAAAGCTTCACCGTTTCCACTTACATCATTCAAGGAACGGTGCAGAGCCTCATGGATGGCCGGATGGATCCGGCGGAAACCTGGTCCAACCTCACGCGCAATCTCAAGGTGGACAAAGTCTATATCGAGGTGATGCGCAATCACACGCTCGTGGATGAAGCGGGATTGGAGAAGCTCAAAAAGTTTTTCCAGGACCGGGGCGTGCAGGTTTGTGGCGGCCTGGCTTTCAGCATCAGCGAGGCGAATGGCTACCAGGGTTTTGATTATGCCGATCCAGAGAACCGTGAGTTCGCCAAAAAAGCCGTGGAAATGGCCGCCCGGCATTTCGATGAAATCCTGCTCGACGATTATTACTTCTTCGACCGCAAAACCGATCTGGACATCCAGGCCAAGGGGGACAAATCTTGGACTCAATATCGTCTCGAGACCATGCGCGAGGTTACAAAAGACCTCATTGTCGGCGCCGCCAAAGCCGTCAACCCGAAATGCAAGGTCATCATCAAGATGGCGAACTGGTATGACCAATACGCCGGCATGGGCAATGACACCGAAAAAGTCCCGCTCATTGCCGACGGGATGTTTTCCGGCACGGAATCCCGCCTCTGGGTCGGACAGGAGCAACACCTTCAACCTTACCTCAGCTACGACATCATGCGGTTCATGGACAATCTCAAGCCCGGTGTGAACAAGGGCGGCTGGGTGGATCAGGGCGGGGCCAATCCGATTGACCGTTACTCCGAGCAATTGCTCGACACTGTTTTTTCGCGCTGCCCGGAGATGTGCTGCTTCAACTACTCCGGGATGCTTGGCGGGATTCGATTCGGCGCCAATAATCGCACTTGGGCCGACCAGCCCACAAGTTTGAATCTCGCTGATGTCGCAAAAACCATTCCTGATGGCGACAATCCTACTTTTGCTGACATCGCCGGCTACACCCTCGGTCAGGTAGACAAGGTGCTGGCCCAAGTTGGCAAGCCCGTCGGCATCAAGTGCTACACGCCTTATCACGCCACCGGGGAAGAGTTCCTGCACGATTACCTGGGCATGATCGGTCTGCCCATGGACATCTTCCCGCAATTTCCGACAAATGCCGACATGGTCCTCCTGACCGAGCAGGCCAAATCTGATCCTGACATCATTCAGAAAATCAAATCGCAGCTCGAAGCCGGCAAATCGGTCTGCATCACCTCCGGTTTTCTGGCCGCCATGAAGGGCAAAGGCATTGAGGACGTCTGCGAAGTTGAAAATACCGGTGTCACCGTGCCTGTGAAGCGTTTCACATTCGCCGGCGGCCCCGGCGCGCCATTTCGAGGCCGTGGCTTCGGGCGGGACGCCAGTGTCACAAACGGCGCGCCCGACCCGTTTGGAGCCTCGCGCGAAATTCTTATTCCAGAAATCAAGTATTTCAACATCCTGACTCACGACGCATGGGGCG
>Ga0208357_1002784_pt1 | contig 11267 bp, 8 predicted proteins | sample NGESurdeep092012_6_FD_184487 | JGI IMG/M metagenome (GOLD analysis project Ga0208357, IMG submission 184487) | Arctic peat soil microbial communities from Barrow, Alaska - NGEE Surface sample F52-2 deep-092012 (SPAdes) | ecosystem: Environmental > Terrestrial > Soil > Wetlands > Peat ... | reverse complement strand
CGACGATGGCCGCAGCATCGTCGGACCAGACATTGCCCAGGCTGCGGCTCCCCGCTGCTGCGCCGAGCACAACTGTCGGCAGTGCAAGCTCCTCAAGGACATGGATGCGTGGGTCATCGACCCGGAGGTCGCAAACAAGGACGCCATCGACTCGACGCTCACCCCACCACCGGCGGTACACGGCAAGCTCGGCGGCTTGATCGGCGACGACCTGCAGGGTCAGCGCGTAGGAGCGGGTCGAAAGCTCCGCCTCGACGCCACTGATCAACTCCATGAAGAACGGCTCGATGCCAAGGATGCGAGCCGGCCGGCGCAGCGCGATGCCGATGGTGTTGCTTGCCGCCCCCGACAACGCACGCGCTGCGCCGTTCGGGTTCCAGCCGATCTCCTTGGCGATGGCAATCACCCGTCGCCGGGTCGATTCGGACACGCCGCGCTGACCATTCAGCGCAAACGAAACGGAGGCCTGCGAGACTCCCGCCTCGCGTGCCACGTCAGCGATCGTGGGCCGCTTCACTTCACCCTTCACGAGACGAGAAGTTAGCACCGCTGCCTGCGGTTCGGGTCATGCTTCACGTCTCCCTGGCACGACCAGCCGTGATGGCGATGACAGGATTACTTAACTGGTTTAGTGCCCGATGCGCAAGGACTGGTAACGGTTGCATATCGACTGGTACTCGAATCCCGCAGCGGCCTTGACCGCCGTGCGCGACGTCTCTACCGTGGCGCACGTTCGGTTACTAAAACGCTTAATCCCACTAGGCCTTCCCGCGGCATTGGCGGGCGATTGCGAATGGAAATGGAGATGGTCAGTGTGAAGAAGACCTCGGTGGGGGTGCTGCTCGTCGTCGCCTCGCTCGTCGCGGCGTGCAGCAGCAGCAAAGGGACCGCCGCGAGCTCGACGAACACACCCTCAAGCGGCGCCGCTACGACGGCGGCTGCAAGCACCGCGGCTGCCCCGGCAACCGCTTCCGCGGTAGCGAGCGCTCCGGCGGCATCGGCCGCCAGCTCGGCGCCCGCCGCGGCCGGCTCGACTGTGCCGACAACGGTCTCGGGCAGCATTACGGTCTTGACCAACCGCACCGACCTGACTGCAGACGGGACGATGGCGAAGTACGCAGCAGACTTCAACAAGATCTACCCCAACGTGAAGGTGACCTTCCAGGGCATCACCAACTACGAGGGCGACGTCAAGACCCGGATGAACACGTCGAACTACGGTGACGTCCTCTTGATCCCATCGGCGTTGCCGATCTCGGAGTACCCGACCTTCTTTGAGCCGCTCGGATCTGCGGCCGACCTCAGTGCCAAGTACAACTTCACTGCGAGCGGCACGGTCAACGGCCAGGTGTACGGCATCGCGCAGAACGGCAACGCGAACGGTTTCGTCTACAACAAGACCGTGTGGGCCAAAGCCGGCATCACCACCTGGCCAACCACTCCTGACCAGTACATCAGCGACCTGCAAGCCATCAAGGCCAAGACCAGCGCGATTCCGTACTACACCAACTACAAAGACGGTTGGCCGTTGAGTTCCTGGGAAGGCGCCGTCGGCTCTCCGAGCTGTAGCGCTGGTGCAAACGACAGCTTGTCGACCCAGACTGCGCCGTGGAGCTCGGGCAACGATCTCTTCCAGATCGACTCGCTGCTCTACAACATCGTGCACAACAAGCTGAGCGAACCTGACCCGACGACGACCAACTGGGAGAACTCCAAGGGGCTGCTCGCAACAGGAAAGATCTCCGCGATGTGGCTGGGATCGTGGGCTGTGACGCAGATGCAGGCGGCCGCGAAGACCGCAGGCCAGGACCCGACGGAGATCGGCTTCATGCCGTGGCCGTCGGAGACCAACGGGCACCTGTGCTCGGTGATCGGTCCTGACTACCTGCAAGGCATCAACATTCACTCCACGCACAAGGACGCGGCGCGGGCCTGGATTGACTGGTTCACCGACCAGTCGACCTACGCAGTCGACAACGGCGACGTCCCGACGCTGAAGAGCGGCACGCAGCCGCCGGCACTTGCGGCATATGCAGCGGCGGGCGTCACGTTGGTCACGCTCACTCAGGCCAACTCGGCCTTGGTGAACAAGATCGACAACACAGCGGAGATCGGACTGAACAGCCCGACCTACCGTCAAAAGATCGTCGACATCGCTCGCGGAGCGGCCGGCGGTAGCCTCCAAAGCGATTTCGCGAGTCTGAACAGCAAGTGGGCTGCCTCGCAGAAAACCGGCGGTGCGTAGCCGTCTAGGACGCGATGGTGAGAAGGCAACGGTGCTGGGCGGCGGGAGCTCATCAAGACCCGCCGCCCACGCTCGTTGAAACCCGGCAACGGCAAGAGGACAACAGATGACGGACACCACGAGCACCGGGGTCGGGAACCCGCTGTCTCGGAAGCAGCTGTCTGGGAAGCAGCTGTCTGGGAAGCAGCTGTCTGGGAAGCAGGGTGTGCCGCGGGAGCCGAACGTGCCGGCTGCGAAACAACCGCCCGGGACATCCCGCTTGCACCTGCTTGCGCCGCGCAAGCGAACTGGCGCCGGTGAGCGGAAGCTCACGCCGTGGCTCTTCATGCTCGTACCGCTCGCCTTTCTCGCGGTGTTCAGCTACATCCCTGTCGTCAACCTCTTTCGCTACAGCTTGACGAGCTGGGACGGGTTCAGCCCCACCCGGCCCTACGTGGGTCTGAAGAACTACGTCGACCTTTTCACTCGACCAGAACTTTTCGAGGTCTTTTTCGTCTGCCTCTACTACCTTGCTGCCTCAGTCGTGCAGCTTGGGCTGGCGCTCTACTTCGCGACGGTGCTCAGCTTCAACGTGAAGTTCAAGAACCTCTTCAAGGGCATCATCTTTTTCCCATATCTGGTCAACGGTGTGGCCATCAGCTTCATCTTTCTGTACTTCTTCCAGCCAAACGGCACACTCGACTCGGCGCTGCGCATCATCGGAGTCCACGGTCAGCACTTCTGGTTGGGAAATCCGCACCTCGCGAACGTCTCTCTCGCCGGCGTTTCCGTATGGCGATATACCGGGCTTGACTTCGTACTGTTCCTCGGCGCGATCCAGTCGATTCCCGGGGATTTCTACGAAGCGGCCGAGATCGACGGCGCGAGCAGGTGGCAACAGTTCCGGTTCATCATCGCGCCCGGCATCAAACCGATCATCAGCTTGCTCACGATCCTGGCGATCTCTGGCTCCATCTCGGTATTCGAGGTGCCGTTCGTCATGACTGGGGGCGCCAACGGAACGACGACATTCGTGATTCAGACCTTCAACCAAGCCTTCCAGTTCCAAAAGGTGGGCCTGGCGTCAGCGGCAGCCGTTGTGTTGCTTGCCATCGTGCTGGTCGTCACGTGGATCCAGCGACTGCTCGTCCCGGATGAGAAGGACATCGTATGAGCGCGCCGATTGTGGCCGTGCGGTCCGGAACTGCGGTGGTGCTCAAGTACCTCACGCTGGTCCTCGCCTGCGTGGTCGTGCTGCTGCCGATGGTCGCCGTATTGATGACGGCGTTGAAGACGTCGAAGGAGGTCGCGACCGGTTCGGCACTGTCGCCGCCGCACAACTGGTTGAACTATCACAACTTTGTGACCGCGTTCAACAAGGGCGACATGCTGCAGGGTCTTTTTAACACCGGATTCTTGCTGGTGTTCTCGGTCACGGGCACAGTGCTCATCGGCTCGATGACTGCGTACGCGATCGGCCGGTTCAACTTCCGGTTCAAGCGAGTAGTGGTCGCACTATTCCTGCTCGCGGCGCTGGTCCCAAGCGTCACAACGCAGGTTGCGACTTTTAAGATCATCAACTTCTTCGGCTTGGTCGACACGCGGTGGGGACCGATCCTGCTTTACACCGGCACCGACATCGTCTCGATCTACATCTTCTTGCAGTTCATCAGAAGTATTCCGATCTCGCTTGACGAGTCTGCACGACTCGACGGCGCGAACGCCTTCACGATCTACCGGAAGATCATCTTTCCGCTGCTGAAGCCGGCGATCGCAACGGTCGTGATCATCAAGGGCATCTTCGTCTACAACGACTTCGTGAGTCCGTTCCTGTACATGCCTGACGCGAATTTGGGGACCGTATCGACATCCCTGTTCAGGTTCAAGGGTCCGTTCGGCGCGCATTGGGAGGACATCTCAGCGGGCGCGATTCTCGTCATCGTTCCGTCACTCGTCATCTTCTTGCTGCTCCAGAGGTTCATCTACAACGGCCTCACAAGGGGCGCCGTGAAGTGAGCACAGACATCCCTATACACACCAGCCCACCACTCCCCAAGTCACTTCAACAAGCACTTCCACAGGCTCGGAGGAACGCCGGCATGCAAGTCCCTTTGCACAGTGGCTGGACCGTCACTGCCGTAGGCGGCGCCATACCTGCAGGGCTTGCAGGCGTGAAGCTGCCAGCTGTGGTACCCGGTTCTGTGCATCTCGACCTGATGGCGGCGGGCGTAATTCCCGATCCCTTCCTCGACGAGAACGAACTCGCGGTGGCGTGGGTCGGTCGTGTCGACTGGCGCTATGAGACCAGCTTCGATTGGGACGGCGAGGGCCACGAGGTCGACCTGGTCACGCGTGGTCTCGACACTGTGGCGACGATCGAGCTCAACGACGCCCTGATCGCGCATACGTCGAACATGCATCGCAGCTACCGATTCCCAGTTCGCGACAAGTTGCGGGCTGGTCCGAACACGCTAGCGATCACGTTCACCGCCAGCCTGACTGCTGCGGAGAACGCGAGCATGGCGCTCGGACCCCGCCCGCACGTCAACGCCCATCCGTTCAATGCGCTGCGGAAAATGGCCTGCAACTTCGGGTGGGACTGGGGCCCTGACCTTGTCACGGCCGGCATCTGGCGCCCGCTGCTCCTCGAGACATGGCACGACGCGCGCATCGACGCAGTCCGCCCACTCGTCGAGGTCGACGGCACAACGGGTCTGTTGCATGCCCACATCAACATCGAGCGAAGCGCCGACTACAACTGCGCGCTGCAACTCGACGTCCGCATTGGTGGGTCATCCGCATCACGGACGCTTGCTCCTGACGAGACCTCCGCCGTCATCGACGTCGCTGTCAGCGATGTCAACCTGTGGTGGCCTCGAGGTTATGGCGATCAGCCGCTGTACCCCGTTACCGTGACGCTGTCCGGCGACAACGGAAAGCTCGCGACGTGGGCCGGCCGGGTGGGGTTTCGGACCATCCAACTCGACACCGCTGCGGACGAGCGCGGCAGTGCGTTCACTTTCTCCGTCAACGGGGTGCCGGTGTTTGCACGCGGCACCAACTGGATACCGGACGACATCTTTCCCTCGCGGATCACCCGGGAGAGGTACGCCGAGCGTCTTGGCCAGGCACGCGACGCGAACATCAACCTCATCCGTGTCTGGGGAGGCGGCCTCTACGAGAGCGAGGACTTCTACGACGCGTGCGACGAATTCGGATTGCTGGTCTGGCAAGACTTCCTGTTCGTGTGCGCCGCGTACGCCGAAGAGGAGCCGTTGCGCAGTGAGGTCGTCGCCGAAGCGCGCGAAGCTGTTACCAGGCTGAGTGCGCATCCCAGCCTCGCGCTGTGGAATGGCAACAACGAGAACATCTGGGGCCACGAGGACTGGGGCTGGAAGGAGCACCTCGGCGATCAGACCTGGGGTTGGGGCTATTACACCGACGTCCTGCCGTCGATCGTCGCCGAGCTCGACCCGACGCGGCCGTACAGCCCCGGAACGCCGTACTCCTTCACCGACGGCCTACCGCCCAACGATTCGACCCACGGGACGATGCACATCTGGGATGTCTGGAACGAGCTCGACTACGTCGCCTACCGGCGCTACATTCCCCGGTTCGTTGCGGAGTTCGGATTCCAAGGGCCGCCCACCTGGGCGACGCTCACAGGTGCAATCCACGACGACCCGCTCACGCCAGATTCGCCGGGAGTGCTGTTACACCAGAAAGCGGACGACGGGAACGGCAAGCTTGCGCGCGGGCTCGAGACGCATTTTCCACCGCCCGCAAGCATCGACGATTGGCATTGGGCTACCTCCCTGAACCAGGCGCGAGGGGTTGCTCTGGGGATCGAACACTTTCGATCCTGGTCGCCGGTCTGCATGGGGACCGTGGTCTGGCAACTCAACGACATCTGGCCGTCGATTTCGTGGTCGGCCATCGACAGTGCCGGGCGTCGCAAGCCGCTCTGGTACGCATTGCGCCGAAGCTTTCGCGACCGCTTGCTCACTGTGCAACCACGCGACGGCGGGCTTGCGCTCATTGCAGTGAACGATTCGGGGCAAGCGTGGAATGAGCAAGTAATCCTGACGCGCCGGACGACGAGCGGCGAGGTGATCCACTCGACTGTCGTGGCAGTCGACGTCGCACCGCGATGCACGCTCACACTACCCATCGCGCCCGAACTGGCTGCTGCTGCAGGAAAGCCGGGAGAGTTTCTCCTTGCAGAAGCGGGGACACGCCGCGCGTGGTGGCACTCGTGCGAAGACGTCGACGCCGGGTTACCCGCGCCCGACCTGACAACCAGCGCAGAGCAGATGCCTGGTGGCTACCGTCTGACGGTCACCGCCAACGCGTTCGTTCGTGATCTCGCTGTCCTTGCCGACCGGTTGGCCGCCGACGCCACGGTCGACGACATGCTGATCAGCCTGTTGCCGGGCGAGTCGGCCGTATTTGCCATCACAACGTCGGCGGTGCTTTCACTCGAGCAGCTGACCGATCCGCTGGTCTTGCGTTCAGCCAATCAGCTCGTGGCGGGTTGACCACTACCGGAGCGGTCGCGTCGGCGGCCAAGACCCTGCAGTTCGACGTATGCGCCACCGGCCGCGATCAGCTCGTCATGTGTACCGATCTCGACGATGTGACCCGCGCGCAACACCACGATGCGGTGAGCACGCTGCACCGTCGACAGGCGATGAGCTACCACGAACGAGGTACGACCCTGCATCAGACGGGCGAGGGCATCTTGAACAAGGGCCTCCGACGCGGCGTCGAGCGCGGAGGTTGCCTCATCGAGAATCAGCACCCGCGGGTTGCGGATCAATGCGCGGGCAATCGCGAGCCGCTGCCGCTGACCACCCGACAAGCGACTCCCCCGTTGGCCGATCACGGTGTCGATGCCGCCCATTGCCTCGACGAAATCCCACGCGTTCGCTGCTTCCAGGGCCTCACGTACGACACCTTCGGACAGGTCGTCTTGTCCGTACGTGACATTGTCGCGAATCGACCCGTCGAACAGCAGCGTCTCCTGCGGGACGACACCAAGAAAGCGGCGGTAGCCGCGCAGATCCAGGTCTCGTCGATCGCGGCCGTCGATAAGCAATCGTCCGTCTGTCGGGGTGAGAAAGCCGATGACGAGGTTCAGCATGCTCGACTTGCCGGATCCCGACGGCCCGACCAGAGCGACGGTCTCGCCAGCCCGCACATCGAGGCAGATGTCGACCAGCGCCGGCCTTGCGGCGTCCGGATAGGTAAGAGACACGTGATCGAAGACAAGCCGGCCTTCGAGGCGATCAACGGCCTGCTTGCCCTCGTTGATCTCAAGGTCGGGCTCGGTGAGCACTTCTGCCATCGACCGCACCGACTCGATCCCCTTCGATACCAGGGGCGCGACGTTGAGCAGCATCGTGACCGACCCCGTCAGGGTGGCGAAGTAGGTCGACAGCAACACGATGTCGCCCGGTGTGACCGACAGCGCGCCGGTTCGCGCACCCCAGGCCGCGACGACGAGGCAGCCGACGCTGAGGAGCTGGAACAAGACCCAGGCGAGTGCGTTAAAGCGTCCGTTCAGAACATCGAGTCGAACGCCTTTGTCGCGGACGTCATGCAAAGTCGTGTCGATCCGGTTGAGTTCGTTGCGCTCGAGTGCGTGGGCACGGGTCACCTGGATCAGGTTCGTCATCTCGCTCACGCGCGCCGACAGGCGGTCAACCTGCTGGCGAAACGCCTTGTTGTGGTCGCTCATGCGGCGGCGCATGCTGTGCACCAGGGCCGCCGACGCTGGCACTGCGATCAAGAAGACGGGCAGGAATTCCGGCACTCGCCATGCCGTCAGCGCCAGCGCGCCGAGCAATGTGGTCGTCGCGGCCATGCCCGTGTCGAAGGTCTGCCGCGACGTGTCGACGATGGTTTCGACGTCGCGAATGACCTTCGTCTGCAGCACTCCGGCGCTCATCTTCTTGTGGTACCCGATCGACAACTGCTGGAGGCGCTCGCACAACGCGGTTCGCGACTCGACCTCGACAGTGCGAATCGCGAGGCTCAGCCAACGCGCGTAGGCCCAGGTCAGCGGCGCGTTGACGACGATGAGACCGCCCATGATGGCCGCGTTCTCCCAGATGACCGCCACCGGCAAGCGCTCGACAACCGCGTCGATGATGTCCGCGGTGAGCAGCGGCGCGATCCACACCGGCGACTGCTTGAAGGTAAACGCGACGGCCGCGAGCGACAGCCGTCGTCGCTGGCCCGAGTACAAGCGCAGCACAGTTCGTACGGGATGAGACGGGTCTGAAGCGCTTAAGTTCACAACACGGAAAGGTACCCCACGTGCCCCGATCAGGCTTCAATCTGCAGTGGCTCTACAGCAAGAGGGCGGCGCCACGCGGCCCTGACGAGAAGGTCCTCGACGCGATCGCGGCGTGGGGATTCGACTTCGTCCGATTGCCGACGGATTACCGGCTGTGGAGCGTGGACGACGATCCCTACCGGCCCGACGAATCCGTGCTGGTCCTCGTCGACGAGGTCCTCGCGGCATGTCGGCAGCGCGAGATCCACTTGTCACTGAACATGCATCGCGCGCCGGGCTATGTGATCACCGGCTGGGAAACTGAACCGTACAACCTCTGGGCCGATCTGCCCGCTCAAGATGCGTTCGTTGCGAGCTGGGAACGCTTCGCCCAGCGCTACATCGAAGTGCCCGGCGAGGCACTGAGCTTCGACCTTGTGAACGAGCCGCCGGCGTTGGGGCTGCGCGGTTTCACCCGCGACGCCCACGAAGTGGTGATCCGTCGAACGGTGGCGGCGATCCGCGCCATCTCACCCGATCGTCCGCTGGTCATCGACGGTCTCGACGGCGGCAATCTCGCGATGCCAGAACTTGCCGATCTCGGACTTACCCAGAGCGTGCGCGGCTACCAGCCCATGCGGGTGTCGCACTACGAGGCGCCGTGGTGGCCCGGTCACGTTGGCATGCCTGAACCGGCGTACCCGTGTGAGTACGACGGCCGTTGGTGGGATCGCGCCGGCCTTCGGGAGTTCTACCAACCGTGGCGCGACCTGGAGGCTTTGGGCGTGCCGGTACATGTCGGGGAATTCGGCTGCTACGAGCGGACGACGGACGACGTCGCGCAGGCCTGGTTCACCGACCTGTTCGGCGTGTTCAAAGACTTCGGCTGGGGTTTCGGCCTCTGGGAATTCGAGGGACCGTTCGGCATCGTCGGGCACCATCGCGCAGGGGCCCGTTTCGAAGCAAGAGACGGTTTCATGGTCGACCGCCGATTACTCGACCTGATGATGTCGTCCCGTTGACGCGATTGGGCGTGAGTTGGCGCTACAGACTGCGGTGTTGCATGTCCGCCCACTCGTGCCGGGCATCTGCTGTGTCGTCGTGAGCTCGATGAAACCGTGCGGCCAGAGATGCGATGTCGTCGAGCTCCCAGGCCAGACGGTAGAGATCGAGCATCGCCGGCAGCACGTCGTGGTCTACAACGCTCGTGTAGGCGTCGAAGGTGCTCGTGTCGGAACCCCGTAGGTGCCATAGGTCACGCTCCGGCGGTGCAACGAGCGCGGTGTCCCAATCGACCAGTAGCCATCCATTGGTTGTCTCGATGAGGTTGCCGGGGTGTGGTTCGCCATGGGTCAACACCATGCGATCCGGTCGCTGGCGCGCCTGCTCGGCCAGCAGGTCATGCTCGCTCAGCATGTGTTCAATACGGTTCGCACGGACTGCAAACCAGGATCTCGCCCGCTGGCCGTACGGCCCGGTCTCCCATGGCGCGCTCAACTCGTCGAGCGCATGGGCGATCTCGTGGCGTTGCGGAAGCGCGAAATCCTCGACGTGCGCGGTGCCCCATAAGACTGCGGGCGACGCATGAAGCGCCCCGATCAACCGCAGCACCTGGTCGCGCTCGGCCTCGGGAAAGGTGTCGCCGAAGTCATGAATGTGGCCGTCGACGAATGGGTACAGTGCCGCCGCATACTGACCCCGGATCCGTCGTACGACGTCTCCGTCGATTGTCTTGACGGGTGCCACGACGAACGCCGCACCGCCGTCGTGGACGGCACTAGATGTAAGCAACGCCGCACGTAGCCGCTCGTAAGCGTCGTCGGGTGAGTCGTCGGCCGAGCGTCGTCGCGCCTCGAGGTCGTCGACGCTCACGAACCAACGTCGGCCTGCATCGTCAACTACTCGCCAGTGATGGCTACCGAAGCCAACCGCCGAATACTCAACGGCAACCGGCTCCAGCGCCCAGCCAGTACGCAACGCCTCGATCACGTCGAGATCCTGCAGATCGGCGGGTCGCGTGAGCATGGCCGCGAATTCTACGTGGACGCTTGGACAACCGCCCCCGAATATCTCGGACGGCGGACGAGTCGCCAGGATCAGGCTGCAGGGCTTCTCGACTCGTGCTCCATCCGTTTCCCAATGTCATAGGCCGCTGCAACATTGACGACATGACTTCAAACGAAGCACACGATTTTGACTTCATCTACGGCCACTGGGTCGTGCACAACAGGAAGCTGCGCGATGTCACCGACCCAGAATGCGAAGACTGGGTCGAGTTCGACGCGACCAGCGAAACGTTTCCCATACCTCAGACGCTCGGACACATAGACCGGATCTACGTGCCAGATCCTCCAGATGGCGAGCCCTTCGAGGGCTTTACGTTGCGCCTCTTCGACCCCGTAACCGCGGTCTGGCGTATGTGGTGGAGCAGCACGCGGACGCCGGGGCGGTTGGACCCACCCATGACGGGGCGGTTCACCGACGGCCACGGTGTGTTCGAGGGCAGCGACACGGTCGGTGGGCGAGATCTCATGCTCCGCTTCAACTGGCACGCCGACCCGTCAACACCCGTGTGGGAACAGTCGTTCTCGTACGACTCAGGTGCCACCTGGAAGGTCAACTGGACAATGACGCTCAGCCGCAGCTAACGAGACCCCATCGAGCCCGAAGGGCGGACGAGTCGGCGCGTAGGCCGGGGCGCCTCCGTTGCAACTTGCGCGCTGAGTTGCCGCAGGTCAGGGCTAGGTTGCGCGCATGTTCACG
>Ga0208357_1002782_pt1 | contig 11268 bp, 5 predicted proteins | sample NGESurdeep092012_6_FD_184487 | JGI IMG/M metagenome (GOLD analysis project Ga0208357, IMG submission 184487) | Arctic peat soil microbial communities from Barrow, Alaska - NGEE Surface sample F52-2 deep-092012 (SPAdes) | ecosystem: Environmental > Terrestrial > Soil > Wetlands > Peat ... | reverse complement strand
ACGTTCGATCCACGGCGCGATCGCGAGGATCCCGATCAGCCCGTACACGACCGACGGCACCGCCGCGAGCAGGCGCACGACCGGGTCGAGCACCCGCTGGACCGCGCGCGGCGCGAACTCGACGATGAACACCGCCGCGAACGTCGAGAACACGAGGCCGATCAGCACCGCCAGCCCCGTCGTCACCAGCGTGTCCCAGATCAGCGGCCACGCCCTGAAGTAGTAGATCGAGTGCCCGGGCAGCGGCGTGTTCAGCACCATCGCCTTCAGCTGTACGTCGGCGTCGCCGCCGGCGCCGAACCAGCTCAGCCCGTTGTGCGCGAACGACGGCCACGCTTCCGCGAACACCGTCCCCACCATCAGCGCGATCAGCGCGAGCACGCCGACGGCGACCGCGCCGAGCGCGAGCTCGGCGCGCCTGTCGCGCGATCCTCCGGATGACCGCTGGCGCGGGTGGGCACTCGCTGTGCTCACGAGGAGCTCCTGCTTGTGGTTCGCGGTTGTTCGGGTTTGATCCCTGATCTAGTGGATCGGAATCCAGCTCGAGGCGATGATTTTTTTCGTGGTCCTGTTGCCGCTCGTGATCCAGCCGATGAACTTCGCCGCCGGGCCCTTCGGGGCGCCCTTCGTGACCATCCAGAAGTTACGCACGCCCTGGTACTGGCCGGACTTGGCGTTGCCCAGCGTGCAGGGGATGCCCTGGTAGCCGACGGCGTTGACGCCCGTCGTGAAGGCGAACGACACGAAGCCGATCGCGTTCGGGTCGTTTTTGATCTTGCTCTGCACGAGGCCGTTGCTTTCCTCGGCCTCCGCGCTGGGGGAGATCTTCAGGGTTTGGCCGAGGAAGATGTTCTGGAAGGCGTCCTGCGTACCGGACGAGGCGACGCGGTCGACGAGGTCGATCGAGCCCGAGATCTTCGCGCCCGGGACCTGGCCCCATTCGCGCACGTTGCCGGTGAAGATCGCCTTGACCTCTTCCTGGCTGAGGTTCGAGATCGGGTTCTTCGGGTTCGTGATCATGCACACCCCGTCGCGCGCGATCTTCGTGAACACGAGCCCGTGGGGGTCCGCTTCTTCCGGGTCGCGCGAGACATCGCCGATGTCGACTTTGCCGGCGTTGACTTCGTTGATGCCGGCGTCGGAGGTCCCCTGCCCGACCTTCGGCGTCGGCTGGTGGGTCGCCTTGTGGTAGGCGGCGGCGAGCTGGGTCATCAACGGGAAGATCGAGGTCGAGCCGCTCAGCAGCAGCGCGCGGGCGCCGGCGGCCGCGGGGACGGCCAGCGCGAGTGTCGCGATCAGCGAGACGATTACGGTGCGGGTTCCTCGGCGCACGTGCTTGCTCCTTTTCGACGGTCGCTGCGGGCAGGAAACCTCCGCCGGAGATCGCTCCCCGGGGCAGGTGCGTGCCAGTGTCGAGCTCTCTGCCTGTCCAAACGTGAACAAAATGTGTTCACTCGGAGAAGAACCTGTGAACGCGGGCGCGATGTTCTCAAGTTGGTAACAGGTGCGCTCGTGCCGGCCATCAGCTTAACGGGGTGGCTCATGCATGTGTCGGGGATCGCGTCCCGGGCTCCGTCTCCAGGGCGTTGCTCGCGCGTGTCCGCGCGCTGTCGTCGACGCTGGCCGGGGCGACGCTCGCGGTGGTGGCCCTGCTCGTGCTCGCCCCCGCCGCGCAGGCCCTGATCGAGCCGGTCGCGACGATCGACGGCCCCAGCTCCGAAATCGTCGAACTCGGCGGCGTCGCGATGGCCGCCGACGGCACCGGCGGGATCGTCTACCGCAAGCGCGTCGAAGGCCGCGCCCACATCTTCGCGGCGCTGTACTCGAACGGCAAGTGGAGCGCGCCCCAGCGCGTCGACGCCGGCCAGCCGTTCGAATCCTCGTTCCCGGCGATCGCATCAGGCGAAGGCGGGCGCCTGGTCGTCGTGTGGGCCAACCACTACTCGTCGACGACCGACGGCCTCTTCTCGGCGGCGCTCGAGCCCGGCTCGACCGGCTTTCAGGCGCCCGTGCCGGTCGACCTCGACCTCGGCCCGGCGATCGGCACGTACCCATCGGTCGCCATGAATCTGTCAGGCCAGGCGCTCGTCGCGTACCGCGTGGTCACGGCCGTCAGTGGCCCCTCGACCCCGGAAATCCCGGCGGGCTACGTCAAGGCGGAAATCCGCATGGCCCGCTTCGACGGCGAGTACTGGTCCTCGTTCGGGCAGCCGCTGAACCGCAACCCCGCGCAGCCGATGCTCGCGCCGACGGCCGCCGATTCTCCCAGGGTTGCTATCGATTTATCTGGCCAGGGCCTCGTCGCCTGGCAGGAGCCCGACGACTCGTTCGTCAACCGCATCTACGCGCGGCGCATCTTCGGGATGGTGCCCGGGAACATCCTCCAGGTCAGCCCCTCGACCTATGCCGGCCATCCGCTGAATGGGGCGGCCGACGAGCTCGCGCTCGACGTGGCCGGCTTCGGCGAGGGCGCCGTCGCCTTCCGCCAGCAGCCCGCGCCCGGCTCCGGCTTCACCCGCCCGCGCGTGTTCGTCAACGAGATCCCCTCCTCGTTCGACCCGCACGGCGCGGCCTTCGCCGGCGCTCGGATCGTCGACGGCGGCGGCGCCGGAGGGCTCGCCGGGCCGATCGGCCCGCTGAGCATGGCGGTCGACGGCGAGGGCGAATTCGACGTCGGCTTCGGCTCGGGCGATCAGAGCTTCGACGCGCGCGGCGCCGAAACGGGCGTCTCGGCGCCGGTGCGACTGGACGAAGGCAACAGTGGCATTCCCGGCGAACCGGTCATGACCCGAGCCGACAACGGCGCATTGGCCGCCGCCTGGAAGGTCGAAGAGCACGGCGCGGGCGCGGTCGCGGTGCTCGAACGCCGGGCAGACGGCACCCCCAACCGCCAGCTCGTGTCCGCGCCCGGCGGCGGCGCCGTGCACCAGCTCGACCTCGGCGGCTCCCACCACGGCGACGCCCTGATCGGCTTTCTACAGGGCGACGGCGCGAACACGAAGATCGCCGCGGACGTCGTGCGCGCCCCGCCCGGGGAGTTCGTGCTCGACACGCCGTCCACCTGGGTCGACGCGACGCGCATCCCGCTGCAGTGGGAAACCCCGCTCGCGGGCGCGGGCAAGCTCTCCTACAGCGTGCTCGTCGACGACCGCGAAGTCGCCGAAAACATCACCACCACCGAAACCGTCCTCACCCCCGCGGAGGTCTCGAACGGCGTGCACACGATCCAGGTCGAGGCGACCGACACGCTCGGCCAGGTCGTCTCCTCGCTGCCCGCGACGCTCAAGGTCGACCGCACGCCCCCGAAGGTCAGCGTGCGCGTGCACGGCAGCTCGGTGACGGTGCACGTCAGCGACGGTCCCAAGGGGGAAAGCTCGGGCGTCGCCGCCGGCTCGGTGAAGGTGCGCTTCGGCGACGGGCGCTCCACGCATGGGCGCGCGAAGGTCACGCATCGCTATAAGGCCGGGGGGACATACACGATTACGGTCACGGCCGCCGACAACGCAGGCAACAAGGTCAGCTCCCACCGGCGGGTGACGGTCGCATGAAGAGCCGCCGTCTCTTGCCGGGCTTCGGGCGCATGACCCGCCGTCTCGCGCCGGGCGTCAGTCGCGTGAGCGGTCGTCTCGCGCCGGGCATCGTGGTCGTGCTCTGCGCGCCACTCGCTTTCGCCGCGCCGGCCCACGCGATCTACGGGCCGGCCGCGGGCGGGCTCGGCGCGGACATCGTGTCCGTCGATCGCGCGTCCGACGAACAGGCCGACGCCTCGACCGTCGAGGCGGCGATCTCGGCGAACGGGCGGTACGTGGTGTTCCAGACGAAGGCGACCAATTTCTTCGAAAACGACGGCGTTGCGGGCGGCGATCCCGAACCGCCCGGCACCCTGCGCGAAGGCGGCATCTTTCGCTACGACCGCGACACCGGCGAACTCGCGCTCGTCGCCGACGGCAGCGAGGTCCACACCGAAGGCCCCGAAGCCGGCAAGCTGATCTTCCGGGGCGCCGTCAACCCGTCCATCAGCGCCGATGGGCGCTACATCGCCTTCTCCACCGCCCAGCAGCTCGCTCCCCAGGACACGAACGAAAACATCGACGTCTACGTGCGTGACATGGACGTGCCCCTGACCGCCGACCGTAAGGACTCGGGCGCGTACACGCTCGTCTCGGCGAAGAGCGGCGGTGAAGAACCCGCGACCTACAGCCCGCCAAGCTCATCGCATCCGGGCGCCAACCCGGGCGCCGAACTGTGGCCTGGCACGGCGATCTCGGCCGACGGGCGCTACGTGGTGTTCCGGACTACCGAACTGGAATCCAACCTGCCCGACGACCCCACCGTGAGCACGCAACCGCGGCAGCTGTTCGTGCGCGACCTCCAGGTCATGACGACGACGCTCGTGACGCGCGAGAAAAAAGGCGAGCCCGAAGAAGGCGGACCGGCCGGTGGCGCGATCGGACCCGCGAGCATCAGCGCTGACGGCTCGACCGTCGCATGGGCTTCGTTCAACGCGCCCGAACAGACACAGTTCCTGCCGGGCGAGGTGGAAGATCCCAGCCAGGCGTACTACCTGTGGCGGCGCTGGCAGGAACCCACCGCGACCACCCGCCGTGTCACTGGGATCGCCGATCCCGAAGACCCCGAATGTCATGAAGGCGGAGTGAATCCGGCAGATCCGACCACGACGGGTCCCTGCTATGGGCCCCTGAGCGAGCAGGAGGCGTCGCTCGGCAGCATCAACAGCGCGGACCCCGCCCTCAGCGAAGACGGCTACACGGTCGCCTTCCTGGCGGGTGCGGCCCTCCGTCCCAACATCACCAAGTCCACTGGTCTCGATGTGTTCCTCACGAGCATGCTCCCTGGCGTCACCCGTAAGGCAGGCACGCGAGAGTTGACCCTGGGGGTCAGCTCGGGTGCGCAGGGCTCGACCCCTTCGATCGAATCGCTCGCGCTCTCTCCAGACGGCTCGACGATCGCCTTCACTTCCACGCGCGACAGCTTTGTGCTGCCCGAGCCGCAGCCCATCGGGAGCTTCCGTCCCCTGGCGACCGCCAGCGACCTGTACGTGATCAACCTGAGGGCGGACACGCTCGAACGCGCCGTGGTCAACTACGAAGGCGGCGACCCCAACGGATCGGTGTCGATCGACCCGACGCTCAACCAGGACGGCTCGACCGTCGCTTTCGTCTCCGCCGCGAGCAATCTCATCTACGGCGACGCCAACGGCTTCCCCGATGCGTTCACCGCGACGCTCCAGGCCCCCGGTGGCACGGCCGCCCCGCCGGCCGGCGTCAACGCGGGCTCGGGCGGCTTCTCGCTGTCCGGGGTCGTCTCCCCCGAACTGGGAGTCTCGGTCAAGCGCGGCAAGGGCGGCGACGTGATCCTGCTCGTCGAGACGCCCGGCCCCGGCAAGCTGACCGCCAAGGCGCGCGGCTCGATCCCCAAGGGGGCCGCCGCGAAGGGGACGAAGAAGACGGCCAAGAAAAAAGCGGCCGCCAAGAAGAAGGCCCCGCCCGCGGTCCTGCTCTCCAGCGCGTCCGCGACCGCCCCCTCGGAGGGCACGACGACGCTCACGCTCCACCTCTCCGCCAAGTACGTCAAGGACTTCCAGCGCGCCGGCAAGCTCGGGGCCAGCATCACGATCGACTTCACGCCGACGAACCCCGCCGAATCGGCGCTCTCCGCCGAAGTCTCCGCGACGTTCTTCCCCTCATCGCCGGCGAAGAAGTCCTCCGGGAAAGGCAAGCGGAAGGCTAAGAAAGGGTGAAACAGGGGTGCTACGATGGCACGAGAGGAGCAGATCCTTCTTGTTACCGTCTTGTTACTAACTCGCAATCAAGTTGTAACTTGCGGCCTGGGGCGTTACCGGCGTGTGTATCTTCTGTGAACAGGTCTTGCGCTCAGGCGGTGGCGCTGTGACACTCGCGTCGTTCCCGACCTCTGCTCGTGAAAGGACCTATCCTGCTCATGCGTGTAAGCCTTCATCTGACCGCCGAGCGCGGTCGTATCCGTGCCGCTATGGCGGCACTAGGTGTCGTGGCCGCCCTGGCCGTAGCTGCCGCAGCGGCGCCGCCATCGGCGCACGCCGCGTTCTCGCTCAAACCCTGCGAAGGCGGTGCCGTACAGGGTGAGGGCTCCTCGTTCCAGAGGATCGCCCAGGCGCAGTTCTCACTCTACTTCGAGGGTCCCTTCGCCTGTGAAGGCACAATCACCGCCAAAGTCGAATACGTGTCAAACGGGAGCGGCTGCGGCGTCGCCTCGATCGGCGGCGAAGGCGGCAGCAAATGCTCCGGTGGGAAAGAAAAACTCGCAGCCGGATACCGCGATCCGCTCACCCGCTTCGGAGGTAGCGATGCTCCCCTGAGCTCCGTGCAGAAGGCGGCGGTCGAAGCCGCCAGCGGTCCTCACCCAGGGGTGATCCACACGCTTCCGATCGCCAACGGCGCGACCACCATAAGCGTGCATTTTCCCGAAGGGTGCAAACTGGAAGACCCGGAACAGGCCGGTGGCAACGGAGACACCACCACCGGCAAACCAAACGATCCAGCCGGAAAGGCAACGGGGGACTCGTTTGCCGAAGAAACGCTGCGCGTCCACATCCCGGCCAACACACTCGAGGAAATCTGGGACGGCACGCCGAAGACGTGGGGTCAAGTTCTCACCGTCGGAGGCAAAGTCCGCATGCACAACGAAGGCAAAGACGCGCCGACGGCCGCATTGGAGGCAGGCATCACCGAATGTAGAAATGTGCCGGTGCGGCGTATTGTGCGCCTCGACGGTTCCGGCACGACGTACAACTTCAAGGCGTACCTGAGCCTGCTTCCTGGGGTTACGCCCGCAGGGGTCTGGACCTCGGCGCCCGTGGAAGGCACCGGCACGACGTGGCCCTTGACGACCAGCGCCACCGGGAAACCTCAACCGGTGGGGGCGGGAGAAGTATGCAATAAAGCTGCAAGCACCGCCAACGGTGGGACGGAAGGGATCTGCACCGGCCGTGAAAACGGCAATCCCTTCGTCGCCAATGCGGTGGCCGCGACCGACGGCTCGATCGGGTACGTGGATCTGGCCACGGCGCGCGAAAAGGGATTCACGATGACGCCGAAAAAAGCCGACGACACCTACTGGATTCCGCTCCAGACGATCAACCCGAGCAAAAGCAACGAAGTCGGCTCAAACTACGTCGAGCCGACGGCCAACCCGCTGTCCAACATCGAAAACGGAGGCCCGAACGGCTCCAACTGCACGAAGGCCGACTATCGGGGGATTCCCTCGACACCGGCCAGCGATCCGACGCTCGGTGACTGGTCGAAAGCCATTGCCACGGGCAGCTTGGACACGACCACCTACCCCAACTGCGTGCTCACGTACGACTTCGTGTTCGACGACGACGCGCCGGTCTTTGGGAACACCCCAGAAGAGGAAGCAAAGGCCCGCACCGTCAAGGACTACTTCGAAGCCGTCGAGTCCGCGGGAGGGCAGCAGAGTCTGACGGCCGCCGACTACGGCGCGCTGGCGCCGGAAATCATCGCGATCGCACGGAAAGGCGTGGAAGCGATCGGCTGGAACAAGGCGGCCGGGGCCGGTGGTGGCGGTGGCGGCACGGTAACTCCGCCAGCAACTAAAACGACCACCACGACAACAACGACAACGACAACGACAACGACCGTCAGCAACTCCTTCTCGATCACAAGCGCGAAGGTGAAGGGCAAGTTCATCGTCCTCTCGCTCGTGCTGCCGGGCGCCGGGAAAGTCCAGGTCAAGGCGACCGGCGCCGGCGTGACGGTGTCGAGCGTGACCGCGAACGTCGGCGGCGGTCAGGGAACGGTGACGCTGCCGATCTCCAGCGCCGCGCTGAAGAAGCTCGCGAAGGCCAAGAGCAAGAAGCTCGCGGTGACGATCACGGTGACGTTCACGCCCACGGGCGGGACGGCCGCGAGCAAGACCGAGAAGCTGACGGTCACGCAGGCCGCGGTCGCAGCCAAGAAGAAGACGAGCAAGGGCAAGAAGAAAGGCAAGAAAAAAGGCTAGTCAGCCGACCAGCCCGGCATTCGCACAACACACGGCCCCGGCGCCCGGCACCGCAGTTTGGCGCCGGGCGCCGCCGTGTTGTGAACGGCATCCGTGCGGGATTCCGGCAGTGGTCAATCCGCATGGATCAACGTCAACCACTCTTTCTCCCTCACACACGACCTCCCTAAACATCCATGGACGACGAAGACACCCAGCCACGTTTTGACCCAACGCCCGACCCCGGTCATGCCGGGCCGCCCGTGCCCCCGCCGAGCAACGGCCGTGGCCCTGAGCGCGCGCGTCCCAGCGCCCCGCGCCCGCAGGTGCGCTCGGGCCTCGCGCACCGGCGCAACCCCGTGCTCGCCACGGCCGGTGGCATCGCGGTGGGCGTGCGCCGGCTCGTGTTTCGCGACAAGCTCGCGCTGTTCCTGGCGCTCGCGTCGGCGGCGCTGGCGGTCACGTTCTTCGTTCTGCTCGGGTCGATCGGCCCGTCCAGCCACGGCACCGAACTGCCGATCAGCCGCGTCGTCACGCTGGCCGAACACAAGCAGGTCGCGAACGCGGTGCTGCTCGACCACGACAACCGTGTAGAGATCACGCTGAAGACGCCGGCCGCGGCCGGCGCGGGAAGTAAGGGCACGGCCGGCGGCACATCGGCCGGTGCGACGGCTGCCGGTGGGACCTCCTCGACGGCGGGGACCAACTCGACCTCGCGCGACGCGCCGCTCGTCGCTCCGGCGCAGCTCGAATACTGGGCCGCGTATCCGGTCTCGGGCGCGCAGACGCAGGGGCTGTTGCAGACCCTCACCCGCGCGGGCGTGCTCGTCACCGTCGACCAGCAGTCGGGCAAGGCGCCGCGCGCGATCCTCGTGCAGTTCCTGCTGCCGATCCTGCTGCTCGTGTGCCTGTTCGCGCTGTTTATGCGGATCGGCGCCGACGGCGGCGCCGGCGGGATCGCCGCGTTCTCGGAGTTCACCGGCAAAGGGCGCAAGAAGGGGAAGGGCAAAACCGAAGCGATCACGTTCGCGGATGTCGCCGGCGCGGGCGAGGCGGTGGCCGAGTTGCGGGAGATCCGCGACTACCTGAACGACCCCTCGCGCTATCTGAACGTGGGCGCCGCGGCGCCGAAGGGCGTGCTGCTCGTCGGGCCGCCCGGTACGGGCAAGACGCTGCTGGCGAAGGCCGTGGCCGGTGAGGCGGACGCCTCCTTCTTCTCCCTCTCCGGGTCTGATTTCGTCGAGTCGCTCGTCGGCGTCGGCGCCGCGCGGGTGCGCGATCTGTTCGCGAAGGCGCGCAAGACGGCGCCCGCGATCATCTTCATCGACGAGTTCGACGCCGCCGGCCGCAAGCGCGGCGCCGGCATCGGGCAGGGCAACGACGAGCGCGAGCAGACGCTCAACGCGCTGCTCGTCGAGATGGACGGCTTCTCCGGCGACGGCGGCCTCGTCGTGATGGGCGCGACGAACCGCCCCGACATCCTCGACCCCGCGCTGCTGCGCCCCGGGCGCTTCGACCGCCAGGTCACGATCGACGTCCCCGACGTCCACGGGCGCCTGGAGATCCTGCGCCTGCACGGGGCCAAGCGCCCGCTCGGCCCGGATGTCTCGCTGGAGGAGATCGCGCATCAGACCCCGGGCTTCTCCGGCGCCGAGCTCGCGAACGTGATCAACGAGGCGGCGCTGCTGAGCGTGCGCGACTCCAATCACGAGATCGCCCAGGCGACGCTCGAGGAGGCGATCGACCGCGTCGTCTCGGGCCCCGCCAAAAAGCACATCCTCACGCGCGAGGAGCGCTGGCTGATCTCCGTCCACGAGGCCTCGCATGCGGTCGTCACCGACGCGCTCGGCCACGCCACCTCGACGCGCAAGCTCTCGATCGTCGCGCGCGGGCGCACGCTCGGCACCGCCGCGCACATGCTCACCGACCGCGACCAGGTGCTCCAGACCGAGCCGGACCTGCAGCGCCAGCTGATCGTGATCGCGGCCGGCACGGCGGGCGAGCGGATCGCATTCGGGAGCCTCTCGACCGGCGTCAGCGACGACCTGCACGCCGCGACGAGCCTCGCCCGCAGCATGGTCACCTCGTTCGGCATGTCGTCCGCGCTCGGCCCTGTGACGATCGGTGAGAAGGGCGGCGAGGTGTTCCTCGGTGCCTCGCTGCAGGATCTCGGCTCGGTCGGGCCCGCGACACTCGACCTGATCGACCGCGAGGTCGAGCGCTTCGTCGGCGACGCCGAAGCGCGCGCCGCGTTCATCCTCGACCGCAACTGGAGCGCCGTCGAGGAGACCGCCCACGCGCTGCTCGAGCAGGAGACGCTGTCCGGCGTGGCGCTCGAGGCCGTGCTCGCCACCGTGGGAGAGGTGACGATCGAGGAGCTGCGCGACGTACGCCGTCCCGCCGCGCCCGAGCGAGACCCGGGGCGCAGACCTTGAAGCGGCTCGCCGCCGGGACGCTGATCGCCGCGGCGATCGCCTCGGCCGGCGCCGCGTCCGCCCGCGGCGAAGCGACCTGGCGGCTGGAACAGCCGCCGCCGCCCGCGGGTGCCGCCTTCAAGGTTCCCCTGGGGCGCGTCGACGATATGGAGTTCTACGCCCCCAACGAGGGGCTTCTCAGCGTCGAGGGCAACACGACCGTCTCCGCCGGGCTGTTCTTCTACAACGGGCGCGGCTGGCACCAGCTCTCGACCGTGTGCGGTGGCTCGGGTGAAATCTCGCGGATCGCCTGGGCCGGTCCCGACGAGTTCTGGGTGATCACCGAACCGAGCGAGCCGCGTGTCGGCGCCGGTCTCGGGCTGTGCCACTTCAAGGACGGCGTCGTCGTCGGTTCCTATTCGACCGCCTTCCAGTCGCCCGAACCCTTCCGTCCGATGGACGCCGCCGCGTGCGACGGCCCGGACGACTGCTGGTTCGCGGGGATCGGCAGCGAGGACCCCTCCGGACAGCACATCGGCGCCTATCACCTGCACTGGAACGGGACGAGCCTGATCGGCTCCTACCAGCCCCAGGGCCGCGGCGTCAGCGGGCTGGCGTTCTTCGACGGGACGTTCTTCGAGAGCACACTGGTCGGCGCCGAACCCGGCAACGCCACCAGACAGGTGACGCTGGCCACGCCCGAGCCCAAGCCGATCCTGATCCACCGGCTCGAAGGTGGTGTTTTTACCGACGTCGGCTTTGTGCCCGAAGAATACAAAGGGCCGCTCAACGAAGCGGGCGTGCCGTCCGAAGGCACGGAGCTGCTCTCCGCGCACTCCGACGTGAGCGAACT
>Ga0208357_1002781_pt1 | contig 11268 bp, 10 predicted proteins | sample NGESurdeep092012_6_FD_184487 | JGI IMG/M metagenome (GOLD analysis project Ga0208357, IMG submission 184487) | Arctic peat soil microbial communities from Barrow, Alaska - NGEE Surface sample F52-2 deep-092012 (SPAdes) | ecosystem: Environmental > Terrestrial > Soil > Wetlands > Peat ... | reverse complement strand
GCCCTGAACGCGTTCGACATCACCTTCAACGGGCGCCTGTCCGCCCACAGCAACTAACCCAACAACAACCCAGTTACACCGTTAATTTGACAGACCCGAATCTGGCGGAACCTCACCCGCGAGAACACCCTCCATACTGCGCTTGAATGGATCGAAGATCTTTACACGCGACTTCAGACAGAGAAGCCACCAATCGATTACCAGGTCCGGCGCACCATCGGCGACGACTTCGGACTGCTCGCCCGCGCCATCCTCCGCGCTGCCGCTGGCAAGGAGCGTGCACGCGGAGAGCAGCCCGGGTTCATGGTGCGCCGGTTCTGGGAACTGTTCACCGGCGGCGACATCCGCTACTGCCGCGCCCCACCCGGGTTGAGCCCTGACACGGCCCAGTATCGCTCGTTTCGTACACGCGCGATCGGCGCCGACGCCGAATACGGCACCATCTTCACCGATGCGCACGAACTTCTTCGCGCCTCCGGCGGGTTGCGGATTCAGGGGCCCTTGGTCTGGCAACCGCCATGACTGCCCGGCGCGAGTCAGGCGTCAGGTTCGGCGAAGCCCGAAGCAACCATGACCACGATCGGCGCGGATCTTCCCGCCCAGCTGGTGGCCTACACCGTGTTGAACTACGTTCCACCGCTCGGAGTATCCGTAGTGGCTGTCGAAGCAGCAGTAGTCAAGACCCTGAGAGGGACGGGACGAGCCAGTCAGTCGCAGCGCAGGGAGTTGACGCTGCAGATCCTTGGGGAACTGTGCGAGAACATCCACCGCAACACGCCACGCAACCGCCCGACCTCCGCTACGGAATGGCTAATCCAACGCAGGATCTCCCATACCGAAATGGCGGCAACACTGCGCGAATAGGTGATGAATCAGTAGCGGCCAATCTGGTTGGCGCAGCCGAACTTTCTCCGATGGAGTCAGTCACAGCCGACCAGCCGGGTGGTGGGCGGAAATCGCCTCGACCGGCAATTGTCCGGGTCATCGATCTCGAGGTCGGGGACGCTCACCCGGTGAAGGTGAAGGACTTCGCCGCGGCGAGAACGTCCGGTCCAACCTCCACCGGGTCTCCTTCGCGGAGAATGCGGGCCGGTGCGCCGTCGCCCAGGGCCGGGTTCATGCCCTTGAACCAGGACTGCACAGTGATGGCCGAGTACCGCTCACGGAGGAGGCCGGCGATCTGGAATGCCAGGCGCAGTCGATCAGCGTCGCGTTCCCCCGGGGAACGCTGCCCCGTAGCCCACGCCGCGACCGGTTGGGTCGACTTCACGTTGCCGATGTAGGCCACCAGGCGCACACCGAGAATCTCGCGGATCTTTACGACGACCTCGGGCAGCGTCGAACGTACCGAGTCCTCGTAAGCGCGAAGGCCCGGGCGCTGCTCAGATACGAGCGCTGTCCAGTCTGTCATAGCTTCAGCTTACTGCGGAACTCTTGAAATCACCGTTAAATCCGCGCCATAATAATACCCATAATCATCCTGTTAATCGCATGATTGCATTCAACCGATCGAATCGTCAACGATGACAAGTGAGATGAGAACGTATCCCCCTGTTGTCCCTTGGGCGGAGGCGCTGAGTCGAGGGCGAGTATTGGACCGTATCGCCATCGAGCGCGCGGGAGTCGTGGTGGAATCGGACGATGTCTTCCGCAATGGCGCCGAGGTACATGCAACCACACGTTGCTTAGCAACAAAGTAGGGACTTTGAGGCGTCCGGCCGCGCACCCGGCCGCGCCCGGTGACATCCAACTATTCGGTGGCGAGTGTGCGGGGTATTTCGTGTCGGAGGGCCGCCGCGGTGGAAAGCAGGGTGGCGACGAGCAGGAAGACGAGTCCGCCTTCGCCGATGACCCCGAGCGACGCGAACGAGGTCTCCGGAGCTGGAGAGGGACAGGGCGCCGGCGAGGATCACACCGTGGTGTCACTCGTAAACTCGTCGGAATGGTGAAGGCGAAGCTATTAGCTGCTCAGCTACCGTCCAGGTAGCCGTTCGCGTCGGTCGCGATTGATGTCTCGCACGCAACTCGCAAACCATTGAATCTGAACAGCGGGCCAATATGTCTCAATTTACAAGGCCTCCCTTGCGGTTGCGGGCCAAAGCTATAGGGTTATTAATCGGTTAACTCCCGGACCAAAACACTGTAGTGGCGGGTCTAGATAGTCGATGGCTGGGACTCGTCGCCGCCAGACCTCGACACGGAAAGGCGCCGATGAAGGCACTCTATAAGGCGCAGCGTGGCCCCGGCCTCGAACTGGTTGATCGTCCCGAACCGGTCGCGGGTCCCGATGAGGTGAAGATCCGGGTGTTGCGTACCGGGATCTGCGGCACGGATCTGCATATTCTGCGGTGGGACGATTGGGCGGCGTCGGCGGTCAAGGCGCCGTTGATCCCTGGGCATGAGTTCTTCGGTGAGGTGGTCGAGGTAGGGCCTCTCGTGCCCGACGTGGCGGTCGGCGACATGGTCTCGGGTGAGGGGCATATCGTGTGCGGCATGTGCCGCAACTGTCGGGCGGGGCGGCGGCAGATGTGCATCCGCACGAAAGGTTTGGGTGTGCAGCGTGATGGGGCGTTCGCGGAGTATTTGACGTTGCCTGGCACGAATGTGTGGGTGCATCACGAGTCGATCGAGCCTGAGGTGGGGGCGATCTTCGATCCGCTTGGCAATGCGGTGCACACGGCGTTGGCGTTCCCCGTGATCGGTGAGGATGTTCTGGTCAGCGGGTGTGGTCCGATCGGGTTGATGTCGATCGCGGTGGCCCGTCATGTTGGCGCGCGTTTCATCGTCGGTACGGATATCAGCCCGGCCCGGCTCGAGCTGGCGAGACGGATGGGCGCCGATTACACGGTGGACGTGTCGCACGACCCGAGCCGACACGCGCAGGATGCGCTTGGCATGCGGGAGGGCTTCGACGTGGGTTTCGAGATGAGCGGGGCGCCATCCGCGTTGCCGAGCATGATCGAGAACATGAACCACGGTGGTCGGATCGCCATGCTCGGCTTGCCTGCCGCGCCGATCGCGATCGACTGGGGCACCGTTGTCACCCACATGCTCACGCTCAAAGGCATCTACGGCCGGGAGATGTTCGAGACCTGGAACGCGATGGGCGCCATGCTGCAGACCAGCGCCGTACTGCGCGCGTCGATTGCGTCGATCATCTCCGAGAAGCTGCCTGCCGCCGAATGGGAAGCAGGTTTCGCCGCCGCGACAGCAGCCGACGGCGGCAAAGTGATCCTTGACTGGGAGGAACTGTGATGTACGGAGCGTTCAAGGAACACCTCACCGGGCAGCTCGCAGAGATCGAGGCGGCCGGATTGACCAAGCGGGAGCGTGGCATCCGCGGACCGCAGCAGACGCTGATCACGGCGGACGGTGCCGAAGTGCTCAACTTCTGCGCGAACAACTACCTAGGCCTCGCGGACGATCCACGGCTCGTGAACGCGGCGAAGTGCGCCATCGAAACCTGGGGTTATGGCATGGCCAGCGTGCGGTTCATCTGCGGCACGCAGGAGCAGCACCTCGAGCTCGAGCGCCGCGTATCCCACTTTCTCGGCACGGATGCCACCATCCTGTTCTCGTCGTGCTTCGACGCGAACGGCGGTGTCTTCGAGACGCTGTTCGGCGCCGAGGACGCCATCATCTCCGACGAGCTCAACCATGCGTCGATCATCGACGGCATCCGGTTGTCGAAGGCGCAGCGATTGCGGTACAAGAACCGCGACATGGCCGATCTGGAAACGCAACTGCAGGCCGCCGTCGACGCCCGCTTCCGCGTGATCGTCACGGACGGCGTGTTCTCGATGGACGGCTACTTCGCACCGCTCGAGGCGATCTGCGATCTGGCGGAGAGGTACAACGCGCTGGTGTTCGTCGACGATTCGCACGCTGTCGGCTTCATTGGCGAGAACGGCAGGGGAACGCCGGAGCTGTTCGGGGTGTCCGATCGGATCGACATCTACACCGGCACGTTCGGCAAGGCGCTTGGTGGGGCATCGGGTGGCTATGTGTCTGCTCGGGCCGAGATCGTCGACCTGCTGCGGCAGCGTGCGCGGCCGTACCTGTTCTCCAACACGCTCGCGCCGTCGATCGTCGCAGGAACGTTGACCGCGCTCGACCTTGTGGAGCAGTCAGCCGAGTTGCGGCAGCGGTTGAAGGACAACGCTGCGTTGTTCCGGCAGCTGATGACGGATGCCGGCTTCGAACTGTTACCTGGCGAGCATCCGATCGTCCCTGTGATGTTCGGCGACGCGGCGCTGACCGCACGGATCGCGAACGAGATGCAGCATCACGGCGTGTACGTGACGGCGTTCAGTTTTCCCGTAGTGCCGCGGGATGCCGCGCGCATCCGCGTGCAACTGTCGGCGGCGCACACGGATGACGAGATCCGCCGGTGTGTCGACGCGTTCGTCGGCGCGCGCGACGCCGCTGGTGGGGCGTCGTCATGGTCAGCATCGGGCTACAACCCCGGTAGCGGTCTGTGACCCGCTCCGCGACATTTTAGCGTCGGCCCTTGCGGTCGAGAGATTAATCCCCTAGCTTGTTTAAACGGTTAACAGTGTTGTGTGTGGAATGCCACTCGCAGCGTCAACGTCGACGGAACTGGAGAGACGATGAGAGCGGTACTGCAGGACGCTCCGACTTCCCGACCGGCAGCCAGGGGTGATTCCTCTGGGCCTGGTGCACCGTTGAGGTCGAAGAGATCTACCCGGTCGGGGACCGGCGCTAAGCGGGTCTCGTTGCGGAGTCGGTTCCATCGGGACAAACAGATGATTCTGATGATGGTGCCGGGCGTGGTTTTCTTGGCGTTGTTCTTTTATGTCCCGATCCTTGGCAACGTGATCGCGTTTCAAGATTTCCAGCCCTATCTGGGTATCACTCAGAGTGATTGGGTCGGCTTTCAGAATTTCATCGATCTGTATTCCAATCCGGACTTTTGGAATGCGCTGAAAAACACCTTGGTGTTGGCAGCGTTCCAGCTCGTCCTGTTCTTCCCGATCCCGCTTCTGCTGGCCGTGATGGTCGACTCGTTGATCAGCAATCGTGTCCGCAAGGTTTTTCAATCGATCGTCTATCTGCCGCACTTTCTGTCCTGGGTGCTGGTGATCGCCCTCTTCCAGCAGGCTCTTGGCGGTGCGGGCTTCGTGAACAATATGCTCCGCAATTTCGGGATGGGCACCATCCCGTTTATGACCAACCCGGATACGTTCCCGTGGCTGATCACCGTCCAACTCATTTGGAAGGACTCCGGCTGGGCGATGATCATCTTCCTCGCCGCCCTGGCCAGCGTCGACGTCGCCTTGTATGAAGCGGCTGCCGCTGACGGCGCGGGCCGCTGGCGGCGACTGTGGCATATCACCCTCCCGTCCCTGCGTACTGTGACGATCCTGCTGTTGATCTTGCGCATCGGCGACATTCTGAGCGTCGGTTTCGAGCAATTCATCCTGCAACGCGATTCCGTTGGCGCCGGTGCGGCGGAGGTGCTGGACACCTTCACCTATTACGCCGGTGTTATCGGAGGCGACTGGAGTGCCGGTGCCGCCGCCGGCCTGGCAAAGGGTGTCGTCGGGGCGCTGCTCATCTTCGCCGCTAACAAGCTCGCCCATCACTTCGGCGAGCCCGGCATCTTCCAAAGCAAAGCCCGCTGATCCAGCTGCACCCGGTGACCTTCAAGGAGACTCTCGATGGCAATCACACTTCCCAGACTCAGCCCGTTCAAGTCGGATCGACCGGCGTGGAAGGAGAGACCCTCTGCGCTGTATCAGACCCTGAAGGGGGTGATCGTGGTCGGGATAAGCCTGGCGATCCTGATCCCGCTTCTGATCGTTGTCTCGACCTCGTTGGCTGATAACAAGCAGATCATCGCCTCGGGCGGCTACGTGCTGTGGCCGATGCATCCCACCCTGGATGCCTATAAGACCATCTTCAACGGGTCGCTGATGTTCCAGGCGGTCGGGGTCAGTGTTTTCGTCACGGTCATCGGGACGGCCGTGGCGCTGTTCACGACTGTCACGATGGCCTACGCCACCAGCCGTCCCACTTTGTTCGGCCGGCCGGTGCTGCTGCTGGTGCTGTTCACCTTGCTCTTCGCCCCCGGTTTGATTCCGATGTACCTGATGATCCGTCAGCTCGGACTTCTCGACTCGCTCTGGTCGTTGATCCTTCCCGGCGCGCTGAGCGCTTTCAACTTCGTCGTGATGCGCTCGTTCTTCATGAACATTCCTGCCGAATTGATCGAGAGCGCACGGATCGACGGGGCAAGCGATTTCACCATCCTGCGCAAGATCGTGGTGCCATTATCCAAGGCGGTGATCGCCGTGGTCGGGCTGTTCTACGCTGTCGGCTTTTGGAACGCATTCTTCAACGCCCTGCTCTACATCAACGACACGGCCAAGTGGCCGATCCAATTGGTGCTGCGCACCTATGTCCTCCAGGGCAAGTCGCTCACGGCCAACCAGCTGGGAATCACCCAGATGCCCCAGCCGCAGGCGATTCAGATGGCCGTCGTCGTTGTGGCGCTGGTTCCGATCTTGTTGGTCTACCCGTTCCTCCAAAAACACTTCAACAAGGGCGTCATCACCGGCGCCATCAAGGGTTAACAAACAATTCGCGTCACGAAAGGATCATTGTGAATGCTCAGGTTCCCCCCACAGGTGCCGGCTTCAGTCGCCGCAACTTCCTCAGCTTGACCGGGCTCTCGGTGGCGGCCGTGGCGGTAGGCGGCTCTCTTGCATCGTGCACATCCGGCGATGCGGGAGCCGGCGCCGCTGCCGGCGGCGCCGTGAAATTGCCGACCTACAAAGAATTCACCGGCGTCAAACCAGATCTTCCCGGCACGGCCCAGGGCGTCCAACAGGGATTCCTGAGGATGCCGTCAACATTCGTGACAAGCGTTCCCAAGCCCCCGCTGAGCGGACCGGTCACCGCGATGACCGAGACTTTCAACGTTCCACCTACCCCAATGAGTTCCAACCCGTTTTGGAAGGAATTGAACACCAAACTCGGCGGCGACCTGAAATTGACCATCGGCACCGACCCGGGATACCCGGAGAAGTTCGCCACGATGCTGGCCGGCGGCGATCTCCCTGACATGGTCTGGCTGCCGTCGAATCAAGGCATCCCCAACATCGCGCAGATGCTGAACTCCCAATTCGCGGACCTGACGAAGTATCTGTCCGGGGACGCCGTGTTGGAATATCCGAACCTGGCCGCTCTCAAGCCAGCGGTGTGGAAGTCGGTCATCGTGGACGGCAGACTCTGGGGTCCGCCCGTCCAGAGCACGTCCATGGGACAGGTCTACCTCGGGAACCCGCGGCTGTGGAACACGGTCGGCGGAATTCAATCAAAGTCGGCAGACGAGTTCTATCGGAAGGCGAAGGAACTGACCGACCCACGCCGGAAGGTTTACGCGCTGGCCCCGGACTACGTCAATGCCGTGCACATGTTCGGCGAGTGGCACGGGGCGCCGAACGGTTGGAGCGCGAGCAAAAGCGGCAAGTTGACCAACCGGTTCGAAACGGAAGAGTATCAGGCGGCCATCGAGTTCGCCGCTAAATTGTTCGCCGCCGGATGCTTCTACCCGGACGCCACCATCGCCAATGCGGTCGCAGCGGTCGCGCAGGGAACCATCGGCGCCTATGTGGAGGCCGATCCCAGCCAGAACACCAAACTGCGCCAATACGACCCGGCACTTGCCGCAGATATCCTGATTCCCTTCGGCTGGGACGGCAAAACCAAACCCACCTACGACATGAAGGCCGGCGGCGCCGCTTTTACCGTCATCAAGAAGACGAGCGAATCGAAGATACGGCAGCTGCTGGGCGTATTGAACTATGTGGCTGCGCCATTCGGGACCGCCGAATATTTACAAGTCAACTTCGGCGAGGAAGGCAAGGACTTCACGTTCGACTCGGCCGGTAACCCCGTCGTCTCCAAATCGGCACAGGCGAACGTTGCCCTTTCCGGCGCGTTGCAGATCCTGGCTACTCCCGAGCAGCCGATCTACAGCATGTACCCAGAGGACACCCGGCGCGCCCATGCTGCTGAAATGTCGCTCATCGAGTTCGCCAGTTTCAGCGCCACCACCGGCGCATACTCCAACACCGACGTCAAGCTCGGCCCGAAACTCACTTCGCAACTATACGACAAGCTTACAGATGTCGTGACGGGCAGGGCGAAGATCGGCGATTGGCAAGCTGCGGTCAAACGGTGGCGAGCGGAGGGCGGAGACAAGATTCGTTCGGAGTACGAGGCCGCCCTGGCCAAGGGCGTCACCGCCGGATCCTAAGCAAGCCCCTGGTGGTGATGCCGGTTGCCGAGGCGCCGGCATCATCACCATTGAATTCCGAGAGGGTAAATGTGACGAATGTGACCGAGCGCACGACCCGTACCACCATTCGCATGGTGGCGGCCGAGGCCGGCGTTTCAACAGCTGCAGTTTCTTACGTTTTGTCCGGCCGGCGTGGTGGCCCCGGCATCTCTCAAGCCACGAGCGATCGCGTTCGCGCGGCAGCAGAGAAGCTGGGATATCACCGGAATCGCGCCGCACGAACCATACGTACAGGCCGGACGAACCTGGTGTTGCTGTCTTTGACCATGCTCTCGGACCCATGGTCGCTGGCCATGGCACAAGCTGTCAGCGGCGAACTCTCCGGGGACGGAATCACCCCGATGATCTTAGCCGACGCCGACTGGAGTACCGTCTTGGACCAGCAGGATGCGGACGCCGTATTCATCGACCGACCGCCAGACAGCCCCGAGACCCTTAAGCGTCTGACCGAACTGTCCGCGCGCGGGGTGAACCTGGTGATCTTTAGCGAGGAAAACCTTGAACCCGACGGCTTCGACGTCGTTCGTTCGCCTGCACTGCCCGGCTGCGCACTCGCCATTGACCATTTACTGGAACAACACACCAAAATCGGTGCACTCAGCTATACCCGAACAATCAACCCCGACCAGCCCTCACGGTTAGACCCCTACGTGAATGCTCTGGCAGCCGCGGGCATCGAACTGCGGCAAACCTATATTGAGAAGTACGAGAACAACCCACAGAGCGCGTATGGGGCCGCGGTTCGACTGTTGAGCCTACCGGACCGGCCAACGGCGATCTATGCGACGACAGATTTTGCTGCGATCAGCGCCGTGCAGGCGGCGCACCGGATGGGGCTGCGGGTACCCGAGGACGTCTCGATCATCGGTGCCGGTAACACGCCCGAGGGGGCGCTCATGCAGCCGTCCCTGTCCTCCGTTGGCCCGAGCGGCTTCTTCGAAGACGTGGCCGCGCTTATCAAACGCCGGGCCACCGGACAGGACAGCACCCCAGGAAACGTATACGAATTCCCCTGGACGATCATGGTCCGCGACTCGACGCGACACACCTAATCCAACCCGGCACGCCAAGCAAACATGAACAATCAGGAGCACACATTGGACCTCAAAATTGGTGTCGTCGGATTCGGCTTGCGTTCCAGCCTCTGGCGGCACGTTCACAAACCAGGCCGAGGATCGATAATCTCGATCGTCTGCGACACCAGCGAACGCGGCCGAGCCGAGGCCGCCGCGAAGCTTCCCGGCGCCATGATCACAGGCAATCTCGACGAACTCCTCGACCTGGACCTGGACGGGGTTCTCGTCCTCACCCCCGACCACCACCACGCCCCGGTAGTGCTGCGAACGTTGGACGCGGGCATTCCGACATTCTGCGAGAAGCCAATGGCCACAACCATCGAGGACGCCGACGCAATGCTGGACCGTGCGTGCACCACCGGGACCAAACTGTACATCGGACACAACATGCGACACATGCCCGTCATCGTGCAAATGCGCGAGTTGATCACGCAAGGCGCCATCGGCGACGTCAAGGCGATCTGGTGTCGGCACTTCATCGGAAACGGCGGCGACTTCTACTTCAAGGACTGGCATGCCGACCGCCGCAACTCGACCGGACTGCTTTTGCAAAAGGGTGCTCACGATATCGACATCATCCACTGGTTGGCCGGCGGCTACACGACCCGAGTGGCCGCGATGGGTGCGTTGAGCGTCTACGGAACCATCACCGATCGAAAGGACCGCGCCGACGAGCGCATGTGGGACTGGTACTCCCTGGACAATTGGCCCCCGACAGCGCAGACCGGGCTAAACCCGGTGGTTGATGTCGAAGACATTTCGATGATGAACATGCAGTTGGACAACGGTGTGCTGGCCTCGTACGAACAGTGTCACTTCACACCGGACTATTGGCGCAACTACACCATCATCGGAACCGCCGGTCGGATCGAGAACATCGGCGACGGGCCCGGTGACCAGATTCATGTCTGGACACAACGGCACCCCGGATTCGCCGAACCAGACGAAGTTCACACCATCCGCGACGGAGACGGCGGCCATGGCGGGGCGGATCCGCTCCTGATGGCCGAGTTTCTTCGGTTCATCCGCGACGGCGGTAGCACAGTAACCTCACCAGTTGCGGCGCGTGAAGCAATCGCCGCGGGATGCGCGGCCACCGAATCGCTACGCGGCGACGGCTCCGCGATTGCGGTCCCTCCACTGGATCCGAAGCTATGCCAGTACTTCCAGGCGGTCGATGCCACCGCGCCGGCACTGGTCGATGAAACTGTTGGCGTCATCGTCGATCAATGACGACGCGCTGATACCACCGATAGCACTCGAACCGAAAACCAGTAGGAGAACCATTGCAATTCTCAGTCCAGCTCTATTCTGTCCGCGACTTCCTGAAGGATGATCTGCCGGGGACCATCCAGCGGTTAGCGCAGATCGGATACACCCAAGTGGAAGCGTACGACTTCGTGGCCAATGTGGAAGCCCTGCGTGCCGCGTTGAGGAACAACGGGCTAACCGCGCCGTCAGGCCAGGCGCTCCTCTTGGATTGTGACCAGGACGAAGCATTTGCCGCCGCACAGGCCGTGGGCATCGACACCGTGATCGAGCCATACAGTCCGGCGAAGCTGTGGCAGAACAAGGACGACGTCCTCGAAATTGCCGGCAAGCTCAATGCTGCCGCGACCAAGGGAGCGGAATACGGCATCCGGGTCGGATACCACAATCATGCCTGGGAGCCGGCCTCCTCGTTTGGAGACAAGAGTGGACTGGAGTTCTTAGCGGACAATTTGGATCCAGCAGTGGTCCTCGAAGTGGATACCTATTGGGCTGCCGTCGGCGGACAGAACCCGGCACGCCTAATCGATCGCCTGGGAGATCGGGTGAGATTCCTCCACATCAAAGACGGACCCATCACTCCTGACCAGGCGGCGC
>Ga0208357_1002780_pt1 | contig 11281 bp, 7 predicted proteins | sample NGESurdeep092012_6_FD_184487 | JGI IMG/M metagenome (GOLD analysis project Ga0208357, IMG submission 184487) | Arctic peat soil microbial communities from Barrow, Alaska - NGEE Surface sample F52-2 deep-092012 (SPAdes) | ecosystem: Environmental > Terrestrial > Soil > Wetlands > Peat ... | reverse complement strand
GTTCTGCGCCCAGTAGTCGGCATAGGCGTCGCTTAAGCCCCGCGGGTCGAGGCCGAGAAACGAATAATGCGCGAAGAACAGCGGCCCGCCTTGGTCGGGACCGAGCGGCAGCGTCGCACCGTCATATGTTTTGCCATTGCGGAAAACGGGACTATCGGTCCAGCCGCGGTGATAGACCTGCGGCGCGATCGGGTGTGTCGACGACGCGGCGGCGAGCACATAGGTGATGAGGCACTCGTTCCAGCCGCGAATAGCGTGGTTCATCGCCCAGCCGTGGCGCGGGCTCCAATGCCAATAGAGCACGGTCTCTCCGCGCGTGTGCCAGTCCCATTCGATCGCACGCCAAAGCCGGTCGATGGCAGCGCCGAGTTGCGCGTCATCGGCAAAATATTGCCGCGCGCACAAAAGCCCCATCGTCAGGAATGAGGTTTCGACCAGATCGCCGCCGTCGTCCTTGGGCGAGAAGGGAATGGTCTTGCCGGTGCCGCCGTGCAGGAAATGCGGGAAGACGCCATGAAAGCGGTCGGCATTTTCGAGAAAGTCGACGATCCGTTTGATGCGCGCGCATACATCGCCGCGGGAGAGAAAGCCGCGCTCGGCGCCGGCGAGCATCGCCATGATGCCAAAGCCGCTGCCGCCCATCGTTACCGTGTCCAGGAAATCGTAGCCCGAGACCGGGTTGCTGCGCTCGCGCGCGAGGCCGCTCACCGGATGGCCGAAGTCCCAGAAGTAACGCAGTGTCTGCCGCTGCACGCGATCGAGCAGGGCGTCGTCGGAGAGCGATGTCATCGCTCTTTCGAACGCCAGACGACGCGTTTTGTGCCGAGCCGATCCGAGGACGCGCCGATTTCAACGACGAATTCGCCCGGCTCGAACACCGGCTCCGGTGCCCCGATCCGCTCGGCGCGGATAAAGCCCAGATCGGCCGTCGTGATGCGGAAGCTGACCGTCTTGCTCTCACCGGGCGCAAGCGCGATTTTGCGGAAGCCTTTCAACTCGCGCACGGGCCGCGAGCGGCTGGCGACCGGATCGCCGACATAGAGCTGCACGGTCTCTTCGCCGGCGACCTTACCACTGTTGCGGACGGTGACGCTCGCGGTGAGCACCGCGTCGTCGCCGTGCAACTCGGTGTGGTCGACCGCGACATCGCCATAGGCAAACGTGCTGTAGCTCAGCCCATGCCCGAACGCATACAGCGGCGTCGATGCGCCCTCGAGGCGGCAGGCGGTGGTGAATTTGCGGAACACCCGACGCCCGCGAGTGTCGCGCTCGGCGTCGCCGGCAGGGTCGACGCCGATCTTGTCGGCAGGCCGGCCGGTCGGCGGCTCGGCGTAGGTCATCGGACATTGGCCGGAATCGCGCGGGAAGCTCATCGCTAATTTACCTGAGGGGTTGGCCGCGCCCGTAAGCAGATCGGCGATGGCGTGGCCGGCCTCGGTGCCGGGAAACCACGCGTGCAGGATGGCGTTGGCGTGCCGGTCCTCCCATTCCAGCGCAAGCGGTCGGCCGCTCATGGTCACGAGCACCAGCGGCTTGCCTGTGGCAGCGAGCGCCTCAACGAACTGCCTTTGACTGCCGGGCAATTCGAGCGTGCTGCGCGTCGAGGACTCGCCGGTGTGCTCCTTGGCCTCGCCGAGGCAGGCAACGATCACGTCGGCCTTGCGCGCCTGCGCTACGGCATCGGCGAGCAATAATTCCGGCGGATCGATGCGGAAGGTTTCGCCGAACACGTTGAGCCGCGCCGCGACGTTCGGATCATCGACGACGTTGGCGCCCTTGGCATAAAGCACATTGTCGAACGCCGCGCGCAGGCCTTCGAGCACCGTGACGCTGTCCTCAGGCTTCGCCGACACCGCCCAGGTGCCCTGCATGTTGGCGCGGCTGTCGGCGAGCGGGCCGACCAAAGCAATCATCCGATTGCGCGCGAGCGGCAGCACGCCGTCGTTCTTCAAAAGCACACAGGATTTCGCCGCCGCTTCGCGCGCCAGTGCGCGCGTTTGCGGAGTCAGCGTCACCGCGTCACGCTTCGCCTCGTCGAGCCCGCGATAGGGATTTTCGAACAGGCCGAGCTTGTCTTTCGCGCGCAGCACGCGGCGGCAGGCGGCATCGATCTCCGCCTCGGCGATACGACCTTCCGTAATCAGCGCCGCCAGATGCCGGCTGTAGTATTCGTCGACGAGGTCGATATCGACGCCGGCATGGAAGGCGAGATACGCCGCCTCCTTCTCGTCGGCGGCGACGCCGTGATGCATGAGCTCCATGATCGCGGTATAGTCGGAGACGATGAGGCCGTCGAAGCTCCATCGTTCGCGCAGCAGATCGTGCAGCAATTCGCGATGCGCGGTGCAGGGAATGCCGGCGAGATCGTGAAAGCCGACCATCACAGCGCCGACGCCGGCCTCGAGCGCGGCCCTAAACGGCGGCAGCACCACATTGTGGATGCGATAGGCGCTGATGTCGGCGACGTTATAGTCACGTCCCGCCTCGGCGAAGCCGTAGCCGGCGAAATGCTTGGCGCAGGCCATCATCGTATCGGCGCGCGTCAGGTCGTCCTGCTGATAACCCGCCACCATCGCCCGCGCGAACGCCGAGCCGACGAAGGGATCTTCGCCTGGGCTTTCGGCGCAGCGGCCCCAGCGCGCGTCGCGCGAGACGTCGAGCATCGGCGCCCAGGCGAGCATTACGCCGGAGGCCGCGGCCTCGATCGCCGCAGCGCGCGCGCTGCGCGTTACGAGGTCGGAATCGAAGGCGCAAGCGAGTGCGATCGGCAGCGGGAAGATGGTGCGGTGGCCGTGGACCACGTCGAGCGAGAAAAGCAGTGGAACGCCGTGCGGCGATTGTTCGACCGCTATCTTTTGCAGTTCGGCAAGGCGCGGCAGCGGCGCGCCGGCGGCCAGGCTGCCGACCTCGCCGGCGCGAATCCGCGTCTCGATGTTGGCGCTCGCCGCTCCGGCGCCGGTGGTGTCGGCGCCGCCGATATTGGGATGATTGAGCTGGCCGATCTTCTCGGCGAGGCTCATCCGCCCCAGCAGCCCGTCGATATCCATCGCGATCGTTCCTACGCAACCACCGCGGCGCGGCTGTGCACCGGTGCATGCTCCAATGTGGCGCCGAGTGGGCTGCGCACAAGGTGTAGGACGCGGGGATGGAAGGCCTCGAGGCCCGGGCGGTGGCCGATGCTGACGACGGTCGCGCCGGCCAGTTCCTCGTCGAACATCGACATGACGCGCTTCTGGCTGAGCTCATCGAGCGCGGATGTGGCTTCGTCGAGGAAGACCCATGACGGCTTGTGCAGCAGCAGGCGGGCGAAGCCGATGAGCTGCTGCTGCCCGAGCGACAGGCTCTTGTCGAGCCGCGCCGGTACGTCGAGCATGGACAGGAATTCTGAGAGGCCGACGCGCTTGAGCGCCCTTTCGACCGCCGCGCTCTTGAAGGCGTTCGGCGCGTCCGGATAGGCGAGCGCGCCGCGTAATGTGCCGAGCGGCAGGTATGGCCGCTGCGGCATGAACATCATGGTCTCCGGATCGGGCAGGAGGATCGTGCCGGTGCCCCAGGGCCACAATCCGGCGAGGGCCCGGAACAACGTGCTCTTCCCGGCGCCGGATTCGCCGACGATCAGCACGCGCTCGCCGAGCGCGATCTCGACCGAGGTTTCGGCGATGACGACGCGGCCGTCGGCGAACAGCACGCTGACGCCGTCGAAGGCGAGCCGGTGCTGCGGATGCGGTGCGATCCGGATGTGCTCGACATTCTCGTCGCTGCGGTCGAGACGGTCCATCGCCGCCTTGAAGGCGCTGACGCGATGCAGCGTGGCGCGCCAGTCGGCGATCGAGGGGAACTGATCGACGAACCAGCGCAGCGAGGCCTGCACCTGATTGAAGGCGCCGACCACGACCATCAGGCCGCCGAGGGTCAGCGTGCCGCTGAAATAGCCGGGCGAGGCGACAAGCGTCGGCACGATGATGGCGAGCCAGCCATAGCCGGAGGTGATCCAGGTGAGCCGCGACACTGCGCCGGTGAAATTGCGCATCGTGCCGATGACGCGGTCGACATTGCCGTCGAGCTGGCGGCGCTCGTCCGTTTCGCCGTGATGAAGCGCAATGCTCTCCGCGCTCTCGCTGACGCGGACCAGCGCGAAGCGCAGTTCCGCCTCGCGCGAATAAAGCTGCGCATTGAGCCCGATCATCGGCAGGCCGATGCGCCATGTCAGCAGCGAGCCGATCAGCGCATAGGCGATGGCGCACCAGACCATGTAGCCGGGAATCGAGAAGTGATGGCCGGCAACCACGAAGACGAGATGGTTCGACAGCGACCACAGGATGCCGATGAACGAAATGAGCAGGATGCTCGCCTGCACCAGCCCGACCGCGAGGCCCGCCGAAAGATCGGTGAGCTTGCGCGTGTCTTCTTCGATGCGCTGATCGGGATTGACGCCGAGTTCGCCGGCAAGGCCGAGCCGGTAGGCGCGGCCGCGCGCCAGCCACTCGTCGAGCAAATGCCGCGTCAGCCATTCGCGCAGCCGCACCTTGAGCATCTGCTGCATCCAGGTCTGGCCGACGACGAGCGATAACAGCACCGCGACGATTGCCGTGAAGATCAGAAGCTGATGTCCGAGCTCGTGAATGTTGCGTTTGGCGATCGCGTCGAAGAACGCGCCGTTCCAGTCGTTCAGCCGGATCTGCCCGAACATGTTGCCGATCAACATCAGCAGGATGCCGCTGGCGAGCATCACGGCGCCGACGCGATAGTGGCTGCGCCACAATCCCTTCGTTAAAGCGAGAATTTCGACGACGGCACTGCGGCCCTCGTAAGCGATGCTCGGCGGCTGGAACATCGCCGCGAGCGCGGGATCGGGCGCGCCGGCGCTCGCGCGCCGCGAAGCGCGCACTGTGTTAAGGGAACGCGCGAACGCGCCCTCGCTGCCAGATTGGCGGTCGTGCCGGTGTTTCATCTGGTCCGTGTTGCCGGCCCCCTCCCGACCGGCGGGTGTCGTTACATCGCGACTCGCAGGGACAGACAATGTTTTGGATCAAACATGATGAATTGCAAGCAGTCTTTCGGGCCGTTTTGCCGCGGGCGTTAGGGCGATGCAAAATTGCGACTGTGCGGTGGCGACGATGACCATGGAACTCAGTCGCTGGATCGAGCAACAATCGCGATTGAGCGCCGAATTGATGGAGCGTGCGATTTCCGCCACGCATTTGCAGCGTGTTCGCGCGCAATTCGGGCAGACAATCGTCCCGGCGCCCGGTTCCGTGCTGGCCTCGCCTTCGCTCGCCGATTGGAATCCGGAGCCCGATTATTTTTTCCACTGGCTGCGCGATTCCGCGATCGTCATGCGCGCAGTCGCGGAACTCGCCGCGCATGCGCCGGACGAACCGGAGCGCCGCCGCTGGATCCGCCATTTCGAGGATTTCGTCGGTTTCAGTCTGCGGCTCGCTCGCCTCGACGGACGAGATTTCGAGTCGCCCATCGAGTGGACCGATCCAGAATTCCGCAAATTCCTGCGGCCGCTCGACGACATGCGAGCGCTTACCGGTGATGCCTTGCTTGGCGAGCCGCGCTTCAATCCCGACGGCAGTTTCGACATCCTGCGCTGGTCGCGCCCGCAATATGACGGGCCGGCACTGCGCGCTCTGGCGTGCCTGAAGTTTTTGGCAACCGGTGGCCGCGCAAATGCCGACATCGAGGCGCTGCTACGGCTCGATCTCGATTTCATCGTGCGTCACGCCGGCGAGACCTGCATCGGCCCTTGGGAGGAGGCGGATGAGAATACGCATCACTATTACGTCGCTGCGGTGCAACTCGGCGCGCTCGTGCATGGACGAGCGGCGATGGATGCTCCCGCCGAGGCGGCGGAGACGCGCCTGCGCGCCGTGCTCGAGCGGCACTGGTCATCCGAGCACGCGGTTTATGCGGCGATCTGGCCGTTCACCGGACAAGGGCGCGCCGATCTCGTCGATTCCGCCATTCTTCTCGGCGTGCTCGATGCCGACCTGCCCGACGGGCCGCATTCCGTCTCCGACCCGCGCGTGTGGCAAACCTTGGCCGGGCTGGAAGATGTGTTCTCGCGCGAGTTCCCGATCAATCGCGGCCGCGCCGCCCCGGCGCTTGGCCGCTCGCGTGGTGACCGCTATTTCGGTGGCGGCGCCTGGTACGTGACCACGCTCGCCGCTGCGGCCCTTTGGTACCGGCGCGCTTCCCGCGACGGCGACGCGCGCCACATCGGGCGCGGCGATGCGTTCATGGCGACGGTACGGGATTTCACGCCGGCGGACGGTCATCTCGCCGAGCAGGTCGACCGCGCCAGTGGCATGCCGGCCTCGGCGCGCGATTTGACTTGGAGCTATGCGGCCTTCGTCAGCACGGCCTACCTCCGCGACCAGGCCATCCGCCTCACAGGTGCGCGGCGATAGCATCCCAGCCTTGCGGCAACGAAATATTTGCAACGCGTAGAAACACGGCGCGGCGATCCGCGTTCAACAGGAGGCAGCGCGAGGGGAACTACGACTCCCGCCTGCTTGGATGCGGTTGCGGGAGTTAGCAATGGACGACGAGCGGGACCAGGCAGCCGACGGTGTGACACGCACGCATGGCCGCTGGCTCTGGTTGATCGGCATCGCGCTCACGGCGGCCACATTTTACTGGGCCCTTCCGGCCGGAAGCGGCCACCCCACCACAGTGACGGTCTTCGGCATCAATGAGCCGGCCACCCGGATCGCGAGCTATCCGGGCCTGCGCATGCGCCCCTTGCCGCAGGCCCAGATGGCGACGGCCGAACTCGTCCGCTGAGCCGCGCAACCTCACAAACCGACGAACGCAGACCGCCTGCGCGGCCGGTCGCTTGCCGCCTCTCATGTTCGATGGGGAATGGCGCGCCCGAGACGATTCGAACGTCCGACCTTTGCCTTCGGAGGGCGTGTACAGATAACACGATCAATGAGTTAGTGCGACAAAATAGCGGAATAGCGACACTGTTTACAGGCATGACCGGACCATCGCCAGCGGCCAATCGGAATCCCGTAATTCTGATTTGGCCTTGCGGTTGTTCGCGGGTTCGACCGCCAGCAAGCGACCTGCGCCGGGCTCTTGACGTGGTTAAGGCCCGGATCGCCCGCGCCAGCGCCCCGCCTATGCCCTTAAATCGCCCCGGAAGGCACCCGGCTAGCGGCCGTTCGGATTGGCGCGCTGTACGGGCTTCTCTGCCCGTTCTGCGCCAAACCGGCACAGGTCGTTAACCATTTAACCGATTGTTCCGGCTTGACATTAACTGTTAGCCGATGGGATAAGGACCGTGCGGCCCACATGGCCGCACGGTTGCCGCAGCAGGATGTGCCGCGTAAGCTCCAACGGTCGGAGTAGAACGCGCGGCAAGGGTGCTGCTAAGGCTGAAAGATGCCAGCGCCGAACGCGCGTAGTGGGTGAGACACCGGGGCCAGCGGACCGATAGCGCTGTGCATGTCCCCGGAAGTAACACAAACCCCATGGGCGTGATCCTCGAATGTGCCGCGCGAGCGGCCGAAGGGTCACGTCATGTCTGCCGCTGTTCAAAACAAATTTGCAATTGACCTAATCGACGAAACGACCGTCCGCCAAATCGTCGGCGGCAATCGGCCTATTTCAAAACCGACGATGTACCGAATGATCGCCGCCGGTCGCCTGCCGCGTGGCGTGCTGGTCACGCCCGGATCGCGGCGCTATTCGCGCGCTGAAGTTGAGTCCGCAATCCGTAGCCTCTTCGCCGCTCGCGACGGCAAGTGAGGCCGCACCATGACACGGTTTCGGATTGAATGCGTCGAGTGCGCTAAAACCGTCGACGCGAAAAAAGAAAACGGACGATTCTGCGGCGCTCGCTGTGCACGGATTGCAAACGACCGCCGCCGGAAAGCCGCCGCGCCGATTCTGAATTGTGCTTATTGCGGCTCGCCGTTTCAGGTCGGGCTTAGGACGCGGTTTTGCTCGCTGGAATGCGGCAAGGCATTCAGCCGCCCCAAGCAGCGCGAGCGACTATGTGCCCGTTGTGGCGATCCGCTTTCGGTCGAGGCCGGGGCCACAGCGAAATTTTGCGATCAAGCGTGCGCCGACCTCGACAAAATCGAGCGGCGCGGCCCGCGCAAAAGGATACAGGCCGCGCCCGGTTGTCCGACGCAATGCACGACGTGTCTAGCCTGCCGTCTTGCACTGGCCCTGCAAGCCTCTTCGGCTGACTTTGAAGCGCGCGTCGCGAAGGGCGAATCATGACGCCCGCCGCCGCTCTTATGGCGTTGGCCGCCGAGTCCCGGCGGATCAAGGGCCGCCCGCAACGGTTTGACGAACTGATAACCGGACTCGTCCGGCGGGATTTCAGCCTCACTGACGACGAAACCAAGCAATTTTTAGAGACGCTTCGCCGCCCTGCTCAATTCACGTCGAAAATGCTGGTCGTTGGGCATGCGTTCGATTGGGTCAAGCGGGAAGCATCTAAGGGGAGTGCCGACTTTTTCGTGTTGATCGCCGAAGCCCAACGCCGGTTCAAGACGACAGCGGAGGCCCTAGACACTGCCTTTTTCACTAAGAAATGGGACCGATTCAAACAACTTAGGAAAATTCGACAAGCGGGCGTGTCGCAATTTTTAAATTGGTCGACTCAAGCCGCCTTGGCGATCCAGTGTCCCGACCACGAAAGCAAACCACCACCGGAGACGACCAATGCTACATTTCGCAAGGGGAACGCTAAAGCGAGCCAAGACGATCCTGACGAACGCCCCACTTCCAATTCAGGAGCGGTTCGCCGGACTAAACCGGGCTGACTCAATTACTGAGGCGCGAGTCGCCGCGAGACGCGTCGAGCTTCAGGAAATCGGCGAAGAGATTGAGGTTTTAGGCGTCCAGCTTGCTCAAATAGAGCGGGCCGAGCGAGTTTACGGAATGCCAGAGTCGAGCGAAGTTCGGACTTTAAATCCTGACCGAAGCGAGACTGTGATTTTGAAGCCAACCGGCTCGAAGGCCAGAGTCGCGGCCCAGCTTGAGGCCACTACCGGCCGCCGCGACAAGGTAATTGGGACGAAACTTCCCAAGCAATGGTCGCGCACTGTTTGTGAGCGGTTGGCCGACTATCGCGGCGCAATTGAATCCGACGACTCGGAAATTACGCTGGATCAGCGCGACGGCGAGTCTTTGATCGAGTCCCACGCCCGCAAATGGGGTGAGGTCGTGACGTTGAACCGGAACGTCCGCGCGTTTCGCAGCGCGCCGATCCCGGCTTCCGACGCACTCGCGCTATTGAACAAATACGTCGATAGCCATGCCCGCGCGCCGGACCTCGGAGCTTTCACCCGAGGCGAACACGCCGCGTGGCGAGGCGGAATCGAGTTTGGCCCGCCGCCTAACGCCCGCCCGACGTGGCCTTCGACGGTGTTTGTGCCGCAGGTTGATCCGCCGGACGTGGTCGGGATTTTGTGTTGGCTTCTGCCGGACGCACTCAAATCGGCCGCCGCCGCCGAATTGCACAAAAAAGACTCGCCCGACGCCATATCCGTCGCCGTCAAACGGGAGGAAGTGCCGAAGTTGGAAGCGCGCCTCTGGCAAGCGCGCCGCGAGCTAGAGCTTTTGACAATCACTGGCATCGCTCAAGGCACGACCAACTTGAACCGAATGAGCGACGTCCCAATCGAGATTCTTTTGAACGCGCGCCCGTTCGGCGAGACACACGGCCTAGCTTACGATCCGCCGGATTTTGAAAATGGGGACGCCGCCGACGACGAATAATCCGAGTTCGGCGGCGTTCCTTTCCGCCGCCGCGTGCCTGCCGTTTGGTCGACGGTAGGTACACAATGGCCGCGCCACTGGACCTATGGCCGGTGGCGCGGCCTAGTTTTCACAAGTCAGCAAAACAGGAGTCTAAAATGGCTACGCAAATCGCAAAATTGCACATCGTTCTGGATCAATTGAAACGCGACAAAGGCGACGACGCGGTGAAAGCGATTCTGAAGTCGGTAGGCGCACGGACGCTTTCTGAAATTCCCGAAAGCGAAGCGGATCGCGCTCTAAATCTAGCGGGCCGCGCCGACCTTACCCCTGGCGCGATGGCCGCCAGCGCCGCCGCGCACAAGACGAACGCCAAGACGGCCGACGAAGCGAAGGACGACACGCCGCCGTCGCTCGCGGATATCGCCGCCGCCAAGGCGAAATCACCACGAGCCGCAATGGACGCCATGGCCCCGGTGATCTATGGGCAGGCGAGGGCGAAAGCGAACGCCGCGACTGAAAAGTGAAAATGATAGGCCGCCGCGTCGATTAATCGTCGGCGCGGCGAGTTTCCGGAAGATCGACTGCGGCGCGAGCCCCGGCGGCATTGCACGCGTTCGGGAACGCGCTCGCGTGATCGGACATTGATCGGAATTGGAGTAACGGCCATGGCGCAAGATTTCGAGGATTCCGATGTGCCGGAAGATGCACAGACGCCGAAAGCCCGATGGGAAATCGAGTTTACGGCCGATGCCAAGCGCGCGGAAACATTTTTGAAGAGCAAGGATTGCCCGAAGATTCGTCCGGAAACGATGTTCGATGTTCTGAAGCAACTTACAACGAAGTTTTACAAGCAAGGTGTTTTCGAAAAGACAATCGTTCGCCTATTGCGCCGCCGATATCCCGAGGTAACAGGCGACGACATCATAGGCGTTGTTGATCCGCTCTATCAGCGATTGCTCAGCATATATCCCGCGAATTTTGGCAAGGAAAGCTTGCTAGATGAAGAAGACCGCCAAGCCGTATTGCAGGAAGAGCCGTCCGACTTTCCGGCCTCGCACCTGAAGGATACACCCGACGATCCGCAAGGCTGGATCGTGCCCGAACTGATTCCCGACGATGACGCGATCCTGAACCAAGGCGACGGCGGCGCGGGCAAGACAACGACAATGCTACAACTCGCCGTCGCGGTCGCTACCGGCCGCGAATGGTTGGGCCTGCCAACCGTGGACGAACCTGCGGTGGTCGTCTATTTTTCGTGCGAAGAGCGAACAAAGAAAATCAAGCATCGGATTAGGCCACTGATCGAAGGGCCGTCGTCGCCTTATAACGGCGAGGTCGAATGGTCCGACCTGAATAATCTGCGGATCGTCGGGCTTGCCGACCGTGACGCTTTGGTGGCGATCAAGGACAACACCGGCCGGATCGTCGCAACCGAAATGTTCGAATTCTTCAAACGGAAGATCGAGCAACACGGGCCGAAGCTGGTCATTATCGACTCGCTCTATGACGTGTACGGCGGCGACGAAAACACGCGGGCGCAGGTCAAGCAATT
>Ga0208357_1002779_pt1 | contig 11284 bp, 10 predicted proteins | sample NGESurdeep092012_6_FD_184487 | JGI IMG/M metagenome (GOLD analysis project Ga0208357, IMG submission 184487) | Arctic peat soil microbial communities from Barrow, Alaska - NGEE Surface sample F52-2 deep-092012 (SPAdes) | ecosystem: Environmental > Terrestrial > Soil > Wetlands > Peat ... | reverse complement strand
ACCTATAATCTAACCCTGTTACGCGGGTGTAGCTCAGTTGTTTAGAGCGCGTCCTTGCCAAGGACGAGGCCAGGGGTTAGAGTCCCCTCACCCGCACCATATGTTTGTATTTTGGCTCGTAAGAGCCTTTTTCTTTGTTTCAACTATCGTCCTAAAGGGTTCGTTTAGTATATAGGACAACTTTTTGTCATTGAGTTCAATGTTTGAAAGTACATAATCTAATAGTTTTTGCTGCAAGGCTTCGTCGCTCTCTTTGAACAGTTTTTCGGCACGCTGAGCTAAGTCTAACAGATAAGATGCGGTCACTTGGAAGCTCTTATTGTCACTTGTTAGCATCTTGAGCCTATCATTAAGTTCCTGCTGCCTTCCTTCAAGTTCATTCGCAATTTCGTCATGAAAAGTCTGAGTAATACGCCCTTCTAGCAGGTCATAGTACAATTTACGCATTTTTTCTTTGATTTTGTCGTATTCAGCACGGGCTGTTTCAATGTTCTGAGTGAAGTATAGCTGCTGGTTGTCGTGGCGTTTACGTAATTCAGCGATAACTTGGTCAATCCAATTTTCAGGCACGTCTACATCGCATACGTCATTCGTCACGCCATCTATTATAAGCGATACGGCTGTATTTGGATTAACGCAATGATTGTTGGCACATCTCAAGTAAACTGTGTTACGAGCCTTAAACGGCGATACTGAACGTCCACACTTGCCGCACTTTACGATTTTCTTAAAAGCATAGTCCTTACTGTCGTACTTGGTCTTTTCATGTTTACGGTGCTCTCTAATCCGTTGACATTCTCTAAAGAGTGCTTGGCTAATGATTGGCGGGTACTGATGGTCATACTCTCTGCCGCCATGTACCATCTTGCCGTAGTAAAACTTGTTACTCAATGTTCGTTCAACATATCCTCTAGTTGCTTTTTTACCTGCATTGGTTCGGAAACCGTCCTCATTGAGCTGCCTGGCGATTATCTCGTATGGAGTGCCAAGTGCTCGCATTTCAAAGGCTTTGAGGATGTGTGGTGCTTGTACTGTGTCTATCTCAATGCCCTTAATAGGTTTTTGAGGCGTACCGCCCACGATAACATTCTTATAGCCAATAGGGGCACGGTGTACCCAAATACCGTCGTTTAGCATTTGCTCAAATCTGCGTTTTACATTGTCCCGACTGGAGTCGGAGTAGTATTTTGCCAATAACATGCCTATCCCAAGCCTGAACAAATCGGTTGCAGGCGAGTTTTTGGTAATGAACAGGTTGTCAGACGGGAAGTGTATTTCAATACTGCCTTTTTCAACCAAGTTACTCATTATCCGCACTTCACGCTGGGAAGCGTCACGAGTAAAACGGTCAATCTTGTCAAATACGACTATTGCAGGTTGTTTCAAAGATTGGATTTTGTCCTCAATCAGTGATGCAAACTTTTGCCTGTCGTCTTTATAGGCACTTTCATCAAACTGATAGTATTTGTACGACTTCTTTAGTTCTTGTTTGGCATAGTTTTCAAGTCTTAGTTTTTGAGCGGGCAACGCTTTACGTTGATCTTTATCTGAAACTCTGGCGATTAAGATTACTTTAGCTTCCATAATGGTTACTCCTTATTAACTTAACATAAGTTACTAGTTTATTCAATATATTTTAGATACTCACTCATACGGGTGGGTGTGAATTGTTTTAGTGCTTCGTCTACGTGTTGAAAGTGCGTAAAGCGGTTTGGCTGTGGTGTTTTTAGTAATTTTTTGATGCGATACCAAGCATCTGGGCTGTAACGAGCCTCAAGTAGATTACGCAAGTTCCGAACACCCTCTTGCCCGTTTATCAGCAAAGCTGCTACCGCTGCCAATGATGCTTGTGGTGTTGCGTCAGGATTGTCAATTAGGTAGTTTTGAAACAGCTCGTACGGACGACGCTCATCAAGTGAAAGCATATCTACTGAGCTAGTCAGTTTATCCCAGTGTTCAAGAAGTATGTCTTGGTTGAGCTGCTTTTTGAACAATGCCTCAAAGGTTTGATGCTCAATATCTGGGAATGCACGCTTAACAGCATTTCTACCAACAAAGCGAACTTCATAACGCAATACTTCAATTGGGCTAATTTCTTGTAATGGCTCAAACAGGTTCAGCTGAATAGCATTGTCTTTTTCAAATGCACGTTTTTCGCTTACTTTGGCACGACGTAAATCAGCCATCTTGTCGTAAAAAGCAATGTCTAGTGAATTGCAGTGTATGTGTATGACATGCCCATCACGGAAGTTGGTACGCTGTAAATCATAGGTACGGCTAATATCTAATTTGCCTATGGTGTTCAGCACAGTCTGGCATGAGGTATAATCCAAAAACACAATGTTCTTAGACGGATGCCAAGAGCCAACATCACCATTAGCTAACTGATGGGGGGAAAACTGGTGCCCAGTCAGTTCGTGCAATGCTTCTCGTAGAGCCGTTAGCAATGCTTGAAAATCGGCTTCGGTCAACTCGTCAAAGTTTTGCTTGAATAGCATCTTTGGAGCTGAAAACTCAATAGCCAACTGATAGCTAATGCCTATCGTCTTATTTGGTCGTCTATGTAGTGTCAATCTTGGCATATATTTACCCATCTTGGCGTAGGTAGGCGAGGGGTTAAGATATGTCCTATTTGTACCCCATGAGCCTGCTAACTGTTCCACTGTTAGCGGTGCAAATGCCATCCCTTTGCTCAATATCATCGGGTCATTGATTGGAATGAGTAGTTTTACGGTGTCTACCATAATCTTCATCACTACTTTCAAACAGTTCAACACATTTGGCGGCTATGGCCTGCTCAATAACCATGCCAGCCTCTTTAGTTACTGGATGAAAGTAGTTGAGCTGCCGTATGCCAACTTTTTTAGTCGGGTACGTTATACGGTAACCTGTGCCATCCAGCCTTTGATGTACACCGAGCGAACCGAGATACAATTGACCGTTAATTACACAACTTGCAAAAGCAACAAGCCCGTCAGTCGGTTTGACTGGCGTTATGTTTACTTCGCTAACGGTCATATTTCTTATGCTCCTCAGCCGCTTTTTCGTGTTCGTTTGCCCATAGCCAGAACGTCATAAGCCAATCAATGCACTTACGTAAACTCTTTTGTAGCACCTTGTAAAGCAGTCTCATTTCTTGCTCCGTAGCTCGTCACAGGCTTTTTGGCAACCATCGGTCTTACAAGGCGTGTTGTTAAGCAGAAAATCAACCTGCTCCTTCATATCCCACAGCCAGCAATGTGGTAGGTTTGCCAAGCTTGCTCGCAGTGCTTTATGCCATTCATTTGCACCAACTTTGCCAGGCAGTGTATCCAAAGCTACGGCAATGATTTCTTCTAGCTGTTCTGCGTCGTCAATGTTCCAAATGACAAACTTCACAGCGTATAGGCGGCAATGTTCGCACCAATCACTTAGTTTGTCCGCTATCCTGATTTGCGAGTCGTCGTCCATCTTCTTTACTCCTTATTTCATTACGTACTTTTTGTGCTAAGTCCATCTGAATGAGCACATCAAACCAACCAGCTAAGTTGTGCAGTGCCTCGGCACTCAACTCAGCAGTCACGCCTTTTTTTGCGGCTTGCTTGTGTGGTTCTGCTGGTTGCGGCTGGTTTTTTGTGGACATTGATTTCCTTCCTGCAACCACTCACAGGCAAGAAAAAAGCCCGCTTCATGTTTGCGGGCAAAGTATATGCACGAGGGGTGTACTGAAATTGATTGTCAGTACTTTTACAGGTATGAACTGTCTATTTTGACGGTTTTATCTTGTACGAAAATCAGTCTTTTCGGACCACCAGCCTCTACAATCTTTTTATCAATTTCAAAAATATAGTTCCTGACTTTGTTGACCATTTTTTTATCAACTTTGTCCGGATGTACTCCGTTGACACTGCTGATTTTGACACCTCTTTTAAGGTTGTTGACAGTTTTGAATAAGCGTTCAAGCAGCCAACATTCTTCGTACTTTTTACCGTCTGGCCGTTTCACTTTACCTTTACTTGCTATAACTACTTTATCTGTTGCCGATAACCACAAGATACCTGTTCGGTAGTTATAATGGTTTGGCTGCAGTTGGTGCAATTCAATTTTTCGTGGAGGTGCCGTAGCATTAACTTTTTTTTCTTGCGTTACCTCTTCCTGCTCTCCAGCTGACATCTTTAGGAAATTGGCATACAGATGATCCCTTTCTTTTCTGTATGCAGCTATGGCCCTATCGGTATAATCCAGTAACTGTTGTTCATCATCCTTTAGCTTGAGCATTCCGAGACCATCAGCCTTTTCAAGCCACAGGCGTTCAAGCTTACCATAGAAGCTCCATAACTCGGGTCTCATAAGCTCGTATGCCACATGTAAGTCATCTAGATTACCCATAAAGCTGTCATATATAGACGGTTTTTCTTTACGAAGTTCGGCGAACTCCTCTTTGGCGAGTATCTTGTCGATTCTGATTGTAAGCAAAACGTAGTTACTGTTAAGCGGTCCATACTCAAAACCTACATCACCAGCAACAGCGTCGTACACTTTGCATATTTCGCCCCAATAAATCCTCAACATCTGCATATTACGCAAATGTTTCATTTCTGGTGTATTTTCGGTCACTTTTTTCATCACATCTTTCACTAACTAATGTCAGGCATTGTATAGTAATAGTATGACACAATCTGGGAAACTAGAGCCCAAGCTGCTCACACTCAAACAGGCGTGTGAATTACTAAATTGCCACCCAAACACACTCAGAGCATGGGACAAAAAAGGCTATTTAATAGCTGTTCGTTTTGGTACACGTGGCGACAGAAGATATAGACGAGAAGACATTTTGAGGCTTTTGAAGCGTAAAGACGGCAGATTTAGCTGACGATAACGGAAACTTCTTCCCGTGAGCCACATGTACATTTTAAGTTAAAAGTGTAGTGCCTGTAATTATAGTTATGGGTAGTAACCTTAAATATACAATGCAAAAACGTAAGCGTGTCAGGACGCAAGCCACAAACCGGAAGTAATTTTTTTGGGTGCTAGTCATGGCAAGCGGTTTTGCTAGTCATTCCCTTGACAGTGCCTAGAATTTCTTAAAATAAACTGTCTAATTGCTAGTCATTTACAGTATTGGCTAGGGAGTGACTAGCATGTGGCCGGTAAGTGGCTAGGGCGTGGCAAGGGAGTGACTAGCACCTGAACGACGTTAACTTTGAAAAGCAACAGTTTGCTTAGGTTCAAGGGATAAATAGGTTGACGTCCCCGAAAGCCTTGATATAGCCCTTATAATCGCTCTCAAGCAGTACGGCGTCGTTATACACCTGAATCATTTCCAGACTTCTGTGCCTTGAGAACTGAGCCACCTTTGTAATATCGCCGTTAAAGTATTTGACCAGCCTGGTAACAAAGCTATGTCTAATACCGTGGCAGGTCTTATCGATACCTTGCTCTGCGAAAATGGCTTTCACGATATGCCTCAAGCCTCTGGGAGTAAGCCGTCCTTGTTTGCTGGGGATGCTAAGGCTTCTGAACATTGCGCCCCTCGGCCTATCTCCCTCAAGATCAATGTATTGCCTTACGTCGTAGTACCTCTTAAGGGCTTTAGCTGTTACAGGGTGCAGGAAAATTGTTTCTTTATCATCTCTGCCTTTGCCCTTGATAAGAATCTGGTCGCTTCTCCACAGTACGTCCTCCCAATTCAATTTGCAGAGTTCGCCGAGCCTAAGCCCTTGGTAATATAGAAGACACATGATTGCCACTTCTCTGGGCTTGATTACACTATGAGCCTGACACCACCATTCAAGCGACTCAACTTCACGGTCATCGAGGCCATTAACCTTGTGCCGTTTATCTAACCTAAAATTACGAATGTTACTTGTGATGTCCACCGGTATAATCCCATTCCTATTGAGTTCTTTCAGAAATATCCTCGCTACTACAAGATATTTATTCTTACTAGACGCTGACAAATCATTTCTAGCCCTCAACTCACGCTTAAACTCTAGGAACGTATTCAGGTTGAACTGGTTATTTTCTATGAAACTGATGAACGGAGTCAGCCTCGCAATGTAATCCGCCCTAGTAGCCTCTGAAACGTCGAGCGTATCGAAAACTTCATAAGCGTTATCTCTAGTATAACGCCTGGCTACTACTAAGTCTGTGGTCATTATTTCTTCTCACTCTGTTTATTTATGATAAATCTACTGATGTTGTCTGTTTCCTCTCTCGTAAGCTCTGTTATATGCTCAAATACCGGCCAGAGCTGTTCTGGTATTTTGTCACCCCAAAGCCAGGACACAGGCTGATCTCTTCCAACCTGCGTATCCCAAATGTTCTTCTTGTAATTGATACTGCTTCTCATACACCACATAACAGTCTCTAACAGATTAACGTTACTCATATCAGAACCAAGAAAATCACGCTTATTAAACGGAATCGACTTATTCAACAGGTCTTTTACCCAATCTATCTTCAGCAGCGTGTACAGTATGCCAGAGCAGTGGAAGTCGACCGTTTCGAGCATAATATCGTCTACAGTTGCGTACTCGACATCGTTCCACTCAATGACTTCCCCTGTAAAATACGACTTCAGCTTTTCAATATCCCACGTCTTTTCAGCGAATCGCTTATTCCAGACCCTAGCCATCTGGTTCAACATCGGTATATCCCACCTTGAACCGCCAACCCTAGCCCTGTACAGCAGTGCATTAACCAGATCGTTCTCTTTATTGCCTTGAACTGGTCGCATTGCATATTCTTTGCCTTCATCATCCGGATTGCCTACATCTAGGTCACGCCACTCACATCTGGCTACGTCTGCGATTATCGACAGAGCCATTGTTTTTTCTGTTTCAGTTAGTGGCACACTGCCTTTTGAACTGACCTTTGCAAGCATTGCTGCGTACTTATCGTAATCTGGTGGCAATATGCAATCCTCGATGGGGATTATCATCAGCCTACGTAAGGCGTCTACTTCATTTAATTGAATAAGGCTCTTGGCTGCTCTTACTGCCTTGTCTACGTCGCCTCTCCGTACTGATTTCTGGATTGCTGACTTTAACAGGCTAGGCGAGAATGGCACTAGAGCCTTTACTTCATTCTTTTTAGTGTTTTTCTCATCTGTTATATCCATTGGTTGCCTCCATTTATTAGTGATATACAGTATTGTAACTTTGACCACACTGATGTCAAATTAATTAACAGGGGTAATTTTGGTTATCCTATATGTTAGATGTTAATGCTCACTACTGACAGGTAATCTCAGCAGCACGAAAACTCACCATGTATGTTTTACTAACTAAGAGGTTACGTGTAAACTTATGTTAAGTGGCTACATCATATGAAAATTGAAGAATTGCCTGAAATTTTGACCCTGAAGCAGGCATGTGAGGTGCTTAATTGTCATCCAAACACCCTACGAAATTGGGTTAACCAGGGAAAGATTAAGGCAATCCGATTTGGAAGTCGTGGTGACCGCAGATTTAAGAAAGAAGAAATTATGAAAATCTTGAAGGAAAAACCGCATGCCAATAATTGATTTCAAGGATCTAGTAGCGTCCTGCTGCTAAAATACTACAGATGAGTTTACCAAAAATTATTGACAATGAGCGTAAGCAATTGGGTGACACGCTCAAAGAATTAAGCAAAACGAGCGATCACCTCTCAATTGCAACTGGATACTGGGATCTTCCTGGAACACAGATTATCTTTGATGAGATAAAAAACTACAAATCTATCCGTCTACTTATAGGTCAGGAACCTTTGATGCCACGTTACAAAAAGAAGCTTGAACTGGAAGAGCCAGAGCAAGAATTTCCAGACAAAGATATTAGTTTTGACCTTGCCGAACTTCCCCAAGACGAAAATTTTCGACAACTCGTTACAAGTATAAAAACACTAATAGCAGAAGGCCGACTTGAAGTACGTATATATCGTAAGAGTTTTTTGCACGCTAAGTGTTATATATTTGGAGACTACGAGAGTGAATCAGCAATTGGCATAATAGGCTCCTCAAACTTTACTCGTGCAGGGCTAACTACAAACACAGAGCTAAACTCACTTGAAGATGACTACAGAATTGTTAAATCTTCTCCAAGAACAGAAACAGATGATTATGGCCATCTAAGTTGGTTTGATTCCGTCTGGAATGATGAAAAAACAGAAAAGTGGGACGGAAGATTCTCCGAAGTTCTCGGAGATTCACCTGTGGGCGATCAAACTTTCGGTTCTTACGATATGTATATAAAAACGCTTTGGGAGTTATACCAGGACGAAATAGTAGAGGATGAGAAGTTGTCGGAGGATACCACTGATATTCTTTACGCCTTCCAGCAGCGTAATGCTCAACTGCTTCTGAAAAAACTTAACAAATACGGCCTTGCGATGCTTGCTGACTCAGTTGGTTTGGGTAAAACGATTACTGCTGGTGCTGTACTCAAACATTATATTGAAGATAAGCAAGCTCGCCGTATATACGTTATTGCTCCAGCAAGTTTATGTGAGCAGTGGAAACAAGACCTTGCGAAAGTTCATAAATTGTTTACTGGCTTTGAGGTTATTTCAATGCAAGACACGAATGCTATCCAGAAAGCACGAAAAATAGATCAATACGCACCCGTTGATCTGTTTGTAGTTGATGAAGCGCACAACCTACGTAATGATGCCAGCAAACGTCACCAGGAGCTTCTAGAGTGGTTTAGCGACAATCCTGAAAGCAAAGTACTGCTGATGACCGCAACACCTATTAACAACTCTCTTACTGACTTTGTTAATCAGATCCAACTGGCAGCAAAAGGAAGCCTGGAGTCATTCCCGGTTGTATATCCTACCAGCAAGAAGAATGAAGTAATAGACTTCTTTGAGGCAGTAAAACGTTTATCAAACGAGATGGCTAAGGCAGAAAACAAGGGCGAGAAACCCGATTTCAACAAAGTTAATCGTATTATGCGACAGGGTCTACGACATTTCTTAGTACGAACAACTCGTAGGGGTATTGAAAAAGAATTTGGTGGGCTTCTCGGTAACGATGGCGTAATGCATCGCTTCCCCGTAAGCCAGGTCGTACCTTCGCCATACAATTTTAGTGACGAGCTTGGAACAAGCATCAATAATGTTATCAATAACAACCTAGAAGTATTTTCCGGTAAAGATCCTCGGACACTAGATGTCGACTCGCTGCTGGAGCAAACTCAACGCACCAAACACCCGTTGGATGTTATCGGCGGCATTGCAACGACGGATGCTGACTATACCGAAAATGTGTTTGTTAATGTATTCCAGGTAATGCTGCTTCTTGGGTTCTCTCCATACCGCTCTGAGACGTACCAGCATAGGTTTTACGGCAAAACACCCGAAGAGATTAAGCAATTTAAGCTCCCGCCGGATGAGTCTTTTGCTTTGCAAAGCCAAATGAGCATTCACAATATGCTTAGAGTAACCTTCTTAAAGCGGCTCGAATCTTCCCAGTACGCACTTCGCAAATCACTTGAAAATTATCAAACCAAACTTGCTTATTTTGCTGAGAAACTTGATCAGGGCTACATTATTAAGTTCAAAGACATACAGGCCATACAAGCAGAATTTGGTGATGATCTGGAGCTTGTACTCGACCACAATTCCAAGACTAATGACGATGATCAGATTGACCTAACGCCCGCCGACAAAGACAAATACAATGTCGAAGCACTCAAGAGAGATATTGATAAGGATAAACGAATCCTAAATGTCATCATAGAGATTTGCCGAGCATTAGAAGACAACGATGATAAGCTCAAAGCCTTTAGTGAATTACTCTCTAAGTTAATCAGTGAGCAAAAAACTGGTAAAAAAGTCTTGGTCTTTAGCTATTACGCCGATACCATTACTTATCTCAAAGAAACTTTACCAAGTCTTATTTCTGCACCCAACTTTGGATCAAAGGCAGCATTCGTTAGCGGAGATACAAAATCACAAATTGAAAATATAGTTCAGCGATTCTCGCCTGTCTCAAAAACTGGTAATCAGATTGATGAAGATCAACAAATTGATTATCTATTTGCTACGGACGTACTTAGTGAAGGCCAGAACTTGCAGGACTGCGGAACGCTAATTAACTTCGATCTACACTGGAATCCTGTGCGTATGATTCAACGAAATGGTCGTATTAACCGACTAGGGTCTGATCACGAGCACGTTTACATCTACAATATGCATCCTGAGACAAACCTAGAGTCATATCTGAAGCTCGTACATCGTCTAGAACAAAAGATAGATCGTATTAAATACACCGTAGGTACAGACCAGTCAGTCCTAGGTGAGGCCGAAAATCCAATAGAATACATAGACGAGATTGAAGAAAATGAAAACCAAGAAAACACAGTTCTTAACTTATACGACGACAAGAAAGCAACTGAAACATTCAGTGAGCTTGATGATGATGAAGAATTCCTGAGTATTGATGAATACGTTCTTGACTTACGCAAGTTCCTCAGTGATTCGTCAAGCAAAGATAAGGAGCGTGTTCAGAATATCCCTGTTGGCAAGTGGGGATACCTACCAGAAGTTTCTAGAAAGGATATTAACAGCCCTACCATACTATCCCTGACACGATCCAGAGGAACAACTACTGAAACTGGCGTTGATTTCGAGACACATATTTTTATAGAAGCAGATGCCCTTAGCGGTTATATGGTTGATGCTGTGGAAACCATTGAGGCACTAAAGTATCTTCGCACAACGCCGGATGATAATGACCGTAAACCAGACAAAATCAGTTATGACCGTGAACAAGCTAAAAAATACATACTTGCTCTTGCTAAAAAACAAGCGGTCAAAAAGAAAAGTGCATTCAAAGTTACGCCCTCAATTAGGTTGGTTCTTAATGAACTTACAAAGGTCTTGCCTGGTGTTTCAGTTGACACTAACTTGGAGCATATTGTTACTAAACAAGACGATAAAATGATGCGTGACCTATTCCGCAAAGCAAACCAAGACATAAAAACACATCAACAATTACTACCTCACACTATCGGTGGCTTCGATAGAGCAGTCAAAAAGCTTCAAGCTCACGTAAATGACGAAAAAGAAGTGAGCAGTGTTGAGGGAGTTTTGTTCTATGCCAAATAGTCACCCATTTGTTAAACATGTAAATGAACTATTGGAAAACCTTGATGAAGCTCCTTCAGCAAAAAATGGCGTAGAGCTTGCTAATGAAATACTGAAACTCCTGGGCAGAGTTCATACAAGACCAGCCGAGGAAGTATTTGAATCAAGTCTAGAATTGCCAAATGCTGAGCGTTACGATAGGTGGTTTCAGCCCCACCCGATTTTTAAAAGT
>Ga0208357_1002777_pt1 | contig 11289 bp, 13 predicted proteins | sample NGESurdeep092012_6_FD_184487 | JGI IMG/M metagenome (GOLD analysis project Ga0208357, IMG submission 184487) | Arctic peat soil microbial communities from Barrow, Alaska - NGEE Surface sample F52-2 deep-092012 (SPAdes) | ecosystem: Environmental > Terrestrial > Soil > Wetlands > Peat ... | reverse complement strand
CAGCGCACCCCGTGATCGATCCGTTCGGCACCGAGAAGATCGATGCCCTCCCGGACACCCTGAGGTCCACTCGACTCGCCGGCGTGGGCGCAACGCCGTAGCCCACCGGCGGCGGCCTGGGCAAAGGCGGGGGCGAACCTTTCGTTGCCGGAACCCCCCGACTCGTCGCCATCGATGGACAGAGCCGCCACTCGGGGATGTCGGCGTTCGAGCATCCAGTCGACGAGGGCCGACGCTTCAGAGCCCGTCTGGCTGCGCTTAACGCTCAGACATAGTGCGGCGGTGGCCGCGCCGTCTGTCTCCGCCTCCCGGAACCCACCGTCGAGGGCGTTGACCATGGCCTCGAGCCGTCCCCGCCAGTGGGGCCAGTGGGTGGGATTGACGATCACGTCGATATGTCGGACACCGCTCGAGACGGCTCTCTGGGCCGTCCCGTAGGCCATGGCGGCGAGTTCATCCGGCTGATCGATCAGGGAACACGACCAGTCGAGATACGAGAGCAACTGGGGCAGATCGGTGATCGGGCCGGCCTTGGCATTTCCGGCCGCGTCGGTCTCGATATGGCCGGCGAGAGGCCTCCCATGGCGTACGGCGGCCACTTGGACGAGGTCGACCGGGATGCAGCCCTCTAAGTGAAGATGAACCTCGGCCTTCGGTAGGCCGACGATCCATGATCGCTCGACGGGTGCCGGCATGACCGGGGAAGGTAGTCCATGGTCCGGTCGGGTGGAAGGTCAACCCTCGGTAAGGGTAACGCCCTTCCAAAAGGCCACATGGTCCTTGATCTCGTGGGCCGCCTCTTTGGGTTCCGGGTAGAACCACGCTGCATCGCTGTTCGTTTCCCCGTTGGCCACGACGTCGTAGTAGCTCGCCTCGCCTTTCCAGGGACAGATGGTGTGGGTCCTGGTGGGGTCACTCAGGTGGGACCAGTCCACGCTGTCCTTGGGGAAATAGTGGTTTCCCTCGACGACGACCGTGGCATCGCTGTCAGCCAACACGACGCCGTTCCATTCCGCTTTGACTGTCATACTCCTGGCAACGATCGACGGTCCGCCTCTATTCCCCCCATCTCTCGAGACCCGCTCAGGAACTCTCCGGTTCCCAGAGTGGCGTCGATATCTCAAAACCGACCGGTGAACCCCACCGATTGCGGGACGAGACCTCGTGTACCGGTCGCCGGGGAGCGACCCCCCACCGACCCTGGGGATAGCCGAAGGACACACAGCAAGCCATGACCCATCCCTCGTCGGGAGGCACACCGAGGATGTCGTAAGCCTCGGGACCGTGGAAGACGCTCAGGACGACGGTCAGGGCGCTACCGACGCCCTCGGCCCGGGCGGCCAGCTGAGCGCTCCAGACGGCCGGATAGATCGATCCGCCCGAAGGGTCGTGTTGGGCGAACCCGAAGAGAAAGAGCGGCACGTCTTCGAAGTGATCGGCGAGATGTTGGGCCGAGCGCCTGACCTTCTCGAATTCGATGCTGTCCGGATGCTCGGGTTCGGCGGCCGCGGCGGCGATCCGAGGGGCGTAAACGGTCGTCCAAAGCTGGTCCATGCTGTCGCGGTAAAGAGGTCCGAGCTGGCCCTTCACGCCTGGGTCGTCGACTAAGAGAAAGTGCCAGGTCTGGGCGTTCCCCCCCGTGGGGGCCCGGATGGCGGCATCCAGGATCCGAGCCTGTACGTCGAGAGGAACGGGATCGGGCCGCACCCTGCGCATGGCCCGACAGGTATAGAGGGCTTCGTAAAGATCCATCCGTGCCTGTCTATCAGGGCGACGGGCGGGCGGGTCTCTGCTCAGTACAATCGATGATCCGAAGAGACATCGCAGAGGCTTCGACCTCCGGCGTCTGGAAGGAGGTCCCTTTGGGAGACGACGTCGAGCAACAGCCGAGCGGAGGGACCCTCGAACCGCAGCCCGAAGGTCTTCCCGGATTCGACATGATCGCCGCCTCCATCCGGGCCGACGCCTCGGACATGGAGACCTTCTTCCGGGTGCTGGTGTCCAAGATGTCCGATGCCCTCGGCGACCGGGTCACCGTCAAGCGGTCGGGTGGGATCCTCAAGCGTGATCGCCCCGTCATCGGGGTCGAGATGGACCTGACCAACGACGGAGCAGGGCTCGTGCTGGCCGCCCATCGTGAACACAGCGACATCGCCTGCACGGTGGCCCGACGGGTCCGTGGGATCGCCCTGTCCACCAAGCAGGTATCCATGCCCGAATGGATTGAGGAGCTCGTGTCCGCGCTCGCCGATGAGGCAAAGCGGTCGCAGCAGACATGGAGTGCGCTCCACGGACTGCTGTCGTAGTAGAGAAAGAGGCGGAACGTGACCGATATTCCCCAGCAACAGTTGCCCGAGGACGCCCTACGCCGACTCAAGGAGAGTGATCTCGGAGACGGGAAGCGCCTGTTTACGTCGGACCTCACCGTCAACGAATTCCTTCTGGTGGAGGAAGCCGGGTTCACCCCGCTTGGACTCGTCATGGGGAGTTCCATCTATCAGATCGGACTGCAGACTCGACGATGGAGCCAGTCCACCGAGCTCGACAAACTCACCCAGGCTATGTACACGGCCCGGGAACTGGCCATGACACGCATGGAGGAAGAAGCCGACGTGCTCGGCGCCGATGGCATCGTCGGTGTCCGCCTGGACGTGAACTACTACGAGTGGGGGAAGTCCACGGCTGAGTTCATCGCCGTGGGGACGGCCGTCAAGGCCAAGGACGGCTCGTCGTGGCGGAACGCCGAAGGCAAACCCTTCACGTCAGACCTTTCGGGGCAGGACTTCTGGACCCTTCTCCACGCCGGCTATGCGCCGTTGGGCCTCGTTCTGGGCACGTGTGTGTACCACGTGGCTCATCGATCGCTGATGGGCACCATGGGTTCCGCTGGTCGGGCTACCGAACTCCCCAATTTCACGCAGGCCCTCTATGACGCGCGCGAACGGGCCATGACCCGGATGGAGGAAGAGGCCACCCGGCTCCAGGCCGCCGGCATCGTCGGGGTCCAGCTGATCGAGAAGTCACACATGTGGGGGAGCCACACCATCGAGTTCCTGGCCATCGGCACCGGCGTCCGGTCACTCGGAGATGAGCATGTCGTCCCACCCCCGGTGCCGGTGATCACCATGGACCGCTGATGGTGGGGCAGGCCTACGACGACACCGGCGGCAACACCGGTATTACGGGACCTGACGATCTCGTCTTTCATTCCGAGCAGCGAGCGCGGCCCACGTGGACCAGTGACCTTTCGGTGGCCGAGGCGGCCGCGGTCCGGCGGGTGGGTTTGGTCCCTTCCGGATTCGTGATGGGGACCGCCGTCATGCAGCTGGCCGCCGCCGGCGGTCAGCTCTACGGCCAGTGGGGAATTCCCGGTCAGTCCCTCAGCTCTTCGGGAGGGTACTCGGAGTCCTATCCCTGTGCCCACGGCTACATGGCTGTCGGAAACGTGCAGGAGCACTACGGCTTCAGCGTCGAGGACGCCGTTCTGGCCGCATCACTGACCGAGGGATACCGGTTGGCCATCGAACGGCTCCACGACGAAGCCGTCCAGCTCGGTGCGCACGGTGTGGTGGGTGTCGACCTCTTCTTCGAAAACCTGGTCGGCTCCGCCGGGACGGCCACTTTCTTCGCCCGGGGTACCGCTGTCGCCCACCCGGCCACCCCACCGCTGCCTTCCCCTTTCCTGACCAATGCCTCTGGTCAGCACTTCGAACGTCTGATCGCTCTGGGGTATGTTCCCGCCGGGCTGGCTGTGGGGGTCGGTGCTGTTTACGTCCAGCCCAATTGCCAAGCGCGTGGGGCCTTCACCGTGTCCGGGCCCAATCGGCAGATCCCAACGGCCATCACCGTCTCCCGGTCCCGGGCCCGGTCGTCTCTGGCCGCCACCGGACATCGCTTGGGTGAGGGCGTGGTCAACACCGAGTGGACCGATCGACGGGTCAACCGTTACGGCGAAAGCTGGGACCAGCTCACCATCGCCGTCGGTACCGCCGTCCGGCGCTACAGCACCGAGGCTCCTCCGCTCACCCCACGCCCCGTTCTTCCTTTGCGGCCATGAGCGCGCCCACATCGGCGACACCGGGCATTCCGAGCGCTCTGGCCGCGCTGCGGGAACCGTTCGTACCGGGCAACCAGCCCACCTTTCTGTCGGACCTGACCGTAGGTGAGCTCGTTCTGCTGGAGGAGATCGGCTTTCGTCCCGTTGACATCGTGTCGGGCGCCGGGACGTCGACCTGGAATCCGCAGTTCACAACGGCGGGCAATGAGGGAACCATGTGGGGGCGCGCCATCGCCACCGCCATCGACAATGCCCGCTCGGGGATCTTGGAAGAACTCCGAGCCCGTCACGCCGACGGCGTCGTGGCCATGCGCTTCGAGATGGAACGTGAGCATGCCAGCCTGCTCACCTGCACCATGCTGGGGACAGCTGTCCAGGGAACGGGTCGCCGTCCCGACGCCCGTCTTCCTTTCGCCACTACCTTGTCAGCGCGCGACTTCCATCTTTTGGTCCGCGCCGGCTACCACCCGGCGGGCATCGTCATCGGTGTCTCGGTGGTGGGCTTCGCGGCCCGTTCGGCCGCCCAGTCGCTCGGGCTGGCCCGTGACAATGTGGAGCTGACCGATCAGACCACGGCCCTCTATGCGGCGCGCGAGCAGGCCATGGAGATGATGGAGCGCGAAGCGGCCGAGCTCCACGCCGACGGCGTCGTCGAGGTCCAACTCCAAGAGCGTCCTGTCAATGCGTTGCTCACCCACGCCGTGGAGTTCATCGCCGTCGGCACGGCGGTGTGTCGGGGGACCGAAGGGCACAAAGCGCTGGACCCTGAGTTCCAACTCACTCTCGAGGACCCACCCGACGCCACCTTCAGCGATAGGTAGACCCTGGCACCACCGGCGTGGTTGACCTTTGACGATTTCGGGTACCCGATATGGGTAGGGCGAAAAGCACGAAGACCGGCCTGTCTGTGGATCCCGAGCGCTAAGGGACTTCCATCACGCAGAGCGGGCGTGAACCGGTCTTCGAAGAGGGCGGAATGGAACGATCCCGGAGCCGGCGGAAAGAAAGGGTGCCATGTGTCGGTCGTCGGACAGTGGTCACATTGACCCTGTTCGGATTGGCCGTCACGTCCTTCATCTCGATGACCACCGTCTCGGCCAGCGCCGGGCCTCGGACGCGGCCGAAGCCGGCTCTTTGCGCACCCTCGGCGGTGAAGATCACGGCCACCACCAATCGCACCGCCTTCTCGCCGGGCCAGACGGTGAGGTTGACGTCGACCATCACCAATATCTCGAACACCCCGTGCAGCGCCTGGTTGGGCCTCGACCCCGGCTTCTCCCCGAGCTTCACCGTTCTCAACGCCCATAAGAAAGAGGTCTGGGACCGCTGTTGGGTGAATGACCATCCCGGTGCTTGTTTCGAAATCCTCTACCAGCGTCGGCTGAATCCCGGTGGTTCTTACCATGCCGTGGCCAAGTGGGATCAGGCTTCAGCCCGGGGGTCCGGTTCACCGAGGCGGGTACATCCGGGCACCTATACCTTTTGGACGCATTTCCAGAACATTCCGGGTGTGGCCAAGGTCCGCTTCAGCATCAGTCCGCCCTCCGGCTGAACCAACCGAACAGGCGGTTTCCAGGTGCGGTAGGACGAACCGCCCAAGCCATGTGTCGAATCCGGGTTGATCTCCTGGCTTGCACGGCGAGACCCTGCGGCGTTCTCCTTCGTAACTCTCGCCTCCACCACTCTGCAGTTGCATTCGTCGGCTGCCTGTCGAGGTCGAATCATGGCCCTGTGGGTCTTTGTGTACATAGGGACGACACCGATCGGCAGCATTCTCACTGGTTGGATCACCGGACTCGCCGGGCTCTCCCTATGCCCGATCGGTCGCCGTTCCCGCGATGTCCCGGCCCCAACGCTCGATGGCCGGTCGGAGGTTTCGCAGAGCGGCCAGGGCCTTCAGGTTCCCGAGGATGAAGCCGTGCCTCTCGGTGTCGCCCACGGCACGTATGACGATCAGAGGGTGGCCGACCAGATGGCGGGCCAACCAGACTGACTCCATCTCCACCGCCAGTGCTCCGCCACGGGCCAGAGCCGTGCGGGCATCACCGTGCACGATGGAAGTGGAGCAGGCCACCGCGCCGACCTGCACATGGCGCCCATGATCTCGCAACGCGGCCGCGGCGGTGTCGGCATGCGGCAGGGCGATGGCATCGGAACCGTCGGGCGGGTAAAGGGCGCTGGCCACCACCAGTTGACCAGGCTCCAAAGACGACTCGAGACCTCCGGCGATGCCCACCACGGCTACAGGTCGTCCCGAGGGCAGGGTGTCGGCCAGTCGGGCGGCGGCGGCCCCCGCTTTGGCGTGCCCCATGCCCACACAGGTCACCTCACCCCCGATGGCCAGCGCCTCGAGGCGGAGGGCGGCCAGAACGGTGACTCCGGGGTCAGAAGGCATCTTTGCATTCTGCCTGGTGAGCCCCCGCCGGGCACGAACGGCGAACAGTCGACGTAGCGTGAGCGCGTCGGACGAGACGAGGGGGACAGATGGCCGAGATATCCGGGGTGTGCGAAGAGCGGTTTTCCGGCGTGCGGGACGCTCTGGCTGCCAACCTGGACAAGGGGCTCGATATCGGCGCTTCGGTCGCCGTCTTTGTCGACGGTGTGCCGGTGGTGGATATCTGGGGCGGCCACCTCGACGACCAGGGAGCCACGCCCTGGCAACGTGACACCATCACCAATGTGTGGTCCATCACCAAGACGATGACTGCGCTGTGCACGCTCATGCTGGCCGACCGCGGTGAGCTCGAATTCTCGGCCCCCGTGGCGCGCTACTGGCCTGAGTTCGCCGCCGGAGGGAAGTCCGGTGTCGAGGTCCGGCACCTTCTCGGCCACACCGCCGGGCTGTCGGGATGGGCCGAGCCCATCACGTCCGACGACTTGCCCGACTGGGACAAGATGACATCGTTGCTCGCCGCCCAGGAACCGTGGTGGGAGCCGGGGACGCAATCGGGCTATCACGCGCTGACCCAGGGCTTCCTCATCGGCGAGGTCATTCGGAGGATCACCGGTGTGTCGCTGGGCGCTTTCTTCGCCTCCGAAGTGGCCGGACCGCTCGGTGGGGATTTCCATATCGGTCTTCCGGCCACGGAGGACGACCGGGTGGCTCCCATGATTCCCCCCAACCTGCCGGAACCCACCGAGACGAGCTCCATCGCCGCCCGGACCCTTCTGAACCCCCGCATGACGGGCGCCGAACCGTGGAAGGAATCATGGCGCCGGGCCGAGATTCCAGCGGCCAACGGACACGGGAACGCCCGGTCGGTAGCGCTGATCCAGTCGGTGGTGGCCGGGGGCGGCGAGCTCAGTGGCGTACGGCTGCTCTCGGCCAAGGGTTGCGAAGCCATATTCGAGGAGCAGGCCAACGGCACCGACCTGGTCCTCGGGCCCGGCTTCCGATTGGGCATGGGGTATGGACTCAGCTCGGAGATGATCCCCATCGGTCCCCATGCCTGTTTCTGGGGCGGGTGGGGCGGTTCGATCGTTCTGGTCGACCTCGATACCCGCCTGGCCGTGGCCTACGTGATGAACCGGATGGCGTCGGGGTTGGTGGGTGACAGCCGGGGTGCCGACATCCTTTTCGCCACGGCCATCGCCGCCGCCAGCTGAGGCCTCGGCTCCGTCACACCTGGCGATCGACAGACGGCTCGCCGTCTGTCGGTAGAACGACCCGCTCTTGTTCGTCGAGGGTCAGGACGAGGCGGTCGAGAAAGGCGCCCTGCGCGTCGAGGAGCTTCTGGCGGGCCGCCGACACCGTGAGCCAGGCCGCCTTGTCGACCTCGGGAAAGGACTCGACCCGCCCCGAACCGCGGGGCCACTCGAGATCGAAGGTATTGCTCCTGAGGGTCAGAACGTCGAAGTCACCGGCCACCGCCCAGGCATGGACCCGTTTGCCCCCGCGCTGGGTGATCTCTCCCAGATCGATGCGGGGCCCGGAAGGTGCGGTCGCGCCCAGCTCCTCGGCGAACTCCCGGTCGGCCGTGGCCAGGGGATCGCCATCGTCCTCGATCTCACCCTTCGGGATCGACCAGGCGCCGTCGTCCTTGGCCCGCCAGAAGGGACCTCCGGGATGGACGACCAGAACCTCGACGGAACCACCGTCCGTCAGGCGGTAGAGGAGCAGGCCGGCGCTCGTTGTGGGCACCCTTCATAGCTACACCTTTCTGTCCGTTTCCGGCCTCCGGCCCGGCTCACCGACGAGTCCAAAGAGCTCGATCTCACGCGGCGTATTGGGAACAGGGCTGACGGTAAGCTTTTTGGGGGGAAGTACGCCGTCCAGGAGGTCGGCGGGAAACCGCCCGAGCCCATCATGATCACGGCAGTCACCTCCCCGGCCGGAAGCGGGGCCCGCAACTCGGCCGGCGGGAGAGGTCTGTTCGGATCCCGGTCGGCCCGGTGGCGGATGGTGGCGACGGTCGGTCTGGTGGCCGTGGTTCTGGCTGTCGGGTCGCTGGTGGTCGTGAGTGACCGTTCAGCGCGGACAGAGATCCGGACCACGGACATGTCGCTGGCCCCGGCTCAGCACCGGTTGGCCGGCCTTCGTCGGCAATTGGGCCATGCCGAACACCAATGGGCTGGGGCCCGGGCCTGGCATGCCGGAGTGACGCGTTCTTTCGACGCCGCCTCGTCCACCCTCTCGTCGACCCAGGCGGCTCTGGCGCAGGCCCAGGCCAATGTCCATTCGCAAGGCGTCGACCTGGGGAAGCTCGACGCCTGTGTGAGCGCGGTGGAGCAGGCCCTCAACCAGATCGCCGTGGGACAAACCGCCGGGGGACTGGCCACCCTGCGGGGGTCGTCCTTGTCCTGCGCGGCGCTCACCGGGGCGTCTTGATGGGAGTCCGACGACGTGGTCGCCGGGTCGTCATCGGTGCTGTGGTGACCGTCACCGTGGGACTCCTGGCGGCCGGTGTGGCCGACGACATCCACGTCCAACGAGAGCTCCACCGGAGTCAGACCCAAGTAACGGCAACCAGAACGATGGTGCGCCGGACGAACGCCCTTCTTTCGTCCACCACCCGGTCTCTGCGCGTGACCAATCAAGGTAGTGATGCCACCCAGGCCAACCTGGCCAAGATAACCACGCAGATCAGTGCCGCCCAGAAGCAGTTGGCCCAGGCCAAGGCCGGGGTGGCCACCGGTGAGGTCGTGCTCGGCGCCGTCCATAGCTGTGCCGGTGGCGTGAGTCGGTCGGTGGCGGCGCTCCAGGCCGGCAACCAGAAGGCGGCGGTGGGCGCCCTTTCTTCGGTCCGGACGGCCTGCTTGGACATGCTCGGCTCTGGTTCCGGGGGTCCCGTCTACCCGTTCGACTTCGCCGACCCCTCGGTTATCGACGTCAAGGGCACCTACTACGCCTACGGAACCAACTCGACCGCCGGGAACATCCAGATCATGGAGTCGACCGATCTCCAGAATTGGAGGAAGGCGGGCGACGCCCTTCCCACCTTGGCCTCCTGGGCCACGCCGGGCGCCACCTGGGCCCCGGCCGTGATCCATCTGAAGCGGTCGTACCTTCTCTATTACACGGCAGCCACCTCCGGGAGCCGAATCCAGTGCCTCTCGGTGGCCACGGCCAGGAGACCCCAGGGCCCCTTCACCGATTCGAGCAAAGCGCCGCTCGAGTGTCAGACCACCCTCGGCGGATCGATCGATCCGTCGCCCTATCTCGATGCTGACGGCGACCCCTATCTGACCTGGAAATCGAACGGCGGGTCCGGCCAGCCCTCCACCATCTGGGCCCAGGCCCTCGACAACCAGGGGACGGCGTTGAAGGGCAGCGAAGCGACCCTAATGATCCGTCCCAGCCAGGGGTGGGAGGCCTCGGTGGTCGAGGGACCGTCGATGGTGGCGGTGGCCGGGAGCTACGACCTCTTCTATTCGGGGAACAACTGGGACACCTCGCACTACGCCATCGGCGTGGCCCACTGCACCGGTCCTCTCGGCCCCTGCACCAAGCCGCTGTCCGGTCCCCTCTACGTTTCACAGGCGAGCTTCGAGGGGCCCGGGGGAGCGGCCGTGTTCACCGACGCTCAAGGGAATCTCCAGATGGCGTTCCAAGCCTGGCTCCCGGGGGCTGTCGGCTATCCCCATCCCCGGTTGCTGTTCGTCAGGCAGCTGGCCATCGTGGATGGGATCCCTCGGGTTGACGCCCCTGGGTGAACCGGCGAAGCGTCGGCGCGGTCGCTTCAATCGGTGATAGCTGCCTGCGCAGAAGCCTCTGTGGCCCTGATTGTATGAGCGCTGGGAGACGGTGTACTGATCCGACCGATCGCATCGAAACCGGTAAACCAAAGCGCTTGGTCCGGGCCAGCCGCAATTCCTTGGCGAGCTTCGAGACCGTTCACGGGATAGACCGTCACCGATCCGGTGGTGGTGATACGCCCGATCGAGTTGTCCTGGGTGAACCAGAGAGCACCGTCGGGTCCCGACGAGATGTGCCCAGCTCGATCAATCCCGGAACCGGTGTAGTTGGTGACGACCCCTTTAGTCGTCATACGCCCGATCGAGTCGCCATTGTCGTTGGTGAACCATAGGTTTCCGTCTGGGCCGGTAGCGATGTCCCCTGGTGTATTGACGCCGGTGCTGAAGTTGGTGATCACACCGGCCGTCGTGATTCTGCCTATCGAGTTCAAATTGTCACTGTTGGTAAACCAAAGGGCGCCATCGGGACCTCCCGTGATGTCGTAGGGGTCAATTTCCGGGGCGCTGTAGGTTGTCACCACACCCTTGGTCGTGATTCGTCCGATGGAACGGCCGTAGTAGTTGGTGAACCACAAGGCGCCGTCCGAGCCAGCCGTAATGTCGACGGGATCGTTGATGTCGGGCCCGGTGTACTGGGTCACCACGCCGGCGGGCGAGATGCGTCCGATCGAATTCCCGTTGCTGTTGGTGAACCACATGGCGCCGTCGGGCCCTGGGGTGATGCCGTTGGGGCCGTCGATCCCCGGCCCGCTGTAGTCCGACATCGCGCCGCTTGGTGAAACCCGCCCGATGGACCCCATTTCGTACTGACCGCCGCTGCTATTGGTGAACCACAGGGATCCATCGGGACCGGTGGCGATGGCATTGGCCTGAACGACCCCGGTGCTCACGTAGTCGGACACCGCCCCCGCTGTCGTCATACGTCCGATGGATCCCTCCCCGAATGGACTACCGTCGCTATTGGTGAACCACAGGGCGCCGTCGGGACCAGCGGTGATACCGGTGGGAGAGTCCATGCCCGTCTCTTGGTAGGTGAT
>Ga0208357_1002776_pt1 | contig 11291 bp, 12 predicted proteins | sample NGESurdeep092012_6_FD_184487 | JGI IMG/M metagenome (GOLD analysis project Ga0208357, IMG submission 184487) | Arctic peat soil microbial communities from Barrow, Alaska - NGEE Surface sample F52-2 deep-092012 (SPAdes) | ecosystem: Environmental > Terrestrial > Soil > Wetlands > Peat ... | reverse complement strand
AGAAAGTACCTGTGTCTTCTCTACGGTTTCTCCGCATGCGCAACGACTCGTCGAGGAAGTCGATCCGGTCAATGTCGACCGCGTACCCGGTGGCTGCGAGTCGTACGGGCAATCGCCAACTCAACTGCGCACTACACCGCATCGCCCTCACTCAGGCTCGCTACTACGAACCAGCGCAAGACTTTCCCGCCCGACGCCGTGAGAAGGGCGACACCAGTCGCAGGGCGCGTCGCGCCTTTAAGCGCAAACTCTCTAACGTGATCTACCGAACCCTCCTCCTCGACGCATCAAACTGTGATTCGGTGTCGCTTGAGCGGGTGGCTTGGCATAGGAGCAAATCATGAGTTTCAACTTTCGAAATGATAAAGAAGTCACAAGGCAGAACACGGCCGATGAGATGACGGCCTCGCTGAGACCGGGAAACGTTGTATTCAACACTTCAGACCCCGAAGGTCTCAGCGAGTTCTGGGCCGCACTGACCGGGTACGCGCCACGACCTCTCTTTGGAGAGTACGTGGGACTACGTGACCCTTCAGGTCGAGGTCCGAACATCACGTTTCAGCGTGGCGACGTTGACGATCTCGCTCCCGGGCGCTGCCACGTCGACTTCTACGCGGACGATCCTGACGAGGTCGCCGAACGGGCTCTCCAACTCGGCGGCGACTTCGTGCGGCGAGTAAGCGAAGGTCATGTCCGCTGGGTCGTACCCCGACGGAAACGAATTCTGCGTTGTTGTATCTGGTAGTCCGGATCGGGTGCCGTAACTGCACGGTGAACGCGCATCCCAATTCTCGCTCTACGTGGCGCAACCGCGCGAACTGACTACGTCTTGGTTGTCGCTACCGTGACGTCGCTCAACGTTGTGTTCGTCACGACCTTTATCGTTACGTGTGTTTTCACAATTGTTTCGAGGAACTTCGCGACTGCCTGCGCGCGCTGTGAATCGTTCAACGCCCGTCTTCGCGACGAGTTCTTAAACGGCCAGCAGTTCGACAGTCTCTTTGAAGCCAAAGTGCTCCTCAGCGACTGGCGACACGAATACAATCACCAGCGAACCCACAGCGCGCTTCGTCGACAAACGCCGGCTAGGTTCGCCGAGACCTGGAAGTTCAGGAACCAGCAACGACTCGCAGAGCTAGTGGCTTAGGAATCGGGGTCCGGCCACAACCATGAAGCAGACTCTTTGATTGGAGAGGTGATTCAGGGAAGCTCCGGGTTCCATCGGCCGATTAATTGTTCCGCGATTGGACCGTTGAGACGGTAAATGGGACTATGCCTACTGGTAGGACTTCGATGCAGCCTAGAGGCGCCGGGCCCTTTCGTATAGTTCCTCTAGCCTCTCGCGCACCCGATCAAAATGAAATCTAGCCTCGATCCGCGCCAGAGCACCAGCACTCAACGCTTCATAGTCGGAGCGCGTCTCCCAGCACTGCTCGAGTTGTTCGGCTAAGGCCGACGCCAATTTGTCGATGGTTGACCAATATGCCTCAACATAGCCACGGCGTTTCTGGCCATAAATCCAACTCCACTTGCCAATTTCAGCGTCATTATCGAACTCAAGTAAGAAACCGGAGTGGCCCGTCTCGACGATCTCCTTTTGCGCACAGGTTGCAGTTGCAATAACTGGCGTCGCGGCGGCCATCGACTCTAGCGAGACATAACCGAACGTATCATGAAACGTGGGCAGGATAAGAAAATCAGACTGAGCCATAAGGCGACGAACCTCGTCGTTTGGCAAAGATCGATGCAGTGTGATCCCCTCAGAGAACAGCTCCTTCTCAGCCGCCTTGACGCCTTCAGCGTCCGGGGGACCTATATAATCATCAGCCGACCAGTTCAACGAGGAAACGATAGTTGTCCGTACCGGTATCCCAGCGGCGCGCAATGTTTTGTGCGCTCGAACGAGCGCGGGCCCGCCTTTACGGTAGAAGTCGCCACCGACGAAGAGTAGCTTTAACTCACTTCCCGCCGATTTGGGTGCTAACACGGTCGGTCGCACACCCGGGTAGAGAACTTCGCATTTAGCCAGCAAACCAGCTAAAGCAGGCCGCTCGCGATGTTGCTGCTTCATTTGGCGGAGCGCATATTCGGACATTGCAAGAATAGCGATACATCGCGGGTCGAGTAGGCGACGGACGAGCTGCTTCTCAAGCCAGGGCACCGGGCGATCATCCGGCATGCGGGGTATATAGTCCTCGAAGGTCACAATGAACGGACATTTGGTCAGTATTGGAATCGCGTTCAAGGTGTGGATCAAGTCATAACCGGGCCCCAGCAAAGTAAAGCTGTCGAAACGCATATTAAGTCTCGCCAACGGGGTAATCGGGCCAGTGATCAGCTCGGCGTTGTTCTGGCCATATTGGGTGTTGAACCGCACAGAGTAGTTTTGCCCTACACGAACCCGAAGTCGCAAGTTATCCATCTTTACAATCCCTTGCATTTTGGCCTCGACGAAGAAAGATATCTTCAATGGATCTTATCAATCGGTAGTCCCAACTGATCTGTAAATCGGGTGGCATGCTTCCGATCAATTCATCCCACTCATTTCGCATTCCCTGTCTTGCATAAAGACTGCCCATTACTCCAATAACTGCGTATTCCGGCGAATTCGGACAGTCGTTCCGGGGTTTTCGGACACCCGAGGAGGCGCGCCGACTGGCGTTTGTGTGAGTGAAGGGGCACCGATAACGCTTCTTTGATCCATCACGATCAAGGGAGTTATCGATGCCCCGTCCCCATACAACCATGCGTCAGATTCGTAATGCTCTTCGACTGCACTTCGCCGAGAAATTAAGCGTTCGTGACACCGCATTGTCGCTCGCCATGGCGCGTTCGACGGTGAATGACTACCTGATTCGAGCGAGAGTCGCTGGACTCAGTTGGCCGCTGCCCGAAGAGATGGGCGACGATCAACTCGAGCGACGGCTCTTTCCCGAGGTGGCGAAGGTGTCCTCGAACTACCCCCAGCCCGACTACGAGACAATGAAGAAGGAGCTCGCAAAAAAGGGTGTGACGCTGCAACTCCTCTGGTTCGAATACCGCGAGCTCCACTCCGATGGTTACGGCTACTCCCAGTTCTGCCAGCGCTACCGCGACTGGCGACGGCGCCGCGACGTCGTAATGCGCCAGGACCACAAGGCGGGTGAGAAACTCTTCGTCTCCTTTCCGGGTCTCACCATCCCCATCTACGACGAAGCAACGTTGGAGCTCAGTTTCGAGGCCGAGCTCTTCGTTGCGGTGCTCGGCGCCTCTTCTTATCTCTACGCCGAGGCGCTGCGTTCCCAAGCACTCGAGCACTGGGTGAATGCGCACGTGCGCGCCTTCGAGTTCTATGGCGGCGTCCCCGAGATCGTGGTGAGCGACAATTTACGCAGCGCCGTCACCAAGGCGCATCGTTACGAGCCCGACCTGAACGCCACCTACCAGGAACTGGCGAGTCACTACGGCACCGCGCTCATCCCCGCGCGCCCCTACAAGCCGCGCGACAAGGCCAAGGTCGAAGCGGGCGTGCAACTCGCCGAGCGCTGGATCATCGCCGTGCTGCGCCATCGTCGCTTCACTTCCCTCGCCGAGCTCAACGAGGTGATCGCGACACTCGTGACGCGCCTCAACGAAAAGCCCTTCAAGAAACTCGAAGGGTCGCGCGCCGCGCTCTTCAAAGAGCTCGATTCTCCGGCGCTGCGACTACTTCCCGCGCAGCGTTACGAGTTCGCCACCTGGCGACTCGCCAAAGTCAACATTGATTATCTCGTCGAGGTCGATCACCACTACTACTCCGTTCCCTACCAACTGGCCGGGCAGGTCGTCGAGGTGCGCCTCACGAGCAGCGTTGTTGAAGTGTTCGCGAAGCATCAGCGCGTCGCGTCGCACCTGCGCAGTTACTTAAAGGGCCGTCACGTCACTGACGCCGCCCAAATGCCCGACAGCCATCGCCGCTACCTCGAGTGGACGCCGGGGCGCGTCGTGGCGTGGGCGCAGAAGAATGGTCCCTCGACGGCTGCCTTCATCGAGTCCCTAATGGCGAGTCGACCTCACCCCCAGCAGGGGTTCCGCTCGGCCTTGGGCGTGATGCGCCTCGCCAAGAAATACTCACCCGAGCGTTTAGAAGCCGCGAGCGCGAGAGCCCTCCTGCTCAAGTCCTTCTCCTATAAGTCGATCGAGTCGATGCTCACACACGGGGTCGACCAACGACCACTGCGCGCTGCGTCACCTCGGGCCCACGTCGCGCATCGCAATATCCGTGGTCCGAACTACTACCAATGAAGGAGAACACTGTGCTCACCCAGACCACCATCGAGGGACTCAAATCTCTGCGCCTGCCGGCCATGGCGGCGGGCTTCGCCCTACAAAGAGAACGCCCCGATTACGCGGGTCTCAGCTTCGAAGAGCGTCTCGGGCTACTCGTCGACGCGGAACTCTTGCAACGTCAAAACCGTCGTCTCGCACGAGTGCTCAAGGCCGCGAAGTTGCGCAGTCCCGCAGTGGTTGAAGACGTGGACTTCACGAAGACGCGCGGGCTCGACAAGACGGCGTTCTTGTCACTGGTCAATTCACCCTGGGTGGACAACCACCACGGCGTGATGATCGTCGGCCCCACCGGCGTGGGCAAGACGTTCATTGCCTGCGCACTCGCCAACCACGCCATCCGCCACGGTCACAGCGCGCTCTACGTGCGCGTGCCGCGACTGCTCGACGATCTCAGCGTCGCCCGGGCCGACGGACGACTGGCTCGCGTGATGTCCACGTTGGCGCGCACCGACGTCGTGATACTCGATGACTTCTTGCTGCGACCGCTCAACGACGATCAAGCGGCCGACTTACTTGAGGTGGTGGAAGATCGCCGGGGACGTTCGATCATCGCCACGTCGCAACTGCCTATCAACTACTGGCACGAAGGACTCGGGGATGCCACCGTCGCTGACGCCATCATGGACCGGCTATTACAACGAACACACCGAATCGACCTCTCGGGTGCGTCTCGACGTCGCGAGAAGCCCACTGCTGCGCCGGCACCCGAATAGTCGACAAAAAGATCTGCTCTACGATGACACGAAAGGAGGTGAGTTAAGAGGACAACAACTCACACACACGTCGGTCGCTACGCGACCTCCGACCGCACCGCGAGGTGTCCGAAAACCCCGGAACGACTGTCCGAATTCGCCGGAATACGCAATGGGCCGACACCGTTACTCCCGGTGATCAACATCGATGTCAGGCCATTCTCAGGTAAACGATCAGCTTCCCAAGCTGAAAACGCGAGTTCGATTCTCGTCGCCCGCTCTCTGATCAGAGCATGTTTTTATGCTCTGTCTATTCGCTCGATATCGCCTTTGTCCGCGTGGTGTCCGCGAGAGGTTTCAAATTGACTATTTCTGCACCCTTCGCGAGGCCCGCGAGAGCGTCTGCAAGTACCCGGTCACGGTCCTCGGTGGCGTGCTGGTAACGCAGTGCAGCAGCCGGTGATGCGTGCCCTGCTCGTCTCCCCCGCTGTTTCCACTCAGTGTGGATCATTCCATGGGATGCGGACACTCAAGTTCATCATGTCGGCCTCATGGCACTGTGAAAGTCACGTTGACCAACGCTACGGTGTCGGGCAACCCGTGGGGTATCCCGGCGTCTCTGTGGTGCAGCAGCCTCGACGGGGTCTTCCGCCCGAGCAGCTATGGCGTGGCGGGCTCGCAGCTCGCGGGCGTTTCGGGGCGCAACCAGAAATCGGGGGTTAGCATCGTCATGGGTTGGGATCTCCTTGTTGAGGTTGATTAGTCAAATGACATTTCAACACGGAACCCGGCCCACCAAATGGGGCCAGCGGAACTCTTCAACTCAGGGCTGCAAACACAACCTTCCTACATATCTCTATATACCAAACGGGGTCAAAGCCAGATCGACATCACGACTCCCATTTGGTGCTTCGGTTGATGGTGATGCTACACCTCAACGGCGCGGGCAACTCGCCAGAATGTAGATGAACATAAACGCGGAAGTGACGAGGTGTTCCTTGCTCGATCTTCGAACAGGATGTTTGATTGCGAACTAAAATTCGTGCATGAGTCGAGTTAGCGTGATCGGTGCAGGCTACGTGGGTTTGACGACCGCGGTTTGTCTTGCTCACCTGGGCAATGAGGTTCGCTGCAGCGATGTCGATAACGATCGAGTTCACGGACTTTCGATAGGCGCTGTGCCAATTGTCGAGGACGGACTGGCGGAGTTGCTGAAGCAAGGCCTCGGCTCCGGCGCGCTCGCCTTCTCGACGGATAACGCGTGGGGCGTCAAGAACGCAGAGTTCGTCTTTCTCTGCGTGCCAACTCCGCAGGGTCCTGATGGTAGGGCCAACACATCGATCATCGAACGGGTTGCTACAGAGATCGGCCCACACCTGGCTCCCGAAGCAATTGTCGTGAACAAGTCGACGGTCCCAGTCGGCTCAACTCACATCGTTGAGCGGGCGTTAGGGCGGCAAGACGTTCGAGTGGTCTCGAATCCAGAGTTCCTCCGCGAAGGATCGGCAGTACAGGACTTCTTGCACCCGGATCGGATCGTCATCGGTGCTGATGATGAGGAGACGGCAATCCGCCTTTCCGTCCTCTTCTTGCGACTCGGCGCCCCCGTAGTCGTAACCGATCCGGCGACTGCTGAGACCATTAAATACGCCTCAAATGCGTTTCTGGCCACCAAGTTAAGCTTCATCAACGCCATCGCAACACTCTGTGAGGCCGTTGGGGCTGACGTCCGCCAGGTTGCGCTCGGCATGGGCTACGACCCGCGCGTCGGATCGTCCTTCCTGAAGCCGGGCCCTGGCTGGGGAGGTTCATGCTTTCCGAAAGATGTTGCTGCGCTAATCGGCCTCGCGGAAGATGCCGGTTACGATTTCGCTCTGTTGAAGGGTGTCGTGTCCGTCAATGTGGCCCAACATGCCCGAGTGGTGGAGAAGACTCTACGACTAGCTGGCGGCGACGTTCGCGACAGGCGAGTAGCTCTCTGGGGGGTGACCTTTAAGGCACGCACGGACGATATGCGCGACTCGCCGGCACTAGAGATCGCACGGCATCTGCGCGAACTTGGCGCTGTCGTCACCGCCTACGACCCGACGGTCCACGGTCCTCTCGATGGCCTCGAAGTGGTGGACGATGCCTACGCTGCGTGCAATGGCGCCTCGGTACTCGTAGTTGCGACTGAGTGGGACGAATTCCGCTGGCTGGACTTCGAGAAGGTTGGAGGCCTCATGGAGCGCCGGGCCATAGTGGACGCCCGAAACCTGCTCGACCCCGCCGCACTGCGGCGCGCGGGCTTTGCCTACGAGGGCATCGGCATCTTGTGAGGGCGATTCACTGATGAGTCGCGTCTTGGTAACTGGGGGTGCGGGCTTCGTAGGATCACATCTCTGCGAAGCGCTGCTCGCTCATGGTGATCAGGTCGTCTGTATCGATAATCTCTCAACCTCTGACGGGAGCAACCTCACAATTCTCGACGCATCATCTGGATTCACCTTCTTGCGAGGTGACGTCTCTGATGACATTCTCGTGGAAGGTAAGGTTGACGTTGTGGTGCATCTGGCAAGCCCCGCATCTCCAGTTGAGTACATGCGCCTACCGCTTGAGACGCTCGCCGCTGGGAGCCGTGGCACCGAAGCCTGTCTTCATCTGGCGAAGCGCCATGACGCGCGTTTCCTTCTTGCGTCGACAAGCGAGATTTACGGAAACCCGCTGGTACATCCCCAATCCGAGGCCTACTGGGGCAACGTGAGTTCTACAGGACCGCGCAGCGTCTACGACGAGGCTAAACGCTTTGGTGAAGCGCTCACGATGGCCTACTCTCGTTACGAGAGTGTCGATGTAGGCATCGTGCGAATCTTTAACACCTACGGTCCGCGCCTTCGACGAGGCGACGGACGCGTAGTTTCGAACTTTGTGTGTCAAGCGCTTTCTGGTGTGCCGCTTACGATCTATGGGGACGGCTTGCAGACAAGGAGTTTCTGCTACGTCGATGACCTGGTAACCGGGCTGCTGGCGATGATTGATCAGCGCGACTTCGTCGGCCCAGTGAACATCGGCAACCCTCAAGAGATCACCGTCGCCGAGCTCGCCCGGCGAGTACTAGACACGACCGGATCCACGTCCGAGGTCGTATATTTTCCTGCTCCCGAGCAGGACCCTGCTCGACGTCAGCCAGATATCACTCTCGCACGCGAAAGACTCGGATGGTCCCCCGTGGTTTCACTTGAGGATGGGCTTGATCGCACGGTGAACTGGTTTCGAAGACAGACGAGTCTGTTATAGCGCGGCATCAGACCATGTGCAGCCAGCGGACGTGGCTGTTTTGATATCGAAGGGTTCGACGGCTTTGAATATTGAACTGTCGTCAAGAATGATAATTCGGCTGGTTGAGGATTGCTATGAAAATACTGGAATCCTGCAGGCTCTCGTGCTCAAGACCTTGGTCGAAGTCGGACTTGCGGAGGAACAAGAAGATCTGAGTCACATCGACGATCTCGACTCAGCGGAAATGTCGTATGCCGATCAGCTCAATCCGCTTTACCGAGTATTTGCAGACAGAGTTTCTTTTGGAATCAGGCAACGAAAAAGGCGACAGGAATCTACGCACACACCATGGCTGTTGTGTTCGAAGCCGATGATTCAGAACTTACAACTGGGCTACACGTGAATGAGATCTTCTCAAGAGCTCATGCCCGGCTAGAGCGGATTCAGAAGGCAAACTTGACCTCGATTTTGGGTCACTTGGAAGCGCTTCAGATCGACAATGACGGGCGAGGATTAATAATCTCTTACAATCCCGTCACCAAGAGACTCCCGTTTCGCGAGAGTCCGGTCAGCCTTTATCCACGAATTGACGCATCCACGACTCGAGCGTGAAGAGGCTCCATAGCATGAGCGAACAGTCGCGTCGTTCGGTGAGGGTGTCATCCCGCATTTGAGCGATCTCCTGGTAATCGAACATACCTCGCTCCTCTACCACCTCACGGGAGAGATGCTCGGCCACGAGATCGTCGTGGTTGACCCACCATCGAATCGGGGCACCGAGACCGCCCTTCTTCTTCTTGAGCACGTCCGCCGGTAGGTATCCACGGATCGCTTTCCTCAGGGCGTACTTCTGGGTAAATCCGCGGACCTTCTCCCGCGGTGACATCGTCATCGAGAAGTCAACGAACTCCGAATCGAGGTATGGGTTGCACACGGTGAGGTCGTGGGCGCGACCCAGTGCCACGACATCACGAGTGAGCCCGTCGGGGGTAAGGAGTCGAAAATCAAGGTATAGAAGTTTAGTGAGGGAGTCGAGGGTGACGACCTCGTCGAGGCAGGCATCGATCTTGTCGACTGGGGAGCGCTCGAGGTCCCCGAAAACGGACGGTTTGCAGAACGAGTCCGCGTGAACGGCACCGTGGAGGCGACGGACGTAGAAATCTCCCATTGACAGCTCGCGGATCGAAACCGTTCGTTGCATGTCGAAGCGAAGCCGTGTCAACCAGGCCGAGCGCGCTGTTGGTAGGGCGGCCAGGCGGCCGGCCAGTTGCCACCCCGGCAGGTTGCGCGTATGGTCGAGCAGGGAGATCAGCAAGTGACGTCGCTCGCCCCCAAAGAGGAAATCCCCGCCGATCCCCGTCATCACTCCGTCCGCCCGGGTCTTCGCCTCTCGCATCACGGCATCGACGACGATGGGTCCTCCGTCGTAGATTGGCTCCTCGATAAGCCGAACGATCTCGGGAACACGGTCAATGGCGTCGGACCCGATTGTTAGGACCGAGTGGTCGGTCCTAAAGTGGTCCGCGACGGCACGGGCAACCCTCTCTTCATCAGGCAGTGCCATGTAACGGTCGAGGTTGCCGAAGCTGCCATAAAAGGTTGGAAACGAGTGACCGATCGCATCGGACAGCGCGTATACGACGCTCGAAGAGTCTAGGCCGCCGGAGAGGAAGGCACTCCATGAGTCGCTCCACGGTACGCCCCTCCGCACAGCGGCGTGTAGGTGCCGTCGGATCTCCTGACTCAGTTCCTCACGCTGCCGGGTAACAAACACGCCGTCGTGTAGCGGTTCATAGTACCCGACGCGCTCTACGTGCGAGCCCCGGCAGGTGACGAAACTTCCAGGCCGGAGCTTCTCGACGCCTTCGAACATCGAGTTCGGCGAGATGACCCAGCCCTGCGAAAGGAACTCAAAGACGCTTGACAAGTCCACGTTCGGCTTGGACGGGAGCAGCGAGAGCAGCTCGGCGAGCGTTGTGGCGAACACGACCTCGTCGGGTGTCTCGGACACGTAGGCGAGCGACTGACCGAGCTTGTCGATGCCGGCATGGACACTTCCGTCTCGATGGTCCACAATCAGGAACGCAAACGAGCCATCGACTTTCTTGAGGGACGCTAGTCCGTGAGTGAGGTAGAGCTCGGCCAGGATGGCGGCGTCTCTGCCGCGCTGCATCTGGATTCCCGAGGCGCTGCCGAGGTGGCCTTCGATGGCGATGTCGATGGTCGGTGGCCCTGTCGCCGGGATTACCGCTCGCTGCGCGCTTCCCACGGGGAGGCTGAGGAGAGGCGCCCCACCGTGTTTCGAAACTGCCGCGTACATTGACCATGTTTACTCTTGGCGCACAGAAATGTCAAAGCCACTTTGACAGGATGAGCTGCACCGAGAGCTCTCTCGGGGGACGACGAGACGTTTACAACGTTTCTTCTTCTCGATCCGATACGCTTCGAGGGCCGGCAACAAGACGGTGCCCACTAGTTCGTTCCACCTGAAAAAGTAAGCCGTAGGTCCTCGCGAATCCTACCTGGATCGATGAAGATGGCCCCGACCCGTAGGACTAATACGGATCGAGGCCATCGTGTTGAGAACGCTAAACGCGCAGCCCACCTTGTGGGAAGCCATCCTCCCCGAAATGTGTCTGGGGATGCCCGCTGAACTGGAGGCGGTGGACCGTCTGCTCGATGATCCGGCGTTCTTCGAGCCATTCGGGGCCCACTTACATGCCGCGCTGGGACGCCCCTCGTTGCCGATCGAGACGTACGTGCGGTTGATGTTCTTGAAGTACCGCTACCGGCTCGGGTTCTAGCCGTTGTGCCGGGAGGTGGCTGATTCGATCAGCTGGCAGCGGTTCTGTCGGATCCCCTTGGGGGTGGCGGCGCCGCACCCGACCACTGTGGTGACCTCATAGGCAGTGTCGAAGACGTCGTCACCGAGCGCAGGAATATCTACGAAGACAACAACCTGCACGATCATGTGAACCGGATGTGTCTCGCAGACGCCAGACTGTTCCTTCCCGGACTCAACCTCGCGTACAC
>Ga0208357_1002775_pt1 | contig 11294 bp, 10 predicted proteins | sample NGESurdeep092012_6_FD_184487 | JGI IMG/M metagenome (GOLD analysis project Ga0208357, IMG submission 184487) | Arctic peat soil microbial communities from Barrow, Alaska - NGEE Surface sample F52-2 deep-092012 (SPAdes) | ecosystem: Environmental > Terrestrial > Soil > Wetlands > Peat ... | reverse complement strand
CTTCAGCAGCCGGAGCACCTTGCACTCCATGAAGACCTCGATACCGATGGCCACGGCCCGCTGCTGCAGGGTCCGGATCAGCTCGAGCCCGGTCCGGTCGCCCACGTGGGCCAGCCGGGCGAACCGGTGACCGCCGAAGTCACGTTGGAGGATCCGCCCGTCCTTGGTCCGGTCGAACAGCGCCCCCCACCGCTCCAACTCGTAGATCCGGTCGGGCGATTCCTGGGCATGGAGTTGGGCCATCCGCCAGTTGTTGAGCATCTTCCCGCCGCGCATCGTGTCGCGGAAGTGCACCTTCCAGTTGTCCTCGGGCCAGATGTTGCCCATGGCCGCCGCCGCTCCACCCTCGGCCATGACGGTGTGGGCCTTGCCCAAGAGCGACTTGCACACGAGAGCGGTCCGCAGGCCGCGCTCCTGGGCCTCGATGGCGGCCCGCATCCCGGCACCACCGGCACCGATGACGATGACGTCGAAATCGTGGGTTTCGTAATCAGCCATGTCGACTCAGAAGATCTTCGGGTCGTGGAAGGCCCCGCTGGCCACCAACCGGACATAGAGGTCGGTCAAGGCCACGAAGGTCAGGCTGGCCCAGGCGAACTGCATGTGCCGGGCGTTCAGAGGGGTGAGCGTCTTCCAGACCTTGTGCCGTAGCCGATGCTTGGAGAACTGGTTGACATTCCCCCCGCACATGTGGCGACAGGCGTGGCACGACAGGCTGTAGAGCCACAACAAGGAGGCGTTGACCACCAGCACGACCGTCCCCAGGCTGACCCCGATACCGCCTTCACCGGGGAGGCGGAAGGCCATGACGGCGTCGATGGTCAGGATGGTGTTGAAGATCAGGCCGATGAAGAAGAAGTAGCGGTGGATGTTCTGCAGGAGAAGCGGGAAGCGCGACTCACCGCTGTAGCTCTGGTGGCCGTCGGCCACCCCGCAGGCCGGCGGTGACTGCCAGAAGCTCCGGTAGTAGGCCTTGCGGTAGTAGTAGCAGGTGAACCGGAATCCGAGCGGGCCCCCGAGGACCAGGATGCCGGGGGCGATGGTCCACCAGGCGATGTAGAGCCATCCCCGTCCCGGACCGCCGGCCAGTCCGCAGCTGTAGGTGAGGCAGGGCGAAAAGAAAGGGGAGATGAGGTCCCGGTGGGCCGCGGCCCCCACGTAGTAGTGGCCGTTCTGGAAGACGGCCCAGGTCGAGTACACGATGAAAACGGTGAGAAAAGCCGCCGTGGCCGTGGGGGTGGCCCACCAGCGGTCCTTGCGCAGGGTGCGGGCATCGGGCCCGCCCCTCACCCCGCCCAGCATCACCGGTACAGGTCTCAGGTCCTCGACGGTGCTCACGCCTTCCTCGTCCCCTTCTCTCGACCATCCCGGACGCGACGTGGTCACTGTTCACCACGGGCGCTTGCCCCGCCCTGGTTGACCGGATTGTCGTTCCGGTCGCCGTCGACGGGGCGCCGACGGCCCATCATCCTTCCACCTGGGGCCCCGGCGAGCGAAACCTCCTCGTGACACCGGTCCGCCTGTCGGCTCCGAGGCACCGCCGCCTAGGCTCAAACCCATGAGCGACTCCTTTCCCCCCACCCCACCCCCCGACCTGCCGGCCACGCTCGGGGCGCTCCGAGAATCAGGATGGGAATCGGTCTCCATCCACGAGGAGATCCGCCGCAACACGGCCAAGCGCATTGCCGCCGGCCTGCCGCTGGTGGAGCGGGTCCTCGGCTTTGAGGACACCGTTCTCCCGCAACTGGAGAACGCCCTCCTGGCCGGTCACGACATCATCCTGTTGGGCGAGCGCGGCCAGGCCAAGACCCGGATCGTCCGCTCCCTCACCTCGCTGCTCGACGAGTGGGTGCCCGAGGTGGCCGGCTCCGAGATCCGGGACGATCCGTACCACCCCGTCTCCCGTCCGGCCCGCGACCTGGTGGCCAGCGAGGGCGATGCCACTCCTCTGCACTGGGTCCACCGCGACAGCCGCTTCTCGGAGAAGCTGGCCACCCCCGACACCTCCATCGCCGACCTCATCGGCGAGGTCGACCCCATCAAGGTGGCCGAGGGTCGCTACCTGTCCGACGAACTGACGCTCCACTACGGGTTGGTCCCCCGTTCCAACCGCGGCATCTTCGCCATGAACGAGCTTCCCGACCTGGCCGAGCGGATCCAGGTCGGCCTCCTGAACGTCCTGGAGGAGCGCGACGTCCAGGTCCGTGGTTTCACCGTCCGTCTGCCTCTCGACATCGTCCTGGTGGCCACGGCCAACCCCGAGGACTACACCAACCGGGGACGGATCATCACCCCCCTGAAGGACCGTTTCGGGGCCCAGATCCGGACCCACTACCCCCCGGACACCGCCACCGAACTGGCCATCATCGGCCAGGAGGCCCGCCCTCCGGTGGCCGCCCCGGGCACGCCCAGTGTCGAGGTCCCGGCCTTCATGGCCGAGGTGGTGGCCGAGCTCTCCCAACTGGCCCGCCAGAGCCCGCACGTGAACCAGCGTTCCGGCGTCTCGGTCCGGCTCAGCATCTCGAACTACGAGACCATGGAGGCCAATGCCGTCCGGCGGGCGCTCCGGCTGGGCGAGGCCCAGGCCGTTCCCCGGGTGAGCGACCTGGCCGCTCTCATCGCCTCCACCCAGGGCAAGATCGAAATCGAGTCCCTGGAAGAGGGCCGCGAGGATCGCATCCTGACGGGGCTGGTATCGGCCGCCGTCCTGACCGTCTTCCGCCGCCGCTGCCCCACCGAAGAACTCGGCCCCGTGGTGGCCGCCTTCGACGACGCCCGGGTCATCCACGCCGGCGACGACCTCCCCGTCTCGGCCTACACCGAAGTCCTGGCCGATCTGCCGGCCATCAAGGCTCCGGTGGTGGCCCTGGCCGGCAGTGAAACCCCCGGCGCGGTGGCCAGTTCCATCGAGTTCATCCTGGAGGGCCTCCATCTGACCAAACGCCTGAACAAGGAGGCGGCCGGGGCCAAGGCCACCTACCGGGGACGCGGATGACGGCGGGAGGAGGACCGGCATGACCAGCCGCTGGTCCTACCGGCGCTGGGACGGGACCCAGACCGGGTTCGAGGACGAGATCGACGCCCTCTTCTCCGAACTGTCCGACGACCTCCTCTATCACGGCGATCCTGACGCCGCTCTTCGGCGACTCCTCAGTTCGGGCTTCGAGCGTCCCGACGGTGAACGGGTCCAGGGACTCCGGGAGATGATGGAAAGGCTCCGTGAGCAGCGCCAGGAGGAGCTCAACCGGGGCGAACTGGGGGGCGCCTTCCAGGAGATGGCCCAGGAACTCGACCAGGTCATCGCCGAGGAACGGGCCGGCCTGGAGGATCTGGCCGACGACGCCCGCAATTCGGGCGACGACCGCCGGCGCCAGGTCACCGACGACGTCGTGGCCGAACGCAATCTCGAGTTGGAGCTCCTCCCGCCCGACCTGGCCGGCCGGGTGAAGGGACTCCAGCAGTACGAGTTCACCTCGTCCGAGGCCCGCGAGCACTTCGAACAACTCCTCGAGCGCCTCCGTGAGGAAGTGGCCAAGAGCTGGTTCGACCAGATGTCGGAGGCGTTGACCAGTCCCGACCCCGAGCAGCTCGAACGGGTCCGCCAGATGCTCGATGCCCTGAACCGGATGATGGAGCAGCGCGAGGCAGGGGAGCCCGTCGACCCCTCCTTCGAGGACTTCATGTCCAAGTTCGGCGACTTCTTTCCGGCCAACCCCCAGACCCTGGACGAACTCCTCGAGCAGTTCGCCGCCCAGATGGCCGCCGTCCAGGCCGCGCTGGACTCGATGTCACCCGAGCAACGGGCCCAGCTCCAGGCCCTGGCCGAGGCCATGTTCGAGGACATGGACCTCCGCTGGCAGATGGACCGGCTGACCCAGAACCTCCAGCAGGCCGTTCCCGGGGCCGGGTGGGGACGCCGGTACCGCTTCAACGGTTCCGACCCCATGGGCCTGGCCGACGCCGCCGCCTCGGCCCGCCGCCTGGGGGAGATGGACCAGCTCGAGCAGTTCCTGCGCTCCGCCTCCTCGCCCGGCGCCCTGGCCGAGGTCGATCTCGATCAGGTGGCCAAGCATCTGGGCGACGACGCCGCCCGCTCCCTGGACAGCCTGGCCCGCCTGGCCAAGCAGCTGGAAGAGGCCGGCCTCATCGAACAGCGCGAGGGTCGCTACGAACTCACGGCCCTCGGTATCAGGAAGATCGGTCAGAAGGCACTCTCCGAACTCTTCTCCAAGCTGGCCAAGGATCGCCTCGGCTCCCACCCGAACCTCGTGGTGGGGACGGGCCATGAACCGGAAGGCCAGACCAAGCCCTACGAGTTCGGCGACCCCTTCAACATCGACATCCAGAGGACCGTCCACAACGCCGTCCGGCGGGCGGGGACCGGCACCCCGGTGCGCCTCGATCCCGAGGACTTCGAGATCTCCCGGACCGAGCACCTGACCCGGACCTCGACCGTCCTCATGGTCGACCTCTCGCTTTCCATGCCTATGCGGGACAACTTCCTGTCGGCCAAGAAGGTGGCCATCGCCCTCCACACCCTCATCTCGACCAAGTTCCCTCGCGACTACCTGGGCCTGGTCGGATTCTCCGAAGTGGCCCGGGAGATCAAGCCCGAGGAGCTGCCCGAGGTGTCCTGGGACTTCGTCTACGGCACCAACATGCAGCACGGTCTTCTGCTCAGTCGCAAGATGCTGGCCCACCGACCGGGGACGAAGCAGATCATCATGATCACCGACGGTGAACCGACAGCTCACCTCGTCCCCCAGGTCGGGGGGGACGGCTACGAGGTCTTCTTCAACTATCCGCCCGTGCCCGAGACGGTCCGGGCCACTCTCTCCGAGGTGGTCCGCTGCACCCGGGCCGGCATCATGATCAATACCTTCATGATCGATGCCGACCGGTCCCTCCAGGGTTTCGTCGAGCAGATGACCAAGCTCAACCGGGGCCGGGCCTTCTTCACCACCCCCGAGACCCTCGGCGACTATGTCCTCGTCGACTTCCTGGAGAACCGGCGGACGACGCGGTCGTCGGCCAGGCGTGGCGCCTGACACTTCTCACTCACAGTGAGATCCGTGCCAGGGGATGCGTGATCCCTCTTGCACGCGGCGCGATCATGGTGAATGATGACACCGTTGTAACTACACCTATGCCACTAGATGGCGAGGGGAGGCGTACCGGTGGACATCGTTTCACTGCTGTACGGCCGCCAGGATCGCGACTGGCAGACCAGGGCTAACTGTATGGGGGTCGATCCCGACCTCTTCTTCCCGGAGCGTGGGGCTTCCACGCGGGAAGCCAAAGAGGTCTGCCGGGGATGTGTCGTGCGTGAGGACTGTCTCGAGTACGCGCTGGCCAACGGAGAGAAGTTCGGGATCTGGGGCGGCCTGTCCGAGCGGGAGCGTCGTCGTCTGCGCCGGGCCCGGGCCATGAGCCGTCGGGTTTCGGAGACGGCTTCCGCCTGACCGATAGCGGCGTCCCGCGCCGCATCCGCTCTTCAGCCCTGGAGCGCTCTCTCCAAACGCGCTTCGACCGTCCGTTCGGGATCGAGATCGATCTGTTCCCACCGAGCCCTCGGTGCCGCTTCGACCACGGCGGCCGGCGCCAGTCCGACCAGTTCGGCCCGGCTGATCGACGTACCGGCGGCCCGGGCCAGCCGATCGACTCGGTCGTAGACCTGCTCCGGTCCCACCGACAGGGGATCGACCAGATTGCACGACACCTGGGTCATCCCGGCCGTGGCTAACCCGAGGGTCCGGACGGCCGGTCCCCGGACGGCGGCGGCGATCGATGTGGCCACAGCGCGGTCACCGGTCGACAACCACAGGTTGTAGGCCAGGAGCGCCGGCCGGGCCCCGACGGCGCAGGCCCCGGCGGTGGGATGGGGCCGCTTCGGCCCCGTCTCCGGTTCGAGCCCGTCAAAGGCCTCTTTCCGCACCGTGGGCAGGGTCCTCTCGGGGCCGTAGAGGAAACAGGGAAGGGCCAGAGCAGGGCCGGCCCACCGGGCGAACCGGTCGCGGGCGGCCAGGGCACCGGTGAGATCTCCGGCCCCCGACACCGGACTCCCGTCGATGTCGAGAGGGACGAAAGGAACGACGTCGAGGGCGCCCAGTCGCGGGTGCACGCCGTGGTGACGGCGGAGGTCGATCAGTTCCACCGTCTTGTCGGCCACGGCCATCACGGCCGCTTCGAGGTCTCCTCCGCCCATGGTGAGCACCGTCCGGTGATGGTCACCGTCGCTGTGCACGTCGAGGACGGCCGGACCACCGGCGGCGGCGATGGCTCCGATCACCGAACGGCTCCGACCCTCGCTGACATTGACGACACAGAGGAGCCCGGCTCCCCCGGTCGCCTCGGGGGCGCACCCGCAGCGGCGCGCCACCGGATCAGTTCTGGGTGGACGGCAGTCGGGAGAGGCAATGGGCCCGGAGGATCCGCCGCCGCTCACGTTCGGACGTTCCCCCCCACACGCCATGGTCAACGCGATTGGTGAGCGCGTACTCGAGACACGGGGCCTCCATCGGGCACTCGTCGCAGATGCGTCGGGCTACCTGAACGCCGATTCCATCGCTCGGAAAGAAGATCGTGGGATCCATTTCCCGGCACTTGCCTCGAGCCATCCAGTCGGTGTCCATGGCACCTCCGATACCCGGTCAGACTACCAGCGACCTCTTTTGGTCCAGGCCCTTCTGACGACGGTCGGCCGGCGGCGATGTGTCACCGCCGCCGGTGCCTTCCCGGGCCGGAACCGGTGTCCACCGTTGGTAGGCTGTCGCCCCGTCCCGGTCCCCGTCGCCCCCGGTGGGTCGAGCGACAACCTGATCGAGGCGACGACAAGGAGGCGACACTCCCGTGCCCGAGGAACTCGAGGAAACAGAGGAAGAACCTCAGCCGCCCCAGGGCCACATCCGTGTGGTCTACCTGGGACCGGTGGCCCCGCACTGGGAGGTCCAGTCCAACTACGGCGACGCCTCCGTGATCGACCCCTTCCGGGACCGGACCATCGCCCGGCTCACCCTTCTCCCCCCGCACGACCCTCAATTCCGTCGGAACCGCGAGCGCGTCGTCCGCGACGCCGAGCGTGAGCACCTCGAACTGGAGTGGGACCTCGGCATCCCCGACGAAGAGGAAGTCGCCCCTATTCCAGTGTGATCCGCTCGAGCCAGAGGCCGGGCGCGTCGACCTCGGCCGGGGTCGGAAGGGTGTGGGGCGCCGACCACAGTCGGGCCAGGCCCTCTTCTCCGGCCCGCTCGAGGACGCCCTGCACGAATTGCGTGCCCCGTTCGGCCTGGGCCGGGCTGAGATCCAGGCCCACTAGCAGTTCGGCGCTCCGGTTGGTGTTCTCCCGGTCCACCTGGCGTCGTCGCCAGGCTTCGGCCAGGGCTGTCCGTTCCCCGAGAAGCCGTTCCCCGGCCCGGTCGAGGATGTGCTCGACGTAGCCGAGCAGGGCGGTGGTGATGGCGATCAGATCATCGGAGACCCGCTGCCGCTCGGGCGGGAGATCGCCGCCGAGGAAGGAATCGGGATCGCCGAACATCCGCTGCAGTGATTCGGGATCCGACGGGTCGAGACCCTGGAGCCGATCGGCCAGCGCGTCGGTGTCGCCGCCCATGCCCCGTACTGCCTCGGTCATGAGCCCCCGGAGTCGCTCGGCCACATGGGGCCGGGTGACGACGGCGTGCGTGGTCATCTCCCGGAGGCATACCCAGAGCCGGACCTCATCGCTGGAAAGGCTCCAATCCCGGACGAAAGACTCGACGTTGCCGGGAACCACCAGGAGAGAGGTGGTCGATGGCCGGGGGATGGGCAACTCGTACTGTCCGAAGGTGCCCTGGGCCAGGTGGCCCACGGCCGAACCGAGCTGCAGGCTGGTCATGATCGGCCCCATGGTGGCCATCCACCGTCCGACCAGATCAGCGGCACCCCCTGCGGGAGCAGCCTCGGGGCCGAGGTCCTCCGGTCCGAGGTCCATCAAGCCCAGTCCCTCGGGTGCATCCGTTGACGATCCGGCACCAGGACCACTGGGGGCGCCGCTCCCCGGAGCCGAAGGGCTGGGTCCGGGACCGCTCGAAGCTTCGTCGAAGAGAAATCCCCAGTCCTCGACGGTCTGGGCCGCCCACCCCCCCGGACCGACGGCGACGATCTCCAACGGGGCCCCTGTCGGTGTGACCGACAGTCCGGTGAGCTCGGTCACATGCATCTCGGCCACCCGGGCCAGCTCCTCGAACTGGATCCGTTCGGAGGGGTCGACGTTGCCCTCGGGCTGCCCGTTGGTCGCCGCGCCCTGGGCCAGGGTGCGGGCCAGCTCCAGCCGGCCACCACCCGGGTTGGCCCCTCCCATGAGCTGCAGGAGGTCGCCCAGGAGCTGTTCGAGCGAGTTGCCGCCCCCACCGGGGCCGGGAATATCCACCTCTGGAATCGTAGGCGCCGTCGACCCCGGCGTCGGCACGGCCGCCCGGGCTACCGGCCCCCGGTCACCCGGTCGGCGTCTCGGCCAGTTGCACCGTCGTCATCAGGTCGTGACCGGCCCGGGCGAGCATCACGCTGACGGGGGTCCCCGGAGGGCTCGTGTACAAGCTGGCCTGGAGGTCAGCCAGGGAATCGACGGCGTGCGAGTCCACTGCTTCCACGACGTCACCCTGAAGGAGCCCGGCCGTGGCGGCGGGGCTCCCGGCCATGATCGAAGTGATCCGGGCCCCGCTCTGATCAGGGGCGTCGGTACACATGATCCCCAGCCACCCGTGTTCCACCTTGTGGGAAGTGGCCAACTCCTGGGCCACACCGAGAGCCAGAGAGGCCGGCACGAACACATCGGTCCGACCGTTGGTGGTGGCCTCCCGGGCGTCGAGGACCCCCACCACCTGGCCCTGGGCATTCAGCAGGACTCCCCCCAAGGGTGCCGGGCCGAGGGGCATATCGGCCTCGATGGTGTCGACCAGGCCGGTGCCGCCCTTCAGCGTGGCCGATGTCCCTACCTTCCTGACCTCGCCCACGGCCACGGTGGCGGAAGGGTCGTCGTCATCGACGGCGGCGGTCACCGCGGTACTCCCGCACAGGCAGGCGGCCACGGCCAGCTGGCCCGGTTCGACGTTGCCCTCGGCGAAGGGTGCGGGGGTCAGGCCTCCGCCGGTGCTCACCACGGCAATGCCGGAATGGGGGTCGCTCCCGAGGACCCGTACCTTCCGGCGCTGGCCACCGGGGGTCACGATGTCGACGTCCTTGGCCTTGCCCACGGCGGCGGCCGAGGTCACGGCCATCTCACCTCCGGCCAGGACCACCCCGGTCATCTGAGAGGACCGATTTCCGGTGATCCGGCGGATGGCGATGAGCGACGGACGCAGTGCCGCCACCATCTGGAGAGCCAGGGGAGAGGCGATATTGGTGGGCGCCGGGGAGGCCGGCTCGGTGACGAAGCTGGCGTTCGTGCCTGAAGCCACGGTCAGCGTCACCGGTTTCACGCCTGGCGTGGTCGTCACCGAGAAGGCCACGACCACCGCCGTGGCCACAGCGGCCACTCCCACCACGCCGACGGTGACGGCGAACCGACGGTCCCGGCGGGGTGTCGCCCGCCGCGGTCCGAGGGTGGGGACCGGTCCTCCCTGGGGGTGTCCGTGTTGGGCCACCTCCGACGGGTGACGCCACAGCCGGTCCTCGGGGGGCAGCCAGGCCGGCGCCGGGACGTCGTCCTCGGGGACAGAGTCATCGGGATCGTTCTGGAAGTCCCCATAGTTGAACGGTCCGGTTCCTTCCACGACTACGAGATTACCGGCGCCCTCTCGACGAGGGAGGTCGCGCATAGTGGCCGCGGGCAGCCGTCCGCGCCCGCGGTGACCACGCCTACGATGGCCTTGTGCAGGTGAGTGGACGTGGCTAGAGATCTCGCCATCGACCTGGGAACCGCCAACACGTTGGTCTATGCGCGTGGCAAGGGCATCGTCCTGAACGAGCCGACGGTGATCGCTCTCAATACGCGAACCCAGGAAGTCCTCGCCGTCGGCCAGGACGCCTGGCAGATGATCGGACGGACACCGGGCTACATCGTGGCCGTCCGTCCTCTTCGCCAAGGGGCGATCACCGACTTCGACATCACCGAACGGATGATCCGGCTCCTCCTCCATCGTTGTGGCGTGTCCCGTCTCAATCGTCCCCGCGTCCTGATCTGCGTGCCTTCGGCCATTACCTCGGTCGAACGACGAGCAGTGAAAGAAGCGGCCCACCGCGCCGGTGCATCAGCGGCCTATCTCATCGAGCAACCCATGGCCGCGGCCATCGGTGCCGGTCTCCTCATCCACGAGCCCATCGGCAACATGGTGGTGGACGTGGGCGGGGGGACATCGGAGACGGCCGTGATTTCGCTGGGCGGTCTGGTGGCGTCACAGGCCATCCGCTGCGGAGGTTTCGACATCGACACCGCCATCCAGACCTATGTCCGTCGCGAGCACGGGGTGGCCATCGGAGAACGCACGGCGGAAGAGATAAAACTGGCCATCGGATCGGCCGCGCCCTACAACGGTGAGGTCAGCGCCGAGGTACGTGGTCGCGAACTCATGACCGGCATGCCGAAGACGGTGGTCATCACCCCGGCCGAACTCCGCGGTGCGGTGGAGGACCAGGTCCACCAGATCATTGCCGCCGCCGTCCGCTGTCTGGGTGAAGCCCCACCCGAGTTGGCCCACGACATCATCGCCCAAGGAATCCATCTGGTGGGAGGAGGGGCGCTCCTGCGGGGACTGGCCCGACGCCTGGCCAACGAAACCGAGGTACCCGTCCATCTGGTCGACACACCGCTCGAATGTGTGGCTCTCGGGGCCGGGCACTGCCTCGACTCCTTTGACACCCTCCGCGACCTCTTCGTGGCCGCCGAGGCCTGACGAAGGGGCCGAATCCGGCTTTTCATCGTCGGCTAATCGTCGGCCAGAAGCTCCTCGGCGGCCTGGCGGACCTGCCAGTCCCGGTCGTCCAGACAACGCCGCAAACCCTCTTCGGCTGACGGATCGTCGAAGGCGGCCAGGGCGATGGCAGCCCGACGCCGGATGTTGGCCGTGTCATCGAGGGCGGCCAGAACGACAGTCAGGGAGTCGGGCGCCCCTATGGCTCCGAGGGCGGCCACCGCCGCTTCGCGACACAACGGAGAATCATGTCCGGCCACCACCCGGCCCAGTTCGGCCACCGTCTCCGCGCCGCACCGAGGGCCGATTTCTCCCAGGGCCCACGCCGCCGCCTCCACCACCGACGCGTCGCCGTCACTCACGGCCCTGGCCAGCCGGTCGACGATGAGTTCGCTTCCATCACGGGCG
>Ga0208357_1002773_pt1 | contig 11303 bp, 11 predicted proteins | sample NGESurdeep092012_6_FD_184487 | JGI IMG/M metagenome (GOLD analysis project Ga0208357, IMG submission 184487) | Arctic peat soil microbial communities from Barrow, Alaska - NGEE Surface sample F52-2 deep-092012 (SPAdes) | ecosystem: Environmental > Terrestrial > Soil > Wetlands > Peat ... | reverse complement strand
CCACCGCCAAGCGGCAGACGGCACGTCGGTGCGGGAGCCGGCGGTCGACCGGGCCGTCCATCAGCTCAACGAGCTGTCGGCGGGCGAGTTGGTGGACGTCCGGACCGTGGCCGAGGTCCTGAGCCTGCCCGCCTCCATGGCCGATCCCCACGCCGGCGTCGAGCCTCGTGGCTATCGGCTGTTGCACCGCCTCCCGCGCTTCTCCGACGCCATCATCGAACGGATCGTCGGTCGGTTCCTCAATCTCCAACAGATCATGCGAGCGTCGCTTTCCGACCTCGAGAAGGTGGAGGGGGTGGGCGTGGCCAAAGCGCGATCGGTCAAGGACGGACTGGCTCGGTTGGCCGAGGCGAGCATCCTCGAGCGGTACCAGTAGCGGTCCCGCCGGAGGTCCGCTCGGACACCCACCCGCCACCGTGTAGCCTTGTGTGCTCGTCCAGGCGGTCCCGTTCTGGCAATTGTGCCCGGGATTCGCCTCGCAACGCCGAGGAGGAAACGGTGTTCGACATCGGTGACAAGGTTGTATATCCGCACCACGGCGCGGCGGTAGTCGAGCGACGGGAAACCAAGGAGGCGTTCGGAAAAAAGCAGGAGTACCTGGTGCTCCGGCTGGCCTACGGCGACCTGACGTTGATGGTTCCCGCCGACAACACCGAGGGGGTCGGCCTCCGAGAGGTCATCAACGACGAAGAGGTCGAAGAGGTGTTCGCCGTCCTTCGCAAGAAGGAGGCGCGGATGCCGACCAACTGGTCCCGCCGCTACAAGAACCACTCGGAGAAGCTGCGGTCCGGTGATATCTACCAGGTGGCCGAAGTGGTCAGGAACCTGTCGATCCGCGACAAGGACAAGGGACTGTCCGCCGGCGAGAAGCGGATGCTCAGCCGGGCCCGCCAGATCCTGGTGTCCGAGCTGACCTTCGCCCTCCAAGTCGACGAGGAGACCGCCGAACTGCGGTTGAACGAGGCGCTGCCCTGAGCCGAACGGCCGGGGACGAGCCTCTCGTGAGCACTCCAACTGAAGTTGTACCCGACCCTGCCGGTACGGGGTCGGAGATCGTGTGGGCCATCGTGGTCGCCGGCGGCTCCGGCAACCGGTTCGGTCGACCCAAGCAATTCCTGGACCTGGGCGGTCGCGCTGTGGTCGAACGCTCCGTCGCCTGCGCTCGCGGTGTCGCCTCGAAGGTGGTCCTGGTCCTGCCGGCCGGTCAATCGGCCGGCGCTGGCGCCCCTGACCCCACATTCGGTGCCGATGTCCTGGTTGACGGTGGGGCCTCCCGGGCCGCATCGGTTCGGGCCGGACTGGCCGCAGTGTCCGCCGAGGCCACCGTGGTCGTGGTCCACGACGCGGCGCGGCCCCTGGCCTCGCCCACCCTGTTCGTGGAGGTGGTGGCCGCAGTCACTGGTCGCTCGGGGGCCGACGGGGCCATCCCGGTGCTTCCGGTGACCGATACGTTGAAACGGGTGGCCGGCCGGCGGGTCATCGGCACGGTCGATCGGGATGATCTGGTCACTGTCCAGACGCCGCAGGCCTTCCGGGCCGGCGTACTCCGGCGGGCGCACCAAGCAGACGCAGAAGCCACCGACGACGCCGCCCTGCTCGAATCGATCGGCGCTACGGTGCGCACGGTGCCGGGCGATCCTCGCAACCTGAAGCTGACGGTGCCTCAAGACCTCGTCTTGGCCGAGATCCTGGTGGGATCGTGAGCGTCGCGCCCGGCCTCCGGATCGGCCAGGGGATCGACGTCCACCGGTTCTCGTCCGATCCCGATCGCCCGCTGGTGCTGGGGGGCGTGACCATCGATGCCGAAGACGCCACCGGACTGGACGGTCACAGCGACGCCGACGTGGTCGGGCACGCTATCGCCGACGCCCTCTTGGGCGCAGCCGGGCTCGGTGACCTCGGACGTCACTTCCCGGACACCGACCCCAAGTGGGCCGGCGCCGACAGCATGACCTTGCTCTCCTGGGTGGTGGAGCTGGTCGGAGAGGCCGGGTGGGTCCCGGTGAACGCCGACTGCACGGTGGTGGCCGAGCGCCCGAAGCTGGCTCCCTATGTGGCCGTCATGGCCGATCGGGTGGGCGGAGTGCTCGGGGCCCCGGTCAGCGTCAAGGCCACCCGAGCCGAAGGGTTGGGCGCGCTGGGCCGAGCCGAGGGTGTGGCCTGCACGGCGGTCGTTCTCGTCTCCGGACTGATCGAACGCGACGGCGAGCCCACCGGAGGGGTGGGTCCATGACGCCGCCGGGCCGGGGCCGTGCGGGCGGTCGGGGCGATGGCCGAAGTGGTCGAGAAGACAGGAGCACGCCGCGTAGCGCCGGTCGGGGCGGCTCCAGTCGAGCGACACCAAATCGGGGCGGCTCATCGGGCGCCGGACGCGCCGGTGCAGGGTCCGGACGGGCCGGATCTGGGCGCGCCGACCAACGGGGCCGGGCCCGCGGTGATCGCGATGGCCCGGCGCCCCGGCGCGGACAGGAGAACCCAGGTCTCGGCGGTGAGCAGGTTGAGGGGCGCCAGGCCGTTCGGGAGCTCCTGAGTGCGAACCGGCGAACCGTCCGCTCGCTGTTGATGGCCGAGGGCATGGATGCCGCCGCCATCCTCGACGACATCGAGGCACTGGCCATCAAGCGTCGGGTCCGGGTCGACTACGTGTCCCGCAAGCGGATCGACGGCGTGGCTCGGACCGATGGTGCCCAGGGGGTGGTGGCCCTAGCCAAGCCGGTGGAAGAGTCATCCCTCGAGCAGCTGTGCGAGCCGTCTCGGCGGGGCCGGCTGCCGTTCCTCCTGGTCATGGACGGCATCACCGATCCCCACAATCTCGGGGCTCTGCTTCGGAGCGCCGAGTGCGCCGGCGTCACCGGCATCGTCCTGCCCCGGCACCGTTCGGTGCACCTGTCGCCCACGGTGGCCAAAGTGGCGGCCGGGGCGATCGAGTACCTGCCCATGACGCTGGTTCCCGGCATTCCCAATGCGCTGCAGCGCCTGTCCACGCTCGGAGTGTGGACGGTGGGCCTGGACGGCGCCGCACCTCGCCCCCTCTATGAGCTGCCGATCGGTGGCGAGCCCCTGGCTCTCGTCCTCGGCTCGGAGGACAAGGGGCTTGCCGCCCTCACCAGGAAGCGGTGCGACGCCCTGGGATCGATCCCACAGCACGGAACGCTGTCCTCGCTGAACGTGGCCACCGCCGGTGCCATTGCCTGTTTCGACGTGGCCCGGGGACGGGCCAACGCCGCCCGCCAGTAGGGCAGCTCGCGCTCAGGCGACTTCGGCCACCTCGACACCCCGCCAGAAGGCCACGTGGTCGGTGATCTCCGCCGCCTCGGTCTTGGGGGAGGGGTAGAACCAGGCCGCGTCCTCGTTCCGATCGCCGTCGGCCACCACCGTCCGGTAGCTGGCCTCACCCTTCCACGGGCATGTGGTCGTGCTGTCGCTGGGCTCGAAGAACTGGCCGTGCACCGAGGCGGGAGGGAAGTAGTGGTTTCCCTCGACCATCACCGTGGCATCGCTCTCGGCCAATACCTTCCCATTCCAGGTTGCGCCATCGTCATGCCTGGTGAACCCCTCGGGCACCAAACTTCTTCCCGGTGGGCATCGACCTCTGAGGATCGGTGACAGCGGGTATAAACCACCATGGTGGCTGGTACGGCCATGGCACAGCGAGGAGCAGAGATGGCCGAACAGGCAGAAGTGATCGTCGTCGGTATGGGTCCGGGCAGCGAGGACCTGGCCGAGAAGCTGGCGGTCGAGGGGCTCGACGTGGTGGGGATCGACGGCAACCTGGTCGGCGGGGAGTGCCCCTACTGGGGATGCATTCCCTCCAAGATGATGATCCGGGCCGCCAACCTGCTGGCCGAGGCCCGACGGGTGCCCGGGATGGCCGGCCAGGCCACCGTCAGCCCGGACTGGGCACCGGTGGCCGCTCGTATCCGAGAGGAGGCCACCGACAACTGGGACGACGAGGTCGCCGTCAAGCGCTTCGAGGACAAGGGTGGCCGGTTCGTGCGCGGTTGGGGCCGGCTCGACGGTCCTCAGCGGGTCGTCGTCGGCGACCGGACGTTCGAGGCCAGCCGGGCCATCGTGCTCGGCGTAGGGGTCAAATCGTGGACACCCCCCATCCCCGGCCTGGCCGACACGCCGTACTGGACCAACCGGGAGGCCATCGAGGTGGAGACCCTGCCGGCCACCTTGGCCATTCTGGGCGGTGGGCCCATCGGCGTGGAGCTGGGCCAGGTCTTCTCCCGCTTCGGCGTGGAAGTGACCGTGCTCGAGATGGCCGATCGGCTGCTGGCCCCCGAGGACCCGGAGTCGAGCGAGCTCCTGGCCCAGGTGTTCGAACGTGAGGGAATCACGGTTCGCACGTCGGTCAAGATCGTTGCTGTCCGCCACGACGGCCATGGGTTCGTCGTCAGCCTCGAGTCGGGCGAGCCGGTGGTGGCCGAGAAGCTACTGGTGGCGGCGGGCCGGCGCCCCGACCTGCGGACCCTCAAGGCCGCTTCCATCGGCGTCGACGAGGATGCCCGGGCCATCCCCGTGGACGACCACATGCGGGTGACCGACGGGGTCTGGGCCGTGGGCGACGTCACCGGGAAGGGGGCCTTCACCCACACGTCGATGTATCAGGCGGCGATCGCCCTCGATGACATCCTCGGCCGTCCGGTCACTGCCGCTGACTACCGGGCCGTGCCCCGGGTGACGTTCACCGACCCCGAGATCGGTTCGGTGGGCCTGGGCGAGGCCGCGGCCCGGGACAAGGGGATCGACGTGCGGGTGGGGATGGCCCAGATCCCTACCTCGTCGCGCGGGTGGATCCACAAGGCCGGCAACGACGGGTTCATCAAGCTGGTGGGAGATGCCGGCCGCGGTGTCCTGGTGGGGGCGACGTCAGCCGGACCGACCGGCGGTGAGGTCCTCGGCCTGTTGACCCTGGCTGTCCACGCTCAGGTGCCGATCACCCAATTGCAGCACATGATCTACGCCTATCCGACCTTCCACCGTGCCGTCGAGGCCGCGGTCGACGACCTGTTGAGCGACGAGTCGGATAGCTAGTTCGGGGTCGGCCGCCGGGTTCAGCAGTATGGGGAAGCCAGGGTCATGAGGAACTCGCCCCCTTCGGACTCCCAGGTGGCCTCGACCACGAATCCCGAGGCCACCAGCTCCTTTTCGAGGGTCTCCGGGGTGAACTTGCAGCTGATCTCGGTGAGCATCTCCTCGCCGGCGGCGAAGGCCACGTCCAGATCGAGGTCGGCCACCCGCACCTGTTGGGCGACGGTGGCTCGGAGCCGCATCTCGATGCGACGGTCGGCCTCGTTCCACAACGCCACGTGCTCGAAGCATTCAGGTACGAAGTCCGCACCCAGCTCCCGGTTCAAGACGTGCAGGACGTTCCGGTTGAACTCGGCCGTGACCCCAGCCGAGTCGTCGTAGGCGGCCACCAGCCGCTGGCGGTCCTTGACCAGGTCGGTGCCGAGCAGGAACCGGTCGGACGGGTCCATGGCACAGTCCAGGTCCATCAGGAACCGACGGCGCTGTGCCGGGTCCAGGTTGCCGATGGTGCCGCCGAGAAACATGAACAAGCGGGTCCCGTCGATGGGCAGGTGCTCCAAGTGGCGATGGAAGTCGGCCACCACCGCGGTGACGGCCAGACCCGGGAATTCCTCGGCCAGTTCCAGTGCCGATTCCCACAGGGTGGTCTCGCTCACGTCCAGGGGGACGAACCGATCGAGCGTGCCCGTGGCTTGCATGGCCTCGAGCAGGACGCGCGATTTGTCGCAGGTACCGGCGCCCAGCTCCACCAGCGTGTCGGCCTTGGATCGTTGGGCCATGTCCTTGGCGTGGGCCTCGAGGATGGAACGCTCGGCTCGGGTCGGGTAGTACTCGGGGAGCCGGGTGATCTCGTCGAACAGCCGGCTGCCCCGGTCGTCGTAGAAGTAGACGGGGGGCAGGTGCTTGTGCTCGGCCGTGAGCCCCACCCGCACGTCGGCCTCCATGGCGGCGCGCAGGTCGTCCGGCGTCAGATGCACCTCGACCGTCGGTCGGATGACCTCCCCGCGGTTGGGCTCAGACATCCTTGGCCAACCGGAGCCCGCTGAACGCCCACCGGGCCGCAGGAGGGAAGAAGTTCCGATAGGTGGGACGGACGTGGCCCTGTGGGGTGGCACAGCAACCGCCCCTCAGCACGTACTGGCTGACCATGAACTTGCCGTTGTACTCGCCCACCGTCCCCCGAGCCGGCTCGAAGCCGGGATAGGGGCTGTACGCGCTCGAGGTCCATTGCCAGACGTCGCCGAAGGGGCTCGAACGATCGCCGCTGATGGGGGAGGGATGGAGAACGTGGGGATCGAGGAAGTTCCCGTCCACCGCCTCGGCCGCAGCGTGTACCTCCCATTCCGCCTCCGTGGGCAGCCGGGCACCGGCCCAGCGGGCGTAGGCGTCCGCCTCGTAGTAGCTGAGATGGCACACCGGCTCCGCCGGGTTCAGGCGCCGAGACCCGGCCAAGGTGAAGATGTGCCACTCGTCGTCGACCCGAGACCAGTACAGGGGGGAGTCCCACTGCCCGGCGATGGCCGCCGCCCATCCGTCGGACAGCCAGAGGTCGGAGTGGTGATAACCACCGTCGTCGATGAACGCCAACCACTCGCCGCAGGTGACCGGTCGACGCCCCATGGCGAAGGGCCGCACATAGACGCGGTGTCGGGGTGACTCGTTGTCGAAGGAGAAGGTGCTTCCGTTGTGGCCGATCTCCATGGTGCCCGACGGGTGTCTGATCCACGACAACGGGGGCGTCTCCGACGGCGCCGGCACATCGAGGTCCCCGTACGCAGGGTCGAGTGGGTTGCACGACAACACGTGCTTGATGTCCATCAACAGAAGCTCTTGGTGCTGTTGTTCGTGATTGATGCCCAGCTCCACCAGGGCCAGTCCGTCTTCGTCGAGCGCATCGTCGAACAGCCGGCCCATGGCCGCGTTGACGTGTCGCCGGTACGAGGCGATGTCGTCGATCCCCGGGCGGGACAGCAGGCCTCGCTCGTTGCGGGCGTGCCGGGCTCCCACGCCCTCGTAGTACGAGTTGAACAGGAATCCGTAGGCGGGATGGAAGGGCTGGTAGTCGCTCAGCCTGGGGGCGAGCAGGAACGTTTCGAAGAACCACGAGGTGTGGGCCCGGTGCCACTTGGTCGGGCTCACGTCCGGCATGGACTGGACGGTCTGGTCTTCGGCCGAGAGCGGCTCGGCCAGGGACTCGGTCAGCGCCCGTGTCTCGCCGAAGCGGGCAGCGAGCGTCTCCTGGTCCAGCGCTGTCGAGAGTTCGATGGTCTCCCTCTCCTTCCGGTACGGTCCGGTTCCGCCACCTCTGCCGCGCTTCAGCGGCATCCCACGTAGGTAGACAAGATACCCGGACCACCGCCGAACCGAACATGCACCCCCCCGGGGCGACGGGAATGCGACGGGGATGCGACCGGGTGAGGTCGTAGCTTTGGAGCAGGCAATGTCGGCGCCGACCAGAACCCAGGTGCACGCCGGGTGGCTGGGCGCCAGAAGGGAAGTCGCGTGGTCGAGACGAACGATGAGTACCCGTCCACCAGCGGGTTTGGTGACGGGAGCCGGTATGAGCGGGGTCGGCCCGGCTACCCGGACGAGGCCCTGGCCATGTTCAGCCGGGCCTTCGATCTGGGTCCGGGAAAACGGGTGATCGACCTCGGGGCGGGCACGGGAAAGTTCACTCGTCAGCTGGCCCAGTCTGGCGTCGAGATCCTGGCCGTCGAGCCGTCGCCGTCCATGCGCTCGGAGCTGGCGCGGAACCTGCCCGAGGTGGAGCTGGTCGATGGCAGCGCCGAGAGCATTCCCGCGCCCGATGCGTCGGTGGACGCGGTCTTTGTGGCTCAGGCCTTTCACTGGTTCGACCCCGATCGCGCCCTGACCGAGATGGCGCGCGTCCTTCGGCCCGGTGGCGGGCTGGGGTTGATCTGGAACGAGCGTGACGAGACGGTCGAGTGGGTGAGCACGCTGAGCCGGGCCATCGAGTGGCCCGAACGCGGCCCCTACGAGGTGGGTAAGGACTTCCGGCCCGTGGTGTCGGCCCACCCGGCCTTCGTCGACGTCGACCGGCACCGCTATCAGTTCCACCAGATCCTCGATCATGCCGGGCTGATGGATCGCATGGCCTCGACCAGCTACATCACCGCCATGGAGCCCGACCAGCGCGAGGCCTACCTGATCCCCTTGGCCGAGTTGGTGTCCCGGCTGCCCGAGCCCGTCGACCTGCCCTACGTCACTAGCGCGTATGCGGCCCGACGCATCTGAGGCGAGCCGACCGGGTGGTGATATGAGTACGGTCGGTCGGGCGATCGACCGTGCGTTCGGAGCCGAGGGTGCGGGATCACCGATGGGTTGGACAGGTCATCGCGTCTGGGCGCGACGTGGTCTACCCGCCCGCCGGTGAGGACCAGGCTGGACCGGCAGGTCCGTAGGGCCCGTAGACGACCAGACTGCCATCGTTTTACAAGGGAGGGCGTCCGACCCGGTCCCCGAGGTGCCTGAAGACCAAACCGGCTGAGGCCCCGCGAAGAGGACGAGGTTGCCGTTTGTCTGCATCACCAATGTCGTGCCGCCCGTGCCGGTCGTGTTGGTCCACCACACAGGACCGCTCGGCCCGTAGACAACGAAGTTCCCATCTTCCTGGAGTACCGCCGAATAGCGCCCGTCCAAGGAGCGCAGTGTGCCGCCGACCCCCAGCGAGCTTCCTGCAGATCACCGTGGCCGCCGGCAGTTGTCCAGCTGTCGGACCCACGGGCAGCACCTAACCGCTATCAGGATGCTCCAGGCGATGGCGGCGATGGCCTCGGCGTGTATCCCCCAGACGTCCCTGCCGCGAATGCTGCCGGCCATCGCTACCTCTTCACCCGTCCCAAACAGTTGTCACCTGTCCCAAACAGTTGTTGGGTTTTCCGTTGGGGTTTCCGACGACCAGCCTATGACCGTGGTCTCGTCCCCATAGTGGCTTTTCCCTGTGTCTCACTCATTGTGGAAAGAGAGGGGCCGGCACGTCCCAACCGACGGTGCCATTGCCAACCCGAGCGCACTTCGATGGTGCTGATCGGCTATCCAGAGATCGAGCCAGTCGAGTAGTAGTTCGGATCTGAGCCCGGCGGTGGTGTGACGGTGGCCATTCGAGAAATATTGAAATTTCGAGCCGGCGGTGGGAATCGAACCCACGACCTGACGATTACAAGTCGTCTGCGCTACCAACTGCGCCACACCGGCCGGTCGTCAGGCCGGAGCCCGCTTCCGCGGCCAGCCTACTGGGCAGGCGGTGCGGTCCCTGGCTGGCACGGGCTGTCCGCGCCGCCTGATGGGAAACGCTTGCGCCCGAACGTCCTGGTTGGCAGGCTGGCACCCCAATGACCGACACCTCCGCATTCGGCGAGGAACCGCCACCGCCCCACGACGAACCCGACGAGGGCCCTCCGGTCGGGCGGGCCCTCGTGCTGCTGGTCGTCTTCGTGGTGGTGACGGCCCTACTGGTGGGCATCGTGAACCGCCATCCGGCGGCCGTCACGGCCACTACCACCTCCACCACGGCGCCACACACCACCACCACCACCCCTGGGTCCACGACCACGACCATGCCGAAGGCCCAGGTCCCGGTCCTGGTGGCCAACGGCTCGGGTGCGGTCAATGCCGCCACCACCTTCTCCAACGAGCTCCAGACGGCAGGCTGGACCATGCTCCCACCGGTCAACGCCACGGTGACTGGCCTGGCCACCTCGAGCGTGTATTACGCCGCTCCCGTCTTCAAGCCGGCGGCCCAGTCCATCGCCAGCACCCTGCACCTTCCGGCCACCGCGGTGCAGCCGCTCACCTCGGCTGTCCCGGTGGCCAACGTGGTCGGATCCGGGGTGGTGGTGGTGATCGGCGCCGATCTGGCCCCCGTATCGGGAGCGACCACGACGACGGCAGCGCCGGCGACCACCACCACGGCCGCCCACTCGACCACCTCCACGACCAAGAAGAAGTGACCGGGCCGCCCGAGTGGGCGGCGCGGTTCGCCCCCTTTCTGGCCGACCGAGCAGGGAGCGCGGTCCTCACCGATTTCGACGGCACGCTGGCCGCCATCGTGGAAGACCCGGCGACCGCCCGGCCGCTGCCCGGTGCCCGCGAGACCTTGGCCGACCTGGGCCGCCAGTTCGCCACCGTGGCGGTGATCTCCGGTCGACCGGCGTCGTTCCTGGTCGACCAGCTCGGCGGCCTCGCTGGTATCCGCCTGGTCGGCTCCTACGGGGCGGAGTGGGCCGGAGCCGATGGCATCATCACCACCGACCCGACCGTCGACCAGTGGCGCTCAGCGGTGGCCGAAGCCGGAGCCAGGCTGGCCGCAGACGCGCCGGCCGGCGTCCTGGTCGAGAACAAGGCCCTGTCGCTGACCCTCCACTGGCGGAGGGCCCCCGCCTCCGAGTCCTGGGTCGTCGACGCCGCCGCAGCGGAGTCGGAGCGGTCCGGCCTGGTCGTCCATCACGGACGTCAGACGGTGGAGCTGCGTCCCCCTGTCCCCATCGACAAGGGCTCGGTGGTCGAGCAGCTGGCTCGAGGATCCCGGTGCGCCTGTTTCCTGGGCGACGACGTCGGGGACCTCCCCGCCTTTGCCGCCCTCGACCGGTTGGCGGCCCGGGCGGGGACCACGGTGGTGAAGGTGGCGGCGGCCGACCAGGAATGCTCGCCCGAGGTCGAGGCATCGGCCGACGTCATCGTGGAAGGCCCTCCCGGCGCCCTGCGCTTGCTGCAGTGGCTGGCCCAACCGGTGTAGCTGCCTGGTCAGGCGATGCGGTCGGCCTGGGCCAGCTGGTCGTTGAACCAGTCTGCGGGGGTCTTGGCCACGATCAGCTCCCGGAGGGCCCTGGCCGCGGCCGCCCGCTCATCGGGCGCCATCCTGAGCGCCTGGGACAAGACGGCGGCGGTGCCGCCCACGTCGAAGGGGTTGACCTCCAAGGCCGGACCGGCCAGCTCCTCGAAGGCGCCGGCCTCTCGCGACAGGGCCAACACGCCGTCGGTGGCGTTGACCACGGGGCCTTCTTTGGCCACCAGGTTCATGCCGTCGCGGATCGGGTTGACCAGCAGGACGTCGTAGCGGGTGAGGGCGGCCAGCGATCGCGGGTAGTCGTCCTCGACGTGGAGGACGATGGGCGTCCATCCGGGGGTGGCCCAGCGCCAGTTGATGCGGGCGACGGTCGATTCCACTTCGTTCTGGTAGGCCAGGTACTCGGCCAGGCCCTGCCGGGAGGGATAGGCCAGGGCCACGAAGACCACCCGCTCGCGCC
>Ga0208357_1002772_pt1 | contig 11307 bp, 8 predicted proteins | sample NGESurdeep092012_6_FD_184487 | JGI IMG/M metagenome (GOLD analysis project Ga0208357, IMG submission 184487) | Arctic peat soil microbial communities from Barrow, Alaska - NGEE Surface sample F52-2 deep-092012 (SPAdes) | ecosystem: Environmental > Terrestrial > Soil > Wetlands > Peat ... | reverse complement strand
TGCCTCAAATCGCGCCAGTGCGCGCGGAGACGGCGCGACGATCTGCTCCCGTGCGAATGCGGCATATGCCAGCTCCCGGAGCCGACGGATCTTGTCGTAGTTGGCAAGCGGCGACCGCCTCGAGTCGGCGAGCAGCACAGCCTTCGACTGGAGTACTGCCTCTCGAAGTGCCCGCTCGTCGCGCATCGCGGAGAGCCGAAGCGCCGAGCTGAGGTAGCTCTCTTCGGCGAGGAGAGCCGTTCGCACCGTCGCGTTGGCGTATCCCCGTAGACCCCGATTGTCGTAGGGCGGCCGTCCGGAGCGTTCTGCCCGCGAGCCAGCATCGATGCGGTGGCCAGACCCCGCGATCGCAGCATCTATTCGTGACTCGAAAACCGAGACCGTGACTCCGACATCAAGCACTCGGCCGGTAGCGACGATGAGCTCGCTTCGCGAGAACGAAGACCCAAAACCCGCGACCGCGCCAAGAACTGCAGCATCGACAAGTTGTGCAATGCGCTCAGGCGCTTCGGGTCGCGGCGCGCGACGGCCCACGACGTCGATCACGTCTCGCCCGGGTACCACACCGACAGCGCGCGCACGAGAGCTCCACACTGCAGCGAGTTCGTCGATCGGTGGCTCGGCGACCTTGTCGGGTCGAAGTCCGCGAAGGAGTGGGTCCTTACTCACCTGGGAGCGGTTACGAGATGCCGCCCCTGCCGCTCGAATCGCGTTCGCGCGCTGCGAGAACGAATCGATCACCTGATCGGAGAAGGCCGCGATGTCAGAGCCGGGCGCCGTCCTCGAGCGGAACTCGACGCCGAGCATTTCGTGCAACTCAAAGCGAAGCGCCGCATCAAAGAGCGCCCCGGCACTCCTTCGCTCCGCGTACAAGGGGCCGGAGTCGAGCGTCGACCAACCGCGCGCCGCTGACGACACCAGATTCGCCACGAGCACGTGGCTGTGAAGGTGTGGGTCGCCACTCCTGCTCGTGTGATGGACGAAGGCGCGCCAGCACAGGCCGTCGGCTCGATCACTTCTCCGGTCGTCACGCGGGCTTTTCACCCAGGCCGCACGGCGTTCGAGGTAATCGAGCGTCGCATCCCGCGCGCGCTCATGGGCAAGGAGCACTGCGGACCGGACCGGTGGCTCGGAGAGCGCGTACAGCAGGCTCACCGACTTCGGCGACGTGAACACGACGTCGAAGAACGCGTGCCGCACCCGCCCACGACGGGAGTCGAGAATCTCGCCGGTAACCGGATCTCGTCCCGAGAGGAGCGTCGAAAAATCAGATCGCGCGCCCGAAATCTGATCGAGACCCAGGCGACGCGCCAGCGCACCGCCGTAGTGCTCGCCGCGCCCACCGGGCGTTTTTGCGACGCGAGCCGCGTAGGTCGCATCAAAGTAGTACCCGAGTCCAGAAAGCGATCTCGCCTGAACGAGGAGCATCACACGACGATGCAACACCTCACTCCCCCGGATCTCACGTTGCCGGCGGTAGTCACGGGGCGGTAGTACCTCAAAGGTGATACCTCGACGTCGAGCCTTGGAGATACCTCAGCTCAGCGGGCTGAGGTCTCGTAGCGAAGTAGCGCCTTGGCCGCGACAGTGGCCGCGGCATGCTCCAACTCCGGCGGCTCGATCACGACTGCTTCGGAACCGAGGCGAAGGAGCAAGCGCCCGAACCAGGAGGCATCGGCCACCTCGATCTCGAAGAGAAGCGTGCCGTCATTTTGCAGCTGGCCCGGGCCGGTCGCGAGCCGTTCTAGCGCGTGGGCGCGCGAAGCAGGAACGCGGACCTTTGCGAGTCGGACTCTCGGGCCACCGACAAAGGCGCTCCCGCTCGCAAACTCCGGCGGCGGCGTTCGTCCGGAGCTCTTCTCGTCAGTCGACCGGATGTCTCTGATCCGACTGAGCGAGAACCGGCGCCAGTCGTTTGCGAGATGACAGAACGCGTCGAGATAGAACGTGCCGTCGAGCGCGACGACACTCGCCGGCTCGACGCGCCGGGTCGTCTGGGATCGCTCCGCGCCGAGATAGTCGATCTCGATGACCTCGTGTTCGGCCACCGCCGTCCGGAGCCGCCCCAGGTTCTCGGGCGACTGAATCTCGATCTGGACGTGGCTCTCGCCAAGGGCTGATTCCAGCTTGCCGAGCGCACGGGCCAACGGGCTACCACTTGTCGCGCCCGTAGCTGCGAGCATCGCTCTCGCCGAGGCGGCGAGAGCAAACCCTTCGTCGGGAGTAAGCCGCGGCGGTCGGCGAAGAGCAGCAAGACCGAATGCTACGACCCGGTCGTCTTCGACCACCAGCTCGAGGAGCTCGGCGGGCGTATACGGCGGGAGTCCACAGCACGCGGCGAGCTCGAGCTCAGAGACTATGGAGCGCTCGTCGAGGGCGAATCGATCGCTGAGGTCGACAAAGGTTGCTTCCCCGACCTCAGCGAGGTAGGCGAGCATCGCCAACAGCCGGATCAGGCGATCGCCACTACCGGACGCAAAGTTACGCTCAGCGTCGGTCATCTCCTCGCCAAGGTCGATCCAGCGCGCACGCTCGATTCGAGCTCGGCGACCACCCGCGCCCGAAGAGCGGGTGGCGAAAGAACCTCGACATCTTCGCCGAGTCCAAGGAGGTAGGAACAGATCGCTTGCTCGTCGGCGACCTTGAACACCGCAACGACGCTCCCATCAGGGAGGCGCTCTCGGACTGCCGCGGCGCCGACGACGCCGATGACGCCCGCGGCGCTTCGTGCACCAACGGCGATCGACACCTCGGTGGTCGACTCCTCGGTGCCGCCGAATGGTGATCCACCGAGCTCGTCGCGAACCGAGAAACCGGCAGGCACCTCATACGAGCCGGGCTCGCCGAGCAAAGGCGCGCCGACGATGCGATCTGCCCGAAAGGTCCGTAACGCCCCGGTCTCACCGACGGTGTGGTCGAGGCCGACGAAATACCAGCTTCCCTCTTTGAAGGTCAGTCCGTACCCGCTTACGACGCGCTCGCGTCCGTGGTATTCAAAGGTCACCCTGGCTCGCTCGCGAAGAGCCTGCTGCAAGACGCCGAGCCCGGGGAGCGACGGGAGTACCGCTATCGGGGAGAACCTTGGAACGCCCGGCGCGGCAAGCTTTGCGGCGACGTCACCGATCAGCCCGCCTTCAAGGCGCACGCCCGCGAGCGCGAACGCGAGCGCCTCGCTCTCATCGGGCTCCAGGCTCAGCTCGGGCAGGTAGTACTCGTCGGGAACGATGCGATATCCAGCCTGATCCTCGCCCTCGATCTGCTCGGTACGCACCGGGATACCGGCCTCACGAAGGGATTTCTTGTCGCGCTCGAAGGCCTGGCGAAGGGCACCACGTTCTGGCGGGTAACCTGCTACTGCGGCGCCGATCTCCCGAAGCGACACTGGTCGCTCGGTTTCGAGCAGCGCGAGAACGAGATTTGTCATTCGTTCCAGCCTGCTCAGGCGCGGCGTCATGTCAGAAATATAAGCGCTGCGGTTTTTATGCGGTCCAGAAACGGCCGAGTACGCGGCAAAGATTGAGAGGAAACGAAGTGCCGACTCGGGACGAGCTCCGCAATGTGGCGATCATCGCCCACGTCGATCATGGGAAGACCACCCTGGTCGACGCGATGTTGCGCCAGCAGGTTGGCTACTCATCTCGCGGCGAAGCCGTGGACCGAGTGCTCGACTCGATGGACCTCGAGCGTGAGAAGGGCATCACGATTCTCGCCAAGCAGGCGGCCTTTCGCTACGGCGATCTTCGGTTGAATGTCGTCGACACTCCAGGACACGCCGACTTCGGCGGCGAGGTCGAACGTGGCCTGGCGATGGTGGACGGGGCGATGCTGCTCGTCGACGCAGCCGAGGGGCCACGACCTCAAACTCGATTCGTGCTCCGAAAGGCCTTCGAGTCCAATCTTCCCGTCATTCCCGTCATCAACAAGGTCGACCGGCCCGACGCCCGCATCGCGGAGGTGATCGAGGAGACGTTCGAGCTGTTCTTGGATCTCGAAGCACCCGACAGCCAGTTCGAGATCCCGTTTCTCTTCGGCAGTGCCCGGGACGGGTGGTTGAGTTTCGACCAGCCCGACGGCACGGTGTCTGAGCCTCCGCCAGGCGCGGACCTCCGGCCACTCATCGACGCGCTCTTCAAGTACCTGCCAGCGCCGAGCTACACCGAGGGTCACCCACTCCAGGCACTCGTAACGAACATCGACGCCTCCCCGTACCTCGGGAGGCTGGCGATCTGCCGCGTGGTCGAGGGCTCCGTGACGAGGGGTCAGCAGATCGCGTGGTGCAAGCGCGACGGCTCAGTGGAACGGACGAAGATCGTCGAGCTGCTCGTCGCCGAGGGGCTCGAGCGAGTGAGCGTCGAGAAGGCAGGCCCAGGCGAGCTTATTGCCGTTGCCGGCATCGAGGAGATCAATGTCGGCGAAACGCTCGCGGATCCGCTCGAGCCGGAGGCGCTGCCGATCCTCGCGGTCGATGAGCCAAGTCTGTCGATGACCGTCGGCATCAACACCTCGCCGCTCGCTGGCCGCGACGGCTCCAAGCTCACTGCCCGCCAGCTAAAGGCGCGCCTTGAAAACGAGGCACTCGGCAATGTGGCAATTCGTGTGCTGCCAACACCTCGCGCCGACACCTTCGAAGTACAAGGCCGTGGCGAGCTGGCCTTAGCGGTGCTGGTCGAGATGATGCGACGCGAAGGCTTCGAGCTCACCGTCGGTAAGCCCGAGGTCTTGACCAAGCTCATCGATGACAAGATCTGCGAGCCCATGGAACGCGTGAGCGTCGAGGTTCCAGACGACTACCTCGGTGCACTTACCCAACTCCTCGCCAAGCGAAAGGCACGCGTCGAACGGATCGTCCACCACGGCACGGGCTGGGTACTGATGGAGCACCTCATTCCGGCGCGTGGTCTGATCGGTATCCGAGGCGAGGTGCTCACCGCGTCTCGCGGTACGGCGCAGCTCAGCCACGCCTTCGAGAGCTACGAGCCGTGGCTTGGCGAGCTTCGACTTCGTCAGTCGGGCTCGATGATCGCCGACCGATCCGGTGTCACCACCGGCTACGCCCTCCAGACACTCGATGAGCGCGGCTCACTGTTCGTCGGTCCGGGCGAAGAGGTCTACGAGGGAATGGTCATCGGCGAGAACTCTCGTTCAGATGACATGGACGTGAACCCCACGCGCGAAAAGAAGCTGACCAACATGCGCTCGTCGAGCGCGGACGAGTTGCTGCGGCTACCACCGGTGATCCGGCTCACACTTGAGCAGGCACTTGAGCACGCGGACGAATCCGAGTGCGTCGAAGTCACGCCGAACGTAGTCCGACTCCGCAAGGTCGTCCTCGCCGCGGCCGACAGGGCGAAGGGCAAGCGGAGCGGCAAGAAGCCCGCTCCAAGCGTCGCCTGATCCTCTAGCGGCTACGCCCGCTTGATCGAACCTATCGCGAACCAGCTCGAACGCAGGCCGAGCGCTATTGCGAATGCATCACCGGTTACGACCGTCTCGGCCTTGGTGCCCTTCAACAAGACCACTACTGCTCGACCGCCGTACGCGCCACGGCCGATTCTCTGGACGACCCGCACGCGAAGCAGCCGGCCGACCACTCGGTACTTCCTGGTGATCGCCGCACCAGTGATCGTGACCTGCCAGTCATGGGAGGGATTGCACTCGAGCGGGTTGCCTGGTACCACACAGGCGTCCCCAAAGTCCCGCACGCCTGGGAAGTCGCCCGGTTTGCTCCAACCGCCGGTCGATGCCGAGTAGCTCGCGAGCACCACCTTGTTCGAACCTGCACTGACGAGAACCTCTCCACCGGTGTCAGCGACTGCGAGATTTGAAATCGTGCTCTGGTAGGCGGCGCCGACGTAGGCCTGGCACGCGATGGTGTCACAGATGTCGGCGAATCCGAACCACCCTCCTGCTGCAACTGACGCGAGTGCGTACGAGCGAGCAGCGACCGCTTGTGCTTCGAGGGACTGAAAGCCCCAGGCTTGGCCCTGTGGCGCTCCGACCGCTCCCCCGTCGTCGCCCCACGACGCCGACTCCTCTGCGGGTACAACGCCCTCGAGGTAGCCCTGGAGCGAAACGAGGTTGAGTGTCCGCGCGTAGCCAGCGTCGTTGTAGGCCTGCACGTCGCCTTGCATCGGCTCATCGACGCCGTCATGTCGACAAAGTGTCAATAGCGGCTCGATCGCCGTCGCGCTCGGAGCTTCCGGGCTCACGATTGGATCCACTAACCCGGTTGCGAGCGGCCGACCCGTTGCCTTCGCGGCACTCGCGACAGGGCAGGACGCGCCGGCGTAGGCGTTCCAGGTGCCGTTCGGCTGCAAGGCGAAATCGACTGCCTCGCCGGCGGGAACCGTGACCGTCGGCCCTGGTGTCGTCAGCAGCGGAGGGATCACGATCGGAAACGTCGTCGATGTCGGAGCAGTCGTGGCCGGCACTGTCGTGGCTGGCACTGTCGTGGCTGACACCGTCGTGGCTGACACCGTCGTGGCTGGCACCGTCGTGGCTGGCACCGTCGTGGCTGGCACCGTCGCTGGCGTAGTCAGTGATGTCGACGGCACGACCGTGGTCGGTGTCAGGGTCGTCGTGGTGGCCGACGGCGAGAGAACAGCCGAGGTGAAACTGAAGGCTTCGACCGATGTCACGACCGGGTCGTAGCCGACACCTGTGGTGGCGTTCGCGTTCTCCGTGATGGCCACCGAAATCGACGGGTCGGTGCTTTGACCGATCGTCGGCAACGTCGCCAGCTTGGTCCCCTCGTAGAAGTGGTTGAGGATCCATTGATAGCTGCGGTGATAGCGGACCGCGTAGCCGAAGTCACCCCACTGCCCCATGCCGACGCCAGCGCCGTAGCCGTGGCCGTCAAGTGTCAGCTGCGCTAGTCGTCCCGTGCGATTAACGGTCGTCGCGCCCTGCGCGACATCGACGACGACGAAGGAGAGAACCGTTAGTGCCGAAAGGAGTGCGAGCCAGCTTCGGCGGTGGGCAGCGACTCGGCGAGTCGGCGTCCAGATACCGAAGCTACGCATGGCGCTCCGAAACTGCCTCGGTGATTGCGCGCCGGAATGCCACGCGCGCCGCGTCGAGGCTAAAGAGCTTCGCCCGATCGAGACCGCGCCGGACAAGTGATGCCCGCGTCGCCCGGTCCGCGAGCAGCTCGTGAATCGCCGCGGCGACATAGACAGGGTCTCGTCGCTTGAGCAGGACTCCCGCATCACCGAGCGTGCCAGGTACCGCTGCGACGTCAGCCGCCACGACGGAGAGCCCACGCGCCATCGCCTCGACGATCGGGACACAGAAGCCCTCGTGATGCGAGAGGCAGACGAAGACGTCGGCGCTCTCGTAGTAGGCGGAGAGCTCGGGCGCAGGCACAGAGCCTGGGAGCTCCACCGCCGAAGCGAGATCGAGCGAACCGGCGAACCGGACGACGGAGTCGAGGTACGCACTCCCCATCGGCCGGCCGACAAGGTGGAGTCGGGCGCGATCGGGATACGCCTTCCGGTAACAGGCAAGGGCCGCGACGATCTCGTGTTGGGCCTTGTGGGGGGCCACCTGGCCGACGAAGAGCCAGTCGCTCCCGCCGTCGGACTTGGCGAGCTCGAGTCGATCGAGTGCGTCAGGGTCGGCTCCCACATCGAGGTTCGCGGATTCGATCAGGACCGACACGACCTCAGCATGCGCGAAGCCGAAGTCGCGAAGCTCACTTGCGTTGAACTCCGAGTCGGCGAATGCGAAGGGCACGAGTGGCGCGAGAGAACGAAGTTGTTGGCGCCCAAGTCGAGACTCGTCACCTAGTGGCGGGATCCACCGCTCAACGAGCTCGGCAGGAGTGATGTTGTGGTAGTCGAGGAGCTTTCTCCCCGGATCTGCCCCGAAGGCATCAGCGACGGGGCTGCCGATCGAGCACTGGTAGAGCAACCATCGCTCGGTCGACGCGTACTCGGCGAGCGCAGCTATCGGCCGCACCCTGCCCTCTACGCCTGGGCCGAGTATCTGCGCATAGATCTCTGACTCGAATCCGAGCTCGTGAAGTAGGCGCTGGGCCTCGAAGGTGTGATTGCTCACTGCATCGTGCTCGATGATCGACGGGATGACCTGATCGATCCTCGCCGGCGTGCTCAGGATGACCTCGGTCGGGCGGATCTCGCGCCGACGACTCGTCGGCTGACCCCGTCAACCGCTCCGACCACGCGACGTGCTGCAGGAACGAGTGCCTTTGGGACGACCCGCTTCGCGATGCGGCGAAGCGCCACGGATCGTTCAGCAAGCAAGGGCGCACGAAGCGCCGACGTGGCTGCCTGCTCGTAGGCGGCCTCGAGACCGACCTCGTCTTGGACACCCCACACGACGTCACCTAGACGCTTCGACTCGACTTCGATTCGCTCCATCAGCGCCGGAAGACCGGACAGCTCGACATTCGAAACACTCGGGACTGCTCCACCTTCTCCCGGCATTACGCGTGCGACGCGTTGCCGCCGGGAGGATTGAGCTCGATGACGAGTGGCATCGCGACCAGTCCCGTCGCCCGCCCCGGGTTCATCACCTCGAAGGAACACGCGGGCTCCTTGACGTCGATCACCACGCCGGTTCCAGATCGGACGTCGAGATTGACGCTGAAGGTGCCATCGAGCAGCGAGACCCTGTCGAAGCAGAACGAGATCGAGCCGTGCCCCCGTTCGAGAATCCCTCCCGCAAGCGTGACCTCTCGAATCTCGGCGAAGATCACCTCGAATTTCTCGTTCAAGAGCGTGAACTGAAAGCGCGTGTCGAGGACCGGCTCGACGACGTCGAAGGCGACCGTCACCTTCAGGGGGTCGCCCGTCGAGAGGTAGGGGCGTTCGCCCACACCTGGATAGTCGAGCTCCACCTCGCCCATCGTGATCTGTCGCTGGTGCGGCGCGACGATGATCCGCTCGGCGGCCTGCTCACCTTCTGGCTCAGGCGGTGGTGCAAAGCCCGCATCGATGAGTCGGTCGCGAAAGATCCGGATCGCCTCTCCGGGAGGGGCCTGGGCGACGAGCTCGCCACGGTCGATGACGAGAATCTCCTCGCAGATCTGACGCATCAGGTCAGGCGAGTGCGACACGACGACGATGGTTTTCCCGTCGTGTTGGAACTCCGCGACCCGATCGAGACACTTCTGCTGGAACCGCTCGTCGCCTACCGCCAGCACCTCGTCAACTAACAAGACGTCGGGATCGGTGTTCACCGCGACCGCGAAACCGAGCCGCACGTACATGCCAGAGGAGTAGTACTTCACCTGGTTGTCGATGAACTGCTCGAGCTCGGCGAAGGCGACGATGGCGTCGAAGCGGCGCGCGATCTCTCTCCGGGAAAGACCAAGGAGCGAGCCGTTCAAAAAGATGTTGTCCCTGCCCGAGAGCTCGGGCTGGAACCCTGCCCCAAGCTCGAGCATCGCGGCGAGCTGACCACGCACGACCACCTGGCCGCTCGTCGGCTGCAAGATTCCAGCCATGCACTTGAGCAGGGTCGACTTGCCCGAGCCGTTTCTCCCGAGCACCCCGATCGTGGTCCCGGTCTCGATCTCGGCCGAGATGCCCTTCAACGCCCAGAACTCCTCGAAGGGCACGTGGCCTGCGTGGAGGACGCGCTCTTTTAGCGATGAGTACTTCTCGTGGTAGAGCCGGAAGCGTTTCGAGACGTTCTGGATATCGATCGCCGTGCTGCTCACGCGCTTAGAGCTCCTCGGCGAAGTTGCCCTCGAGGCGGCCGAAGACGAGCAAGGCCCCGAGGAACATCAGCACCGCAACGCCGAACACCCAGGCGAGCATGACCACGTAGAAGTGGAATGGGTAGTTCGCAAGCTCGTACACCCGGTTCGGCACATTCTTCGTCACGGTACGGAGGAAGACGTGGCCGCCCTTTATGTACGGTGTGGTCTTGATCTGCGGCGTAGTCGTGATGTGGGTCGTAACGATTTGCGTCACGACCTTGCCTTTCACGATGAGATACTTCGGCGTTTGAACTACAGTCGTGATCAGGTAACTGACCTTCCCGTAGATCGCATGCTGGAACGTCAAAATCACCGGAACGATCGGATCGACCAGGTACGCGATACCGAGCCATTTGTGGCTCGGCTTGTCGACCACATCGAAGCTGTAAATGATCGGAACACCCCAGAACCAGGTCGAGATCAGCACCTGGATGAGGTGCTCGACATCTCGCAGGTAGACGTTCACCGCCGACAAGAAGACCGCGATCGCCGCCGCGAAGATGATCAGGTCGACGAGCGCAAATGGGACCAGCGTCAAGAACTTCCAGTCGGGCGCGAACTGGAACCCCAGTAGGAACAGGATCATCACGCCGGACTGGAAGAAGAAGAACATCGTCGCGGTTCCGACCTGGGACAGCGCCAAGATCTCTCGCGGAAATGCGACCTTCTTCACGATGCCCGCAGCGCCAACAACCGCGCTCGAGGCGCCGATCAGCGCGGTCGAAAAGAAGTTCCAGACCAAAAGACCCGAGAACAAGTAGAGCGCGAAGTACGGCGTCGGGTTCTTCAAGAAGTACTTGAAGACCACGTAATACACCGCAAGGACGACCGCCGGGTTGAGCATCGACCACAAAAGGCCGAGCACGCTCCCCTTGTACTTCACCTTCAGGTCCCGACGAACGAAGAATACGAACAGCTCGCGCGATCTCCAGAGCTCGACAAAGCGTGCCGAGAGGCGCACCTTGGAGCTGACAACTCGAGCGGGCAGCTCCGCGCGCGGAGGGAAGCCGAAGTCTGCGGAGTCGAATCCGAGCGGCGCGTCAGCGCGACCGTCGTCGGTATCGATTTTGCTCACGCCTTCAACCTCGTGCACGCCCTCTCGACTCGACGATCTCGTCGAACGCTGCCGAGAGGGTTGCGCCGTCATAGTACGGCCAGTGCTTCCATCGGGGCGCCCAGTCCGTGTTTGGACCCGTTCCGGCATCGTAGTGGTCGATTCCTAGGTCATGGGTTCATCGCCACGGTTCATTATCATGACGAACACGGGAGAAACTGCCATCGGTAAGGGAGATTCATTGAGCCGGCGAGTACTACGACGAGCACGCACGGCCGCAGGCCTTCCCGGCAGAGTCGTCGCCGTAGAGGACCGGACTTCGGCGATCGAGGTGCACGTCGCGGAAGTTCTCGACGCGATGCGCGCGGATATCGCGGAGCTTCGCCGCCTGATCAGCGCACAGATCGACGCCGATGCCGACGCGAGTGAGCTGCTTGGGCAGCTGCTTCGCAGCAGTGAGCACCGTCTCGAGGCCATCGAGACCCAGATCGAGCGCGAGCAGCTGCCAACAGCGACACCGCGGCTC
>Ga0208357_1002771_pt1 | contig 11308 bp, 5 predicted proteins | sample NGESurdeep092012_6_FD_184487 | JGI IMG/M metagenome (GOLD analysis project Ga0208357, IMG submission 184487) | Arctic peat soil microbial communities from Barrow, Alaska - NGEE Surface sample F52-2 deep-092012 (SPAdes) | ecosystem: Environmental > Terrestrial > Soil > Wetlands > Peat ... | reverse complement strand
CCCGCCGACATGGGTGACGGTGCGGCCGAGCCGGAGCAGCAGCGCCTCGGCCGCCCGGTAGCCCGCCTCGGTTCCGCCCACCATAATCGCGAGCGTCCCGGTCTCGGCGGCGGGAACGCCGCCCGAGACTGGCGCGTCGACCATGGTCGCGCCCGCCGAGCAGACCCGCCGGGCAAGCTGCCTGCTGGCGCTCGGGCTCACGGTGCTCATGTCGATGTACAGGGCGCCGGGCTGCAGGCCGGCCAGGATGCCGTCCGGTCCCGAGGCGACCGCCGCGAGCGCGGCGTCGTCGGTGACCATGCTGAACACGACGTCCGCGGCGGCGGCGACCTCGCGCGGCGTATCGCGCCAGATAAGGCCCTTGTCGATAAGCGCGCTGGCCTTTGATCGGGTGCGATTTGTCCCGAATACCCGGTTTCTATAGAGCAGCCGCCCGGCCAGCGGTCCGCCCATCGAGCCAAGGCCGACGAAACCGATCCTGGTCCCGAGCTGTCTCCCCTGCATGATTCCCCCCATGCGAAACTACACTATCAGTTTCGTTTAGGCGGCGCGACGCGTTCTTTTGCGGCGCCCGGGGAACGGGCGCCGCAAAAGCCGCATTTCATACTGAATTACCGGTGAATTACCTCAGGTCGCCGGTTGACATTCCGGCCGGCCCGTCCGGGTAGGTGACCAGCCCGAGCTCGGCGGCGTTGCCGAGCAGCGGGTGAGACGGCAGCACCCGGCCGGTGTAGCCGAACGGGCCGGGCTGGCTGAGCTCCACCGACCCGGAGAACCGCCCGGGGGCCGAGTCGTCGGCGGCCAGGGCGACGTGCAGCGGGTCGATGATCTCGTCGTCCTCGCCCAGACGGCCGTAGACCAACTCGACGCAGACGTCGGACGCGGACAGGTCGCCGAGCGCCACCGTCACCCGGACGTCGAGCACCGCGCCGAGCGACGGCTCGGCCCCGTCCGCCTCGACGTGCTCGATCCGCACCGAGCCCCAGGCCCGCCGGACCCGGTCCTTCCACCCGGCGAGGTCGCGGGCCGGGCGGCTGCCGTCGGCCGCGAGCGCTCGCGAGGCCCGCGCGGCCGGCGCGTACAGGTTGGTCACGTAGTCGCCGACCATGCGGTCCGCCCGGACCAGCGGCCCGAGGCTGCGCAGCCCGTGCCGCATCATCTCGACCCAGCCGTGCGGCACGCCGTCGACCGCGGCGTCGTAGAACAGCGGCGCGACCGACTTCGCGAGCAGCTCGTAGAGCGCCGACGCCTCGAGCTCGTCCCTGCGGTCCGGGTCGGCCACGCCGTCGGCGGTGGGGATCTCCCAGCCGTTGCCGCCGTCGTACCACTCGTCCCACCAGCCGTCGCGGACGGACAGGTTCAGGCCGCCGTTGAGCGCCACCTTCATGCCCGACGTGCCGCACGCCTCGAGCGGGCGCAGCGGGTTGTTCAGCCAGACGTCGCACCCCTGGACCAGGTACCTGGCCATCGCCATGTCGTAGTCGGGGAGGAACACGATCCGGCGGCGCACGGTCTCCGCGTCGGTGAACTGGACCATCTGCTGGATGAGCCGCTTGCCGCCCTCGTCGGCCGGGTGCGCCTTGCCCGCGATCACGATCTGGATCGGGCGCTCCGGGTCCAGCAGCAGCCCGGCCAGCCGCTGCGGGTCGTTCAGCATCAGCGTCAGCCGCTTGTAGGAGGGCACCCGGCGGGCGAACCCGATCGTCAGCACGTTCTCGTCGAGCACGTCGTCGATCCAGGTCAGCTCGGCCCCGGACGCGCCCCGCTGCTGCCAGGACTCGCGCAGCCTGCGCCGGGTCTCGGTCACCATCCGGGCCCGGAGCCGGCGGCGGATCCCCCACAGCAGGCCGGCCTCGGCGGACGCGGCCTCGGCCGAGTCGCCCAGGTCGCAGACCTCGCGCGCGACCCAGGTGGGCGCGTGCACGCCGTTGGTGATCGAGCCGATCGGCACCTCGGCGGTGTCGAACCCGGGCCACAGGCCCGCGAACATCTCCCGGCTGACCTCGCCGTGCAGCACCGACACGCCGTTGACCCGCTGGGCGAACCGCATGCCCATCACGGCCATGTTGAACACGTGCGGGTCGCCGCCCGGGTAGGTCTCGGCGCCGAGCGCGAGCACCCGGTCGAGCGGCAGCCCCTCGGCCCCGGAGGCGAAGTACCGCTCGATCAGCTCGCGCGGGAACCGGTCGATGCCGGCCGGCACCGGGGTGTGGGTGGTGAAGACCGTGCCCGCCCTGGACAGCTCGAGCGCCTCGTCGAAGGAGAGCCCGGCCGCCACGTACTCCCTGATCCGCTCCAGGCCGAGGAAGCCGGCGTGCCCCTCGTTGGTGTGGAACACCTCGGGCTCGGGGTGGCCGGTGATCGAGCAGAAGGCGCGCACCGCGCGGACGCCGCCGACGCCGAGCAGCAGCTCCTGGCGGAGCCGGTGCTCGCTCCCGCCGCCGTACAGCCGGTCGGTCACCTCGTGCAGCGCGGGCTCGTTCTCCTCCACGTAGGAGTCGAGCATCAGCAGCGGCACCCGGCCGACCTGGGCCAGCCACACCTGGGCGGTGAGCAGCTTGCCCTCGGCCAGCGTCACCGCCACCTTGACCGGCTCGCCGTCCGCCGTCCGCAGCAGCGTGAGCGGCAGGCCGTTGGGATCGTCGGCCGGATAGCGCTCCGCCTGCCAGCCGTCGGCCGACAGCGACTGGGTGAAGTACCCGTGCCGGTAGAGCAGGCCGACCCCGATGATCGGCACGCCGAGGTCGCTGGCCGACTTCAGGTGGTCGCCCGCGAGGATGCCGAGGCCGCCGGAGTACTGCGGGAGCACGGCGGTGATGCCGTACTCGGGCGAGAAGTAGGCAATCGCGGCCGGCAGCGCCGCCGGGTCGCCCGCCCCGCCGGACTGGTACCAGCGCGGCTCGCGGATGTAGTCGCGCAGATCGGCGAGGACCGCGTCCAGGCGGCGCAGGAAGGCCTCGTCTGCGGCAAGATCGGCGAGCCGGCCCGGGCGCATTGAGCTGAGCATCGCCACCGGGTCGCCGCCGGAGGCGGCCCACCCGGCCGGGTCGATGGACTCAAACAGCTCTACCGTAGGCAAATGCCAGGACCAGCGGAGGTTGAGCATCAGGTCATGCAGCGGCGCGAGCGGCTGCGGCAGCGTTACGCGGACGGTGAAACGTCGGATCGCTCTCACGGGCAGTCATCATAAGCGCTACGCATTACGACCGGGTCGGGCTTGGCTTGCGAATCGTGACTAGGTACGGTGACCGCGTGATCGGACGCATCCCCATCCTCGACGTCGAGCCCGTGGTCGAGTGCGGGCACCGGCTGGCCAAGGCCGTCGCAGGCGAGACTTTCCAGGTCAGCGCTACTGTCCTCAGAGAGGGCCATGGCGGGCTCGGGGCCGGCGTGGTGCTCCGAGATCCCGAGGGCCGGGTCGGCCCGCTGGTCAGGATGCGCGAGCTCGGGCCGGGAACGGACCGGTACGGCGGCGACGTCACCGTCACCGGCGAGGGAACGTGGCATTTCCGGGTCGAGTCGTGGTCCGACCCGATCGCGGCCTGGCAGCACGACGCCGGGATCAAGGTCCCGCGCGGCCAGGACGTCGAGCTCATGCTGATCGAGGGGGCGCTGCTGTTCGAGCGGGCGGCCCGGTCGATCAGGCAGCCGCCGGGCGCCGCCCGGCCGGCCGCCGCCCGCACCGCCCTCAACGCGCTCGCCCGTCGGCTGCGCGACCGCAGCATGCCGCCCTGGGACCGGCTCGCGGCGGCGCAGGCGGCGCCGATCGCGGCCGTCCTGGCCGAGTACCCGCTGCGCGAGCTGCTGACCAGGTCCGGCTGGCATCCGGTGCTGGTCGAGCGGCTGCGGGCGCTGTACGGGTCCTGGTACGAGTTCTTCCCCCGCTCCGAGGGCGTGCAGTTCGACCCGATGGGGCGCCGGGAGCCGATCTCGGGGACGCTGCGCACCGCCGCCCGCAGGCTCGAGGCGATCGCGGAGATGGGGTTCGACGTCGTCTACCTGCCGCCCGTGCACCCGATCGGGACCACGTTCCGCAAGGGGCGGAACAACACGCTTGCGGCCAGGCCGGTCGATCCCGGCTCCCCGTGGGCGATCGGCGCCCCCGAGGGCGGGCACGACGCCATCCACCCCGACCTGGGCACGTTCGCGGACTTCGACGCGTTCGTGGCCCGGGCCGGGAAGCTCGGCATCGAGGTCGCGATCGACCTGGCCCTGAACGCCTCGCCCGACCATCCCTGGGTCAAGGAGCACCCGGAGTGGTTCACCACCCGGGCCGACGGGTCGATCGCCTACGCGGAGAATCCGCCCAAGAAGTACCAGGACATCTACAACTTCAATTTCGACAACGACCCCGAGGGGATCTTCGCCGAGTTCGACCGGATCGTCCGGCTGTGGATGAGCCACGGCGTCCGCATCTTCCGGGTCGACAACCCGCACACCAAGCCGCTCAGGTTCTGGGAGCGGCTGCTCGCCAGCATCCGCCAGACCGACCCCGACGTGCTGTTCCTGGCCGAGGCGTTCACCCGCCCGACGATGATGGCCAGCCTGGCCAAGGTGGGCTTCCACCAGTCCTACACGTACTTCACCTGGCGCACCACCAAGGACGAGCTGACCGAGTACCTGACCGAGCTGTCCGGCCCGGACTCGGCCTACATGCGGCCCAACTTCTTCGCCAACACCCCCGACATCCTGCACGAGTACCTGCAGCACGGCGGCGTGCCCGCGTTTAAAATCCGCGCGGTGCTGGCAGCAATGCTCAGCCCGTCGTGGGGTATCTACTCCGGCTATGAGCTATGTGAGAATACGCCGCTGCGGCCGGGCAGCGAAGAGTACCTGGACTCGGAGAAGTTCCAGTACCGGCCGCGCGACTGGGAGACCGCGGCCCGCGACGGGCTCGGCATCGCGCCACTCCTCACGGAACTGAACCGGATTCGGAGGAGCCATGTGGCATTGCACTGGCTGCGTAATCTACGCTTCCATAGCGTGGATCAGCCGGAGCTGATCTGCTTCTCCAAACGCGTCGACGGGGCGCCTGCGATCTCGGAGAGATCCTCCGTGCAGGCAGCGCCGCAGACGGTGGGGCAGGACGGGAACGCCGCAGACACCGTTCTGGTTGTAGTGAATCTTGACCCGCACCAGGCCAGGGAAGCCACGGTGTGGCTTGATATGCCCGCGCTAGGGATGGACTGGCACGAGGGGTTCACGGTCACCGATGAACTCAGCGGCGAGATCCATCGGTGGGGCCAAGCCAACTACGTGCGCCTTGATCCTGCCGTGCGAACAGCACACATCTTCTCCGTTACGCGTGACCAGGCCTGAGCAATGCGTGATTTAGCCTGGCATGCGTCGGTCGCGCACTCTCAGGAGATCACGCCGTGTCAGAACACGAGCCGGCCACCGGGCTGCAAGCAGCCGCAGCAGAATCACCCGTGACGACGCCTCCCTTCGCCGCCCCACCCGGCGAGCGGGTGCCCGACTTCACCCTCGAACGACCGCGCGACCCCGAGTGGTACCGCCGCGCCCTGTTCTACGAGGTGCTCATCCGGGGCTTCCAGGACGCCAACGGCGACGGCACCGGCGACATCAAGGGGCTCACCGCCCGGCTGGACTACCTGCAGTGGCTCGGCATCGACTGCATCTGGCTGCTGCCGATCTACGAGTCCCCGCTCCGCGACGGCGGCTACGACATCGCCGACTACCTGCGGATCCTCCCGGAGTACGGGAACATCGCGGACTTCGTCGAGCTGGTCGAGCAGGCGCACAAGCGCGGCCTCCGGATCATCGCCGACCTGGTCATGAACCACACCAGCGACCAGCACCCGTGGTTCCAGGCCAGCCGGTCGGAGCCGGACGGGCCCTACGGCGACTTCTACGTCTGGGCCGACGAGCCGGACAAGTACGCGGACGCGCGGATCATCTTCGTCGACACCGAGACCTCGAACTGGACGTTCGACCCGGTGCGCGGCCAGTACTTCTGGCACCGCTTCTTCGCGCATCAGCCGGACCTGAACTTCGAGAACCCCAAGGTCCAGGACGCGATGATCGAGAACCTCAAGTTCTGGCTCGACCTGGGCATCGACGGCTTCCGCCTCGACGCGGTGCCGTACCTGTACGAGCGCGAGGGCAGCAACTGCGAGAACCTCAAGGAGACGCACGAGTATCTGAAGCGGATCCGCAGCGAGATCGACGCCGCCTACCCCGACCGGGTGCTGCTGGCCGAGGCCAACCAGTGGCCGGCCGACGTCGTGGAGTACTTCGGCGACCCGGAGACCGGCGGCAACGAGTGCCACATGGCATTTCACTTCCCGCTGATGCCGCGCATCTTCATGGCCGTCCGCCGCGAGCAGCGCTACCCGATCTCGGAGATCCTGTCCCAGACGCCGAAGATCCCGGCCGGCTGCCAGTGGGGCATCTTCCTGCGCAACCACGACGAGCTGACGCTCGAGATGGTGACCGACGAAGAGCGCGACTACATGTACAAGGAGTACGCCAAGGATCCCCGGATGAAGGCCAACATCGGGATCAGGCGGCGGCTGGCGCCGCTGCTTGACAACGACCGCAACCAGCTCGAGCTGTTCACCGCGCTGCTGCTGTCGCTGCCGGGCTCGCCGGTGCTGTACTACGGCGACGAGATCGGCATGGGCGACAACATCTGGCTCGGCGACCGCGACGGCGTGCGCACCCCGATGCAGTGGACCCCGGACCGGAACGGCGGGTTCTCGAGCAGCGACCCGCAGCGGCTCTACCTGCCGCCGGTCATGGACCCGATCTACGGCTACCAGTCGCTCAACGTCGAGGCCCAGCAGCGCCACCCGCAGTCGCTGCTGCACTGGACCCGGCGGATGATCGAGATCAGGAAGCAGCACCCGGTCTTCGGCCTCGGCGCCTACGACGAGCTCAACTCGTCCAACCCGAGCGTGCTCGCCTTCGTGCGGGAACACGACGCGACCGGCACCGCGCAGGAGCACGAGGCGACCGATCGGGTGCTCTGCGTCAACAACCTGTCCCGGTTTCCGCAGCCGGTGGAGCTTGACCTGCGCCGGTTCATCGGGGTAACGCCGGTGGAGTGCATGGGCGGGGTGACATTCCCCCCAATCGGGGAGCTTCCGTACCTGCTGACTCTGCCCGGTCACGGCTTCTACTGGTTTCAGCTCCCGCTCGCGAGGGAGGATCATGACCGATGACCCGCGACACGCGAGCATGACCGTTGCGTCGCATGTGTTCTAATTTGTCATCACCTAGAACCCAGCCCCCCGCCGACACCGGGGCACGGGGGGTCCTCCCCCCGGAGGAATAGGAGCGCGCGAGGCCGATGGCGATCGAGGACGCACTAGCACCGTGGCTAGGCAACCAGCGCTGGTTCGCGGGCAAGGGGCAGGGACCGCGCGACCTGGCGATCGTCGCGGACACCAGGCTCGTGGCCGGCGACCCTGAGCTTCGCCATCTGATCATCGCCGTCTCGCACGGTGCGGCGGTGGACTACTACCAGATCCTCGTCGGGCTGCGGCGCAGGCTGCCCGAGCGGCTCGACTACGCCAGGATCGGCCCGATCGGGGACGGCCCGGCCGCAGGCGGCCGGATCGCCTACGACGCGCTGCACGACGCCGACCTGACCAAGCCGCTGCTGGCCGCCATCGCGGGCGACGACAGCATCGGGACGCTGCGGATGCGGACGATCGAGGGCGCGGCCTTCGAGACCGGGCTCGACAGCCTCGTCCTCACCGCCGAGCAGTCCAACACCAGCCTGGTCTTCGGCGAGGAGTCGATACTCAAGGTCTTCCGCAGGCTCTCGCCCGGGCCCAACCCGGACCTCGAGGTCACCACCGCGCTCCACCGCCTCGGCTCGACCCAGGTGGCGGAGCCGCTCGGCTGGATCGAGACCCGGCTGGAGGGCGTGCCCACCAGCCTGGCGATCTTGTCCAGGTACCTGCGGCTCGCGAGCGACGGCTGGTCGCTGGCCGCGACCAGCGTGCGGGACCTGTACGCGAGCCCGGACATGCGCGCGGCCGACGTCGGCGGCGACTTCGCCGGCGAGTCGCACCGGCTCGGCATCGCCACCGCCCACATCCACGCCGACCTGGCGGCCGCGTTCGGCACCGACGAGCTCGGCACCGCGGCGGTCAGCGAGCTCACCGAGCGGATGTTCCGCAAGCTCGACCTGGCCTCCGCGGCGGTACCGGAACTGGCCAAGCACGCCGACATGATCGGCGACGCCTACGCCGGGTTCGCCAAGCTCAAGGGCCCGTTCCCGGTGCAGCGGGTGCACGGCGACTACCACCTGGGCCAGGTGCTGCGGACCGAGACCGGCTGGGTCGTGCTCGACTTCGAGGGCGAGCCCGCCACCCCGCTCGCGCAGCGCCGCGCCCGCGCCTCCGCGTTGCGGGACGTCGCCGGGATGCTCCGCTCGTTCGACTACGCCGCCCGGCACCAGCTCATCGGCCATCCCGACCAGGCCGCGCTCAACGACGTGGCGCGTGACTGGGTGCGCAGGAACGCCGACGCGTTCTGCGCCGGCTACGCCGAGGCCGGCGGGCTCGACCCGGCCGCCAACAAGGTCCTGCTGCGCGCGCTGCAGCTGGACAAGGCCGTCTACGAGGTGCTCTACGAGGCCAGGCACCGACCATCCTGGCTGTCCATCCCGCTTGATTCACTGGCAGAGTTCTAAGTGCTATCGAAGAATGAAATGATCTCCCTCGGCGAGATCGAACGCGTCGTCGCGGGTCAGCACCACGACCCGCACTCCATCCTGGGCGCCCACGCCGGTCCCGGCGGCGTCACCATCCGCGCCCTCCGCCCGCTGGCGGCCGAGGTCACGGTCGTGCTGCCCGACGGCAGCCGCTACCCGATGCCGCACCGCCACCAGGGTGTCTTCGAGGTGACGGTGCCAGAGTCGGCCGGGACCGTTCGGGAATACGAACTTGAAGTCTGCTACGTGGACGGCGAGCCGCAGCTCCAGGACGACCCCTACCGGCACCTTCCCACCCTCGGCGAGATCGACCTGCACCTGATCGGCGAGGGCAGGCACGAGCAGCTCTGGCGCGCGCTCGGCGCGCGGCCGTCCGCGACCGGCACCGCGTTCGCGGTCTGGGCGCCGAACGCGCGCGGGGTCAGGCTGGTCGGCGACTTCAACTTCTGGGACGGGCGGGCGCACCCGATGCGGTCGCTCGGCGGGGCCGGCGTCTGGGAGCTGTTCATGCCCGGCGTCGCGCCCGGCAGCACGTACAAGTACTCGATCTGCGGGCCCGACGGCGTCTGGCGGGACAAGGCCGACCCGATGGCGGCCTACGCCGAGACGCCGCCCGCGACCGCCTCGGTGGTGTACCAGTCCGCCCACCAGTGGCGCGACGACGACTGGCTGGCCGACCGCGCGGTCCGGCAGCCGCTGGCCAGCCCGATGTCGGTCTACGAGGTGCACCTCGGCTCGTGGCGGCCCGGCCTGTCCTACCGGCAGCTGGCGGTCGAGCTGGCCGGCTACGTGACCGACCTCGGGTTCACCCACGTCGAGTTCCTGCCGGTGGCCGAGCACCCGTTCGGCGGCTCGTGGGGATACCAGGTCACCTCGTACTACGCGCCGACGGCCCGGTTCGGCTCGCCCGACGACTTCAGGTTCCTGGTCGACGCCCTGCACCAGGCCGGCATCGGCGTGATCATCGACTGGGTGCCCGCGCACTTCCCGCGCGACTCGTGGGCGCTGGCCGAGTTCGACGGGACCGCGCTCTACGAGCACGCCGACCCGCGGCTGGGCGCGCACCCGGACTGGGGCACGCTGGTCTTCAACTACGGCCGCTCCGAGGTCAGGAACTTCCTCGTCGCCAACGCGATCTACTGGCTCGAGGAGTTCCACATCGACGGGCTGCGGGTCGACGCGGTCGCGTCGATGCTGTACCTCGACTACTCGCGGCGCGACGGCGAATGGGCGCCGAACGCGCACGGCGGGCGGGAGAACCTCGACGCGATCTCGTTCCTGCAGGAGGTCAACGCCACCTGCTACAAGCGCGTCCCCGGGATCATGATGATCGCCGAGGAGTCCACCGCCTGGCCGGGCGTCTCCCGGCCGGTGCACCTGGGCGGTCTCGGGTTCGGCTTCAAGTGGAACATGGGCTGGATGAACGACACGCTCCGCTACATGGAGCATGACCCGATCCACCGGCAGTACCACCACAACGAGCTGACGTTCTCGATGGTGTACGCGTTCTCGGAGAACTACGTGCTGCCGCTCTCGCACGACGAGGTCGTGCACGGCAAGGGCTCGCTGCTGCGCAAGATGCCCGGCGACGAGTGGCGGCAGTTCGCCGGCCTGCGGGCGCTGTTCGGCTACATGTGGGCCCATCCGGGCAAGCAGCTGCTGTTCATGGGGTCCGAGTTCGGCCAGGGCACCGAATGGTCCGAGCGGGACGGCCTGGACTGGTGGGTGCTCCAGTACGACAACCACTCGGGCGTGCAGCGCCTGGTCCGCGACCTCAACGTGCTCTACCGCGACTCGCCGGCTCTGTGGTCACAGGATTACACGCCCGACGGCTTCGGCTGGATCGACTCCAACGACGCGCATGGCAACGTGCTGTCGTTCCTGCGGTTCGGCGCGCAGGAGGTCGGCGTCCCGGTGCTCGCCTGCGTGGCCAACTTCTCGGCCATGCCGCACGAGAACTACCGGGTCGGGCTGCCGCTGGCCGGCCGCTGGCGCGAGGTGCTCAACACCGACGCGACCGTGTACGGGGGCAGCGGGATGGGCAACCTCGGGGGCGTGCAGGCGATCCCGATGGCGTGGCACGGCCGTCCGGCCTCGGCGACGATCGTGGTGCCGCCGCTGTCGGTCGTCTGGTTCGCCCCCGAGCGGGTGTAACGCCACGTGACGTGGCTCGTGATCCTCGACCCGGATCGCGGGCATGACCGTGGTGAGCGCCGCGCTCGCCTCGGCGGCGGCGGTGCGGGCGCGTTGTTTGTCATCGGCCCGGGCGGCCGCCGCGGCCAGCCGTTCACCGGCTTCGCGGCGTTTCCTGGCTCTCCGGACGACCCGCGTTGCGCGGTCGGCCAGGACGAGCAGCCCGGCGACGAGCAGGACGACGAGCAGGACGACGACTACCAAAATCACGTACATGGGCACCAAGGTTCCGGTCGATGAGAGCGGACAGTTGACCACATCGTGGCGACGCAGTGGTGACAGGGGTTAACGTCAATGTTACCCGCTACAGCTGCCGGAGCAGCCAGCCCGGCCCGACGACCGAGGCGTTCAGCTCCTCGCAGCGCCGCCGCAGTTCCCGGTCCGCGGTCACCACCAGGCACGTTTCGTCGCGGGCGGCGGCGTCGGCGA
>Ga0208357_1002770_pt1 | contig 11309 bp, 7 predicted proteins | sample NGESurdeep092012_6_FD_184487 | JGI IMG/M metagenome (GOLD analysis project Ga0208357, IMG submission 184487) | Arctic peat soil microbial communities from Barrow, Alaska - NGEE Surface sample F52-2 deep-092012 (SPAdes) | ecosystem: Environmental > Terrestrial > Soil > Wetlands > Peat ... | reverse complement strand
TTGTTAGCAGTAAACAACTGGAATGACGCTCTTGGTATATCACAGAGATACCAGAGAAACAAGGAGTCTGAGTTTCCTGCGCGTTAACAAAATTCACGCCTTGCCGGACCGTCGAGTCAGGGTCGCAAAGGTCGATACCACGCTGGTATTCCAGCCGATCTCGCAGTACCCAACACCAGGTCAACAAGTCAATCGATTCGCGACATTTCCACGGATGCGATGCCAACGCTTGGCTGTCCGAGGCTCGACACATGAAAGTGGTCGGCAGAGCTGAGTAATTTCCGCGCTTCTCCAGAACGAGGCGAGGGCGTGGTCAGTCCGACGAACTATCGAATCTTCGCCGACGCGTCACCACGAGAATAAGGGCACAGACGAAAACGATGGCCGCTGACAACGTATAACCAAGTCGAACCATTCCCCACGGTGAATATTGAAGTACTCCGCCGTTTGTGCCGACGCGTACGAGCACCGTGCCCTCGGCAGACTCGATAGCGGATCGTCCATTGAGTGACCAACCACGCTCATACGGATTGTCAACGACGACCCATCCTGCGGGGCCGGGCGCGATCCGGTACGCCACTGGCGAGAGCTGCTGGACGTCGCGCGACTTTGCCAAGCCTTGAGCGGACGTCGAAGTTTTCGAAACCGTCCCCGATGAACTCAATGAACTTCGGCTCGTCACGACGGCACCGTCACCGAGTTCATTGAATCTGGCCAACGTGAGTAATCCACTGACCCCCGACACCGAGGTCAGTTTCGCCACTCTCTGGCCAACGCCGTCGTACGCTGTGTTGCGCCACACCTCAAGTGACGGAGTATTCAACAGGAGCTTTAGATCTCTTTGTTGTGTGATCCAACTGTACGAAGTCCAGTCCACCGTCTTGGCAAGCACCACGTACTGCACTCCCAGGGGCGCGACCAACGTCCCAAACTGTTCGAGGTGCGGGCCGTCAGTGAACAGTTTTTGGAGGTAGGCCGAACGAGGTGACGTGGACTGGGTTTCAACGTTGTTTGCCTCAACGTTGTCACCAGAAATCACGTTTCGGCGGAACGATGTCGGTGCGACGTTGGCCACCACGCGGCCATTCGTGAATGGATACTCCATATATATGTGCCAAGGGAGATACAAAATATTTCCCACACCCGATCCCATGATGGTGTCAGCCTGCTGGTACGAAGCGGACAAAGGGCTAGTAGTGATTTGGCCGTCTAGTCCGTTGAAAATGGTGACCGTGTAACTCAGCGGAAGTACGACACCTACCAAGGCTGCGGTAGCGACCGAGCGAACTCGCGACGGCGAAATGTAGACCTGCAACAAACGTTCGACCCCCCAACCGAAGAGGACCGCGTACGCCAAAGCCAGCAGCATGAGGAACTTCTGCGGTTCGCGCATAAGCGCGAAGAACGGTACGTGGTTGTAGGCCCATAAGAACAAACCTCCCGTCGGTCCCTGGTTACCGAGCGCGAGAAAGTAGCCCGCCACGCCAACGAAAACCAACAGAATTGCCAGTCGCCTTTGGTCGAAGCGAAGCCAAGGGTCCGTATCGCTATTCACGTGGACTGGAGCTTCTTTCGGGGAACGCGACCAAGACGAGGTGTCTACCCTCTCTAGAGGGTCGAAGTCATCCATTTCTTCGCCTTCGGAACGGGTCTTTCGCAGCGCACTCCACACACCGACCGCGATAATCACGAGTATCGCGAACATGATGAATGGCCATCCGTGGATAACGTCTTTGGGAAGTTCTGGTCCCGGTCCCGTGCGCCAGAAGCCATACAAGGACACCACATTGGCGAAGAGTCCCAGATGTGGGTCGCCGGTGGTCCTGTAGAGAGAGAGGCTCACCGATCCAACCCGTGTGGGTAGATTCGTGGCCGCGTGCGGCAAGATGATGTACATGCTTGTGAGCGCGAACACTCCCACGCACGTAGTGAACCATCCCACAGCACGACGAGCGGCCTGTTGCCTGGTCGATACAGCGATAACCGCAACGCCGACGACAACGAGCCCGTAGATCCACGCGAAGTGGGGACTCAAGGACGTAAGTCCGGCCCACCAGAGAGCCGTCACTGACCATCGCGTCACTGGTGACGCGATGGAGCGGATAGCTGCAGCGGTGGCGAATGGCAAAAGCGCGTAACCAATGAGTAAGGGAAGGTGACCGACGTAGAGACGATTGAACACAAATGGGTTAACCGCGTAAAGTGTCCCTGCGGCCATCCGCGACCAGCGTGATCGGCCCGCGAGCCGACCAGCTCCGACCGTAGCGATGGGGAAGAAAACCAGGATCGGCAGCCACGTCGCGGCGCCACCCAGCAGACGATTCAATAGTGCCACTACCACGGAATCGACGACGCCAGGGGTAAGGCCGCCGTTGAGACCTAAAGCGGCCGGGGTCGAGACTCCGACATGCGGCCCGATGGACCAGTCGAGGAGGAACGCTCGGTTACCACCGATCAGCGGAGCGCACACCCCGAGCCCGATGACGATTCCGAGCATCAGCATTGCCCCATCAGGGTGGCGAACGATACGTAGGAGCCGTTCCTTTGTCACGGTCTGCTGTTTGGACTTGCCAGAAGCGCTGACACCTGGATTTCTCAGTTCGCCCTTCAGCTTCAACACCTTCATTGGACACCAATACTTGCACGCTCGCCACTTCGTCCAGAGAAATACGCTGGCATCTTGACGGTGAACTCGCCAGCGAATTGTCCTTCAGTAGTGATGTAGTTATCGAAACAGTTGACTGAAGGACGAGTGCTGCAGCACTTCTATTAATCAATGGAATCCCGTTAAGATTCTAAGAAATTGGGCTACGGCCGGTCTCGCATTACACGTTGCCGAAGGGAGTACTGTGGCAACCCGATTAAGACTCGCCCCACGAAGGATGTTGGTTGCCTTATGGTCTCGGTGCACTACTGGCATTTTCGGACGCGGCGCAGTGTCGTTTCTGGTCGCGACCGCTGGCGTCAATGTATCGAATTTCCTGTTCCACATTGTCGTCAGTCGTTTACTTGGACCCGCTCACTACGGAGCCGTGGGGGCGATACTCAGCATCCTTAGCCTGATGGCGGTGCCAGTCAGTGCCGCGCAGTTGGCCGTCACCCAAGCAGTCATCGGCCACATTAATAATGGCCAGTCGTTCTCACTGAGCGGACTGATTTGGCGAGCGTTCTTTGTCGGATTTTTCGCCATGCTGGCGTTCGCGGCTTTGACGCCGACGATTGACGGATTTTTGCACATCAGCTCACGCATGCCGCTTTACCTAGTCGGCGCGTGGATTCCCTTGGCAACTGTAGGGGCGGTGTTACAGGGGGCCCTCATCGGCGAGTACCGCTTTCGCGCGGTGGGATTTGCCGTGTTTGTCGGTGGTGGCCCCATACGCCTGCTGTTCGGTGCGGGAATGGTCGCGGCTGGCTTCGGCGTGTCGGGCGCCATCGTAGCCACGATTTTCGCACAGGCATTTTCAACCGGCTCGCTGCTCTTCTCGGTTCGCCAGAAGGTGCGAAGCCAACCACACGGATCGGTCGTACGCACTACCCGGCGTGACATGACGTTGTCGATCGCGTCCATTGGTAGTTACACAGCTCTGATTGGAGTCGACACGTTTCTCGCCCGCCACTTTTTCTCCGCCACGGGTGCTGGTCAGTACGCAGCTGGAGCGATTGCGGCCCACGTCGCCCTCTTCGTGCCAGGTGCCATCGTCGCCGTGGCCTTTCCGCACTGGGTGAGCGGAGAGGGCACCGGCGTGTCAAGCCGCAGGGCCTTCATGCAAGCGTTGAAATTCACCGCTCTCCTGGGCATACTTACAGCGAGCACCCTGACGGTCCTTTCAAGCCTGGTGGTGCACCTACTCTTTGGCTCGAGCTATACCGGCGCCATAGCAATAGTTGGTCTATTGGCCATTGCGTCGGCAGTGATCGGGATTTTGAGCCTGTTTGTCTATTTCCATCTGGCGCGTCGTTCGCTCGTCGCCCTGACGCCTTGGCTCGGCGTGGCTCTCGCAATCGTCTTGATCTCGCTGCGTCATCAGACCATGACGTCGGTCGCGACGATAATGCTAATTGTCAGCCTGCTGACGTTGCTTGCAACCGGCATCCCCGCACTCTTGGCACTCGTCGCGGCGGCGGCCCGCGATGCCGCTGACGACGTCTCTTTGATTGAACTTCTGCCCGCTGAACTCGACTTCACCTTAGTCGTGCCGTTTTATAATCCCGGCTCTCGTTTGAGTAAGCACATTAGCGAGATCATCGACGTGCTCTCACTATCAGAGATTTCCTACGAGGTCCTCGCCGTGTCTGACGGTAGCACTGATCACAGCGAGGAACAGCTGACAACCATCGCTTCCGAACGGCTCACACTCGTGCGCCTTGATAAGAACCAAGGAAAAGGCGCAGCGCTTCGTGCTGGCCTGTCCCAGGGGCGGGGCAAATACCTTGGCTTCATCGACGGTGACGGTGACCTGCCCGCCAAATTGCTTTCCAACCTTGTGGAGATTATAGACCGTGAGCATCCCGACATCATCTTTGGAAGCAAGCGCCATCCACGGTCCGAGGTCGTCTATCCGCCTCTACGACGAATCTACTCTTGGGGCTATCAACAACTCAATCGAGCCTTATTCCACCTGCCCATAAGGGATACCCAAACGGGTGTCAAGGTTATCCGACGAGATGTCCTGGCCGCCGCGCTACCACGCATGGTGGAGAAACGTTTCGCTTTTGACCTTGAGCTATTCGTCGTAGCGCGGCAACAAGGTTTCCGAAACTTTGTGGAGATGCCCGTTGTCATCGGTGAGCGCTTCAGCAGCACGGTTTCCCTGAGTTCAGTACGCGATATGCTCGTTGATACATTCGCAATCTTCTACCGATTGCGAATGCTCCGCTTTTATGATCGCCCACTGGATCTGCAGGCATCGATGGATGCAGCGGTGGTGCCACCCATGGAAGGGGAGTAGCCATCGAAAACCTGCACCCGCAACAAAGCCTTCGCATTGCTTTCATAATTGACACCTGCGAGCCCTTTTATCACGGGGGTTATGAAAGGCGCGCGTGGGAAGTCGCCCGAGTCTTAGCGCTCGATCACAATGTAAGCATTTTCACTTCTTGCGACGCCGACTGCGAAATCGACGGAGTCCAATTTGTTGCGGTGCGCCCCAGGCGAAGAACCTTCTCCACCGACGGATATCGAAACCCTTCAAGTACGTTCCGTTTTATCGGTGGTCTGCTACCTTTATTCTTCGACAAGCGAGAGTTCGACATCGTCGACTGCAATGCGACTCCGTTTCTCCACGTTCCCATAGTCACACGACTAGCTCGACACTGGGGTGCAGCGATGGTGCTGACTGCTCACGAAGGCTTGTCGAGCGCTCTCAGCAACTACGCGCATGAACGGGTAACCCATCCGAGACTGCACCGAATAGCTCATCAAGTTCTGAAATTCGTTTACCACAAAGGGATGAAGAACAATGAGATGATCGTCACCCCTTCTTCTGTAGCCGCCCAGGCAATCCGCGATGAAGGGTACAAGAATGTTGTGGTGAACCTGGGAGGTGTTTCAACGACCGTCCCGCCAAAGGAACGGTTCCTTGGACGTGCCGCCTTTGTTGGCCGCCTTGTAGCGACGAAGAGAATCGACGTCTTGATTCGCGCAGCACTGACCTCAGCCGAAAAGGGCTGGCTTGAGTCGCTTACCATTGTCGGATCTGGACCGCAGCACGACGAACTTTTACAACTTACTCGGAACCATTCCTTGGGCTCGGTCATTCGATTCGTCGGTGATGTTAGTGAAAGCGAGAAGTTTGAGATTCTTCGCGATCAAACTGACATTTTTGTCTCAGCTTCAATGCGCGAAGGGATCTCGCTGGCGACCTTAGAGGCAATGTCGATGGCGAATCCAGTCATCATCGCGACGTCTGGAAACTCAACGGCGAATGGGGCCCTGGAGTACGTCCGAGATGGCGAGAGCGGTTTCGTGACTAACGGTGAAGAAGAAGAGTTGATGAACGCGATATATCAATTCGTCATCATGAATGAAACCGATTACCAAAAAATGTCCGAGGCATCGTGCGCAGTAGCTCGGAATTATCTCTGGGGGCCGGGCGTCCGCCATCTAGTTGATCTCTACAGATCATTACTCATCTATGATCAGTTGACATGAGTCGGTCTGTCTCCGTCGTTGTGCCCGTGCGCAATGAGGCGGAGATATTGAGGCAATTTCTAAACAGAGTCCGGAATGCCATTGGGCCTTTGGGCCAGATCGTTGTCGTCGACAACGACAGCACCGACTGCTCAATGTCGATTGCTTCCGAACTAGCCGATGTTGCTATTCACAAGTCAGGCACTGTTGGTGCATGTAGGCTTGCAGGCGTCGAGGCCGCCTCTGGGGAGTTGATCTTCTTTCTCGACGCGGACCAGGTTCTATCTCCACAAACGATCAGTGTTGCCGTGGAAACACTGAACGCATTGAACGCATGCGCAATTGTCATACCAGAACGTCCCGTTGACGCTGGAAATTCGTTACTCTCCAAACTCCTCGGCGCCGAACGCAAGTTGACTGAGTTAGCGGGGGCTGCGATTCCTCGGTTGATCGAGCGGGATGCGTACCGAAACGCCATGGCATCCGTCGACGGCATGGTTTTTGCCGAGGACTGGCCGCTAACGCGACTACCAGGTGTAATTGCGATTAGTGACGTTCCAATCTTCCACGCGGAGCCGAAGTCAATAGGGACGTTGCTTGCCAAATACTTCGACTACGGAAGGCGAGCCGCGGGAACTGAAAGGAACTCTCCGGCTACTTTCGGCATTCGGGACCGCGCTCGTGCTTTCGCGAAGTTGCTTCAACGCCTTGATAAATCGGGCAAAATCTGGTTGGTCCCAGTCCTCTTGTTGAAAGGGTTAAAATTCCTCGCACTCCTCTCTGGCTATGCCTTCGGGCGAAGTCGTCTGCGAAGTGCTTATCCCAAGAAGACCAACTGAAATGGTTCGGGTCCCTTTAAAATTCTCGATAATCATTCAACAGTGAGACAACTCTCTGAAGTGGCGCGTGTACGAACAGAAAACGCACGTAATCATGGTTCAGCCATCACTTTGATAGCTGTTGTTGTATTCATCGTTCGTGGAGTCATCCGATGGAATGGATTTCCCTTCGTCGGCGACTGGGTTCCAGCGGGAAGTAGCTACGCCGGTCAAATCTTCTCTCCATGGAACTTGCTGCTGCACAACGGAACCTTCAATGCCAATCTTCGTCTCGCATGGCTGTTCGAACCCCTCGGCCATTTAGCCGGTCAAGTCGGAAGTTGGACATTCTCGCTCACCAATTCAACATTCTTAGCGGTTGTCGCGATTCTTCCAATAGTTACGGCCTTTTGGATGCTGCGGCGCGTAGTGAGTCAACGGCTACTCCTTGTGATACTTACTCTCTTCTATGGACTGAATCCGTGGATCACGGCACAGGATGCTTCCGGTCATGTAGGCATTGTGCTTGGCTACGCTTTGTTGGTTGTTGTCGTCTTTCCACCCCCAGGTCCGAATTTAGTCAGAGCCATCCGAGCGGGTCTGCTCTTCGCGGTCATTTTTGACCTTGACCCACACATGGGCGTAATCGCGGGGGCTTGCGTCATGACGACAATAGGCTTTCGTCGGCTCGGCATGAACTTCAATACGGCCACCGAGAACCAGATTTTTCGTCTCAAAGAGATTGCCATCGCATTGCTTGTAGCGCTATTTTGTAGCCTCTATTGGCTCATGCCCGACCTCATAGCTGCACGGCATCTCGCTTTTGTACCGGTCGCAGGCGTAGAGCCGACATCGACCCTTTCATCCCTATCGCAATTCGATGATCTATTTCATCTCATGGGATTGCGCTCATTCTGGTGGGGACCATTTTCGAATGGCTTCTATGGGAGCGGAATCATCGCAGGTTTGGTTACCCTCGGTTTGATTTGCGGGCCGGTAACACTGATTCTGCGCGCTCTCCTGACCACGCACGACCGGGGCGCATGGGAACTGCCGGCACTCTGGATTGCAATACCAATATTGATGACGCAGTGTGCGCATTTGTTTGTGTCCACATACGGGAGAGTTGTCTCATTGCCTGGTGGCAGCTTATTTCGGGATCCAAACGAAGCGTTACCATTCATGATTCTCGGTCTGTGTACTCTGGCTATTGATGCTCAACCTGTCGCCCTGGGTCGGCTTGGCCGAACTCTTCTGGGCGTCACTGCTGTTGCGTCGCTAGTTCCCTGGGTGACGGGAAATTTGGACGGCTACTTTAAGCCGCTTGCGTCGGTCGGGACACAGGCGCAGGCGGTCTCATGGCTCAATAGTCATGCTGGGTCCGGGTCTTTAACTCTCTGGCTCCCCGCCGAACCTTACCTGACAACTGATTGGTCTTCGAAACTCATTACAGACCCAGTAAGTTACTGGACGACAGTTCCGGTCATTAATCCCCTGGAAGATCCAGCGTACGACTTTACCCCCACCACCACACTCGCGACGGAGGACCTAGAGTCTCTTCTGGCGAATGCGCAATCGCTTGGCGAACTAGGGCATGCTCTTGCCGCAGCGGGGGTTCGATATGTGGTGGTGCGGTCAGATTCACAACCGCATTCAGTCGCGGAACAATATCGCCGGTCACTTCTTCGAGCCCATGGCGTCCACCTAGTTCAAAAATTTGGCAAGGAGGACGTATTCGAAATGCCGGGTCCAATACGCTCGTATGGAACGGTCACACGTGGAGTGACTCTATTTGGTGGGACGTGGACTGACCTAGAGGAGGTCCTGGGCATCGACCCACGGGATCATCGGACGTATGTCAATATTGACAACCTGCAGTCTCACCCAAGCGTCTATCTAAGCCCCTTTACCACACTCATTACCGACGACATCCAGGCCTCCGCCATAGATTTTGGACTCACTACTGCAATTCTTCAATCGTCGACAAGACAAGCCATCGTCGTTGGCAAGGAACTGATGTACCAATATGGAAATGGCCAGAGAGTTTCGGTACACAGCCATGGTTTCTTCGCGATTCACGTACTCGGTCTAAACCAGACCATGACGGACGAGTGCAATGGACGGAAGATTACGAAACTCGTTGTAAACGAGCAACCGGATGTTGAACACAACAACTATTCGGCCCGTTGGATTGGCTTCAATTGCCAAGGCTCTGCGGTCGTCAGATTCCGTGGGACAGTGTGGGTGGGCCGCGTCCAAACTTCTACTACTAAGAATTTCGCCAACCGTATAGTTACAGTTGAGTCACTAATAGGTCATGATGGAAGTGCCTACATAATACCGGTCGACCGGTTCTCAGGCGTTACGAATACATCGGGCATGTTGTCAGTCCCACAAGATCTCCTTGCCCTTCCACCTGGCCAATACCAAGTTCGCATCGCATGCAATGAATCATGTCCCTCTGCCCGGATCCGCTTACTCTCAGCAACTGCGAGACTGCATCCGGCGTCCTCAGGACTCAGGAGCGGAGCAATAGTGTATTTGAGAGGCGCCCGGCTGGGCACTGTCATCCGCAACGAATATCGTCTTCTCGTTACCGGGGCGGGAGCACAGTCATTCACGGACGTGTACCTCGAGAAGGTTCCCCGGGTCGCGAACAAAATCGGCGGTGCAATTATTCGTCATTCACCACAGAGTCTTTCGTTTCATTCGACAACGGCTTCTAGCGTAATTACTTTCGTAGGTTCACCAGCACCCTGGGAACTGACAGGTTCGGCTAAACGGACCTACGGACCACTAATTGCCAACATGTACGGAAACGCTCTCGGGGTATCTGGACAATCAGCAACGATCTCGCTCGGCTATCTGACCCAAGTCGAGGTTGTTGGCATGGCCGTCTCAGGTACGACATTGTTCCTTTGCGGAATGTTTCTTGTTCTCAAAGCGCCGATCGAGCGAAAAAGACGAGACCGACACCGGGCGTCGAAGAACGGTCATCCCTGACAAGCGTCATCGGACTCTGATCTAACGCAGAAATCAACTCTGAGGCGCTATGACCAACCACATTGTGATACTCGATCACAAGCGTTGCCACAGGAATAGTCTCAACGAGTAACTTGATATCCTCAAGCAACTCGTACTCTGCGCCCTCGATATCGATCTTGACGAGGTCCAATCCTTCCGGGAATGTCCTAGCCAATTCGTTCAGGCGAAGTGCTGGAACGCTGATCCGTTGCCCTACATTCGTATTGCTGTCCTCCAGTAACGTGGCCCGGGACGAATCGCGCGGATTGCAAAACACATCCATCACGGTTCCGTGCGAAGTCACGGCACCCCAGATGGGAAGGATCGATGTTTCAAGGCCATTTTGCGACAGATTCCTTCGCAGAAAGTGGAAGGTGTCCGGCACGGGCTCAACCGCGATTCCTTTAGCGCCATCGAAACGTTCTGCCACTGCTAGCGAGAAAGTTCCTATATTCGCGCCTATGTCAAGAAACGTAAACGCCTGCTTTGGGGTCAGTTCGCCGAGTCGGTAGCAATCGAAGGGGAAGGATTCTAAAGAGGACCACCACGTTCGATCACCTGGTGGTATGAAGAACGTGGTGCCGAGACGCGTACACCAACGAATTGTAGGTTTCAGCCACGGCACATAACGGGACACGAAAGTCAAACCGAGTAAGGTTCGCCAATTGACGAAACCAACCTTGATCGCTCGTGCAACATCAAACGCAGATGGTGCTTGAATATCCTCAGTTTTGAAGTTCGTCATAGGATCCCTGAATTAGTCTGCTTAACCAAGAGTATTCTCTCGTCCCCTCACCAGGGTGGTCACTAAGACTCCCCAAGGAATGATTTTTGGCGTACATCTCCAACGCAGATCACGCAGTGGAGGTCGGTGGTCATTTTAATTGACGCGCCAGATGATCGACCCAGCGTTGGCGCTGTCGGTCTCGGAGCAGTCACTCCTCGGTGTTCTCCTCGCTCGACGTATCACTACGAGCGCGTGAGCGAGCGAAACTCAATGGTGAAACGCCTCAAAGGTGTGCCCTCTTTGAACGAAGTAGCGAGGCGACACAGCACTACGCCCCCTCAAAAGAGGGGGCGTAGTGCTGTGTACTTCGAGATGAATCTGCAATTACTTCACTCGGTAATTCGCTTTACACGACCGACCGTTCGCCAAGTGGACGGTTAGCGTGTGCTCACCTAGACGAGACCCAAATCGTACAGTCACATGAGTAACGAGCACGTTGCCCCTGTCATGCAGGACGCCGAACCTCGTACCGAATTCGTTACTGGTGATCTTGGGTTGACCGAAGAAGCCCAAACCAAAGATGTTCATTGTCAGAGTCCTTCCCGGCAAG
>Ga0208357_1002767_pt1 | contig 11318 bp, 14 predicted proteins | sample NGESurdeep092012_6_FD_184487 | JGI IMG/M metagenome (GOLD analysis project Ga0208357, IMG submission 184487) | Arctic peat soil microbial communities from Barrow, Alaska - NGEE Surface sample F52-2 deep-092012 (SPAdes) | ecosystem: Environmental > Terrestrial > Soil > Wetlands > Peat ... | reverse complement strand
ATCCCCGACAAGGGCGCTGTCCTGACGGCGATGTCGATCTGGTGGTTCGAGCAGCTCGCCGACGTGGTGCCCAACCACCTGATCTCGACCGACGTGCCGCCGGAGTTCGCCGACCGCGCGATGATCTGCGAGCGCCTCGACATGTTGCCGGTCGAGTGCATCGCCCGCGGATACCTGACTGGTTCGGGGTTGTCGGACTACAAACGCACCGGCGCAGTCTCCGGAATTCCGCTGCCCGCCGGCCTGGTCGACGGGTCGCGGTTGCCACAGCCGCTGTTCACGCCGTCCACGAAGGCGCCCATCGGCGAGCACGACGAGAACATCTCGCTCGCGGACGTCGAGGACACGATCGGCGCGGAGGCCGCAGAAGAGCTCAAGCGCCTGACGTTGGCGGCGTACGGTCGCGCCGAGGAGATCGCGCGCGAACGCGGCATCATCTTGGCCGACACAAAATTCGAGTTCGGACGGCGAGCTGCGGGCGTCGGCACGATCGTGCTGGCCGATGAGGTGCTCACCCCCGACTCGTCGCGCTTCTGGCCCGCCGACCGCTACGAGCCCGGCCACGCGCAGCCGTCATACGACAAGCAATACGTGCGTGACTGGCTGACCTCACCGGCGTCCGGCTGGGACCGCAGTTCGGACACGCCGCCACCGCCGCTGCCTGACGACGTCGTCGCGAAAACGCGCGAGAAATACATCGAGGCCTACGAGCGGCTCACCGGCCTCGCCTGGTCGTAGCCGCCCGAACTGACGGACGTGGCCGCAATACTTGCTGGCGTGAAGGAACAGGCCCGCACGGCTCCCGAGCAAATTGCCGCACACGTGCGAGCGGACGAATCACTCCGTCGCGTCTTTCACGTGATCCTGCCCAGCCCGACCGCTGGTGTTGCGTGGGGTGACGCGGCCGTCGTCGCGCCGTTGGTCAGGATTGTTGGCAGGGTCATGCGGAATCGAGCAGCCGCTGCCGCCGAAGAAGAAGTGGGGATCGGCCTGCGCCCGCGCATGCTGTGGGCGCTTACAGATCAACGGATTTTGCTCTTTAGCGCCCTCAAGCGGTGGGAGCTCGGTGAGCAGCTCGGTGAGATAGCGAGACAGGACGTCGTCGGGGCTACGGCGCCGACGGTGGGCCAGGGATGGCGGACGGTCATCATCAAGCTCACGGCGGGCCGCGAACTTACGATCAAGGTTGGCCCGACGGTCGCTGACGACCTAGCAGCTGAACTCGCGCCTGCAGCGAACTCCGGGAGCGATAGCGATGGCTGACGCGGACGATGTGAGGCGCATCGCCTTGAGCCTGCCGCATGTTGTCGAGATACCCAGCGAAGGCTTCGACTTCCGGGTCGGCGGCAAGGGGTTCGTCTGGTCGTACCCCGAGTACCGCGCGCGGAGGCGGCGCGAAATTCGGACCGACATCGCTGTGCTGTACGTCGGCGATGAGGCCGAGAAACAGGCGTTGGTGCTCGGAGAACCGACGCTGTTCTTCACAACAACCGGCTACGACGGCTTCCCGCTCGTGATGCTGCGGCTCGATGAAGTCGACCTCGAACGCCTCACCGAACTGGTGACCGACGCCTGGCGCATGCGAGCCCCGGCGATCATCGCGGACGCGCTCGAGTAACCCCTGCCCTCCTTCGTGATCATGCAGAAAAGGGCCATTTCCATCGCGAAAAGTGACCCTTTTCTGCATGATCACGAACTGGGTGGTGCGGCTGAACGGGTGCGGGCGAACTGGGTGGCGCGGCCGGACCTACGAAGCTGCGGTGACCTCTAGCGCGACCTTCGCCGAGATGTCGCCCTGCACGCGCACGACGACCTGGTGGGTACCGACGGTCTTGATTGGCGACTCGATTTCGACCTTGCGCTTGTCGAGGATCGGACCGCCGGCCGCCTTCACCGCCGCCACGACATCAGCCACGGTCACCGAGCCAAACAGCCGGCCGGCTGCACCAGCGCGCGTTGGCAGCGTGACCTTCAGGGTCTCGAGCTGGGTCTTGATCTCCCGCGCGTGCGCGAGGTCGCGAACTTCGCGGATGTCACGGGCCCGCTTGAGCGAGGCGATCTGCTTCTCCGCGCCCTTGGTCGCGCGCATGGCAAGGCCCTGCGGCACGAGGAAGTTGCGGCCGTAACCGTCTTTGACCTCGACGATGTCGCCGGGAGCGCCGAGGCCAGCGACCTCATTGGTGAGGATGAGCTTCATGGTCGTCGTCCCGTCTTCTAGCGCGCAGCGCTGGTGTAGGGCAGCAACGCCACTTCGCGGCTGTTCTTTACCGCGGTGGCGATGTCGCGCTGGTGCTGAGTGCAGTTGCCGGTGACCCGACGGGCCCGGATCTTGCCGCGGTCGGAGATGTACTTCCGCAGCAGGTTGGTGTCCTTGTAGTCGACGTAGGAGACCTTCTCCTTGCAGAACACGCAAACCTTCTTCTTCGGCTTGCGCAGGGGAACCTTCGGCATCGCGTTACTCCAAAGTCAGCGCCCGTGTGGCTCGTCGCCCGGGCAGTCAGTCGTATGTGGGGTAGGAGAAAGAACGTGAGGGACGCCGCCAGCACAGCGCCGTCCGGCACAGTTCTAGAACGGCGGCTCGTCGGAGAACCCACCGGCTGCGGCCGGCGTCGTTGACCATGGGTCGTCAGCGGGTGCGCCGCCACCGGATCCACCGCCGTAACCGCCACCACCGCCCGGACCGCGAGCAGCCTTGACGACCTTCGCGGTCGCGTTGCGCAGTGACGGGCCGACCTCGTCGACCTCGACCTCGAAGACCGTGCGCTTCTCGCCTTCTTTGGTCTCATAGGACCGCTGCTTGAGCCGGCCAGAGACGATGACGCGCATGCCACGGGTGAGCGACTCGGCGCAGTTCTCGGCCGCCTGCCGCCAGACGTTGCAGGTGAGGAAGAGGCTCTCGCCGTCCTTCCACTCGTTCGTCGCCTTGTCCATGAAACGAGGCGTCGAGGCGATGCGGAACTTCGCGACGGCTTGGCCGTTCGGGGTGAAGCGCAACTCGGGGTCGTCGACCAGGTTGCCGATCAGCGTGATGACAGTGTCTCCGGCGGCCATGGCTAGTGCTTCTCCGGCCGCATGAGCTTGGTGCGCAGCACGGTCTCGTTGAGGTTCAGCTGGCGGTCGAGCTCTTTGACGGACGCCGGCTCAGCGACGATGTCGATCACCGCGTAAATGGCCTCGGTCTTCTTGGCGATCTCGTACGCCAAGCGGCGCCGGCCCCACACGTCGACCTTGTCCACAGTGCCGCCGTCTTGGCGAACGACACCCAGAAACTGATCGAGGGAGGGGGCGACGGTCTTCTCTTCCACATCGGGATCGAGAAGCACCATCAGTTCGTAACGACGCATGCGTGCACCGACCTCCTTCGGTCTGGGCGGCCACGGTCGATCCGGGGCAGGAGGGCTCGTTGCGTCGAAGCAACGCGTCACAGTACCAAGCCGGCGGCCTCGACCTGAAATCCGTGCACAAGCCTGGACGGCGGGGGGCGGGCGCCGGCGGCAACTGTCCGGCGTCCGGATTAGGGTGAAACCCATGACGACCTCGCTGCCGAAGATCGGTGCTCACGTCGACCAGGACGACCCCATCGCAGAAGCGCGGGCCCGCGAGGCCGACCTCGCCCAATTTTTTCTCGGTGACCCCCAAGACTGGAAGGCACCGCAGATCCGGGCCGGCGTCGAGGCTCTGAAGAACGCCCCCATCGACCTCTACGTCCACTCGCCGTACGTGATCAACGTGGCCACGACCAACAACCGGATCCGGATCCCGAGCCGCAAGATCCTGGCCCAGCACGCCGACGCCGCGGCGAGCATCGGCGCGAAGGCGCTGATCGTGCACGGCGGCCACGTCTTGAAGGACGACGACCCGGCGGTCGGCGTCGACAACTGGCGCAAGACCTTCGAGCGCTGGACGCCCCCGCTGCCGATCTTCATCGAGAACACCGCCGGCGGTGAGAACGCCATGGCGCGCCACTTCGACCGGCTCGCCATGTTGTGGGACGCCGTCGGTGAGTACGGGCCCGGTTTCTGCCTCGACACCTGCCACGCCCACGCGGCCGGGGAGGATCTCCTCGGCGTCGTCGACCGCGTCAAGGCCATCACCGGCCGCATCGACCTCGTGCACGCCAACGGCTCACGCGACCCGTTCGGCTCTGGGGCTGACCGGCATGCCAACTTCGAGGACGGCGACATCGACCCCGCGCTCATCGTCGAAGTCGTCCGTCAGGCGGGCGTGCCCGTGGTGTGCGAGACACCCAACGGCGCGGCCGGGCAGGGCGCCGACATCGCCTACCTGCGCAAGCACCTCAGCGCGGACGCCTGACAACCCCCGGACCCCTGACAGCGAGCCGAAAACGCGGCGGTCAGTTCAGAGCCATGACGGGCTCAGGTTCGTCGTAGCTCGGATCACCGTCGAAGATGTCGGGCGCTCCATCGAGCACCCCACCGGCCGGATCGTCGCTGCCGTCGGCCCGGACGACATCGCCCTCCGGTCGGAGGATGTCGATGATCACCAGGACGCACAGCGCCAGCACGGAGATGTCCCTGATGGCCAGCGAAATCGCATACGGCCCGTACTCCAGGCCCTTGCCCGTTCGACCGCTCGGGTCGCCCAGCAAGTACATCCAGATGCCGAGGAAGTAGATGATCTCCGCGGCCTGCCAGACCAGAAACGCTCGCCACCGCGGCCGGGCAAGCACGACGAACGGCAGCAACCACAGCACGTACTGCGGCGAATAGACCTTGTTGAGCACCAGGAAGAACGCCAGCGTCAGGAAGCACAGTTGCGGCAACCTCGGGCGGCGGCGGGCGGCCAACGCGAGCCAGCACACGCCCAGGAACGCGATGGCGATCGCGGCCGCCTCGTACAAGTTGAGCTGGTTCGTCGTGTAGTTCAAGCCGAAGAAATTGATCTTGTGACCGAAAATCGGGAGCGTTTCTGGACGTGAGAACACATACCAGATCGAGCCCCAGTCAGCGCCGCGGGTCCGGCTGAAGTAGTAGAACCGGAACCACCCTTCGGGTCTCGCAATCGCGATCGGGACGTCGACCACTGCCCAGGCGATCGCGGCTCCACCGACGGCGGTCCAAAAGGCCTTCAACTGCCGCGCCCGCCAGCACAACAGCAGCATTGGCAGGAAGAACACGATCGGATAGAACTTCGTCGCGATCGCGAGACCCAGCAGCGCGCCGCCCAGGAAGTTGCGTTTTCGCGACCACGCCAACATGCCAAGCGACGTCAGCGCGACCGCCAACAGATCCCAGTTGATCAACCCCGCCAGGATCAGCGAAGGGGCGGCGGCGAACATCGCGGCGTCCCATATTCGGCGCCGGTTGGTCAGCGCCGTCGCGATCACCGCGATGACCGCCGCGATCGTGAGCATGAGCCAGGTCAAGTCGATGAAGCCCTGGCCGCGCTCGTTGGACGGGTACAAGACCCTCGTGGCGAGGGAGCCGACCTCCATCGCCGCGCCGATCATGACCGGGTATTCGACTTCGCCCGTCGGGTGCCCTGGCTGATCGTCGGACACGATGTGCGCATCCCAGTAAGGGATTTTCTTGTCAGCCAGTCCCTCACCGAAGTACAGCGGGTAGATGTCGTTGTAACAGGCGTGGCTGTACTGGAAGCCGCCCGACCACGTCTGGTTGCGGCATGGGTACTTCTGCATGTACCCGAGCACCGAACTGGCCAAGGCGAGAGCGATCAGCACCCGCAGTGGCGTCCACCACGACCAGCCGGTTCGCGCGTGCCTGCCGAGGGGACCGCCGAAAGCCGCGCTTCCACCTCGAACGAACGGATCGTCGTGCGTGGGCGCGATCACCCCCGCCGCCGCGTCCGCCGGCACGTCGTCCATGACAGGAAAACTTAGTCGGCCGCGGAGGCGAAGCCGCGGAGCCCCCGCTGCTACGACAACGCGGCTACTGCGACCCGCTTACTCCGAGAGTGCTCGCTCGCGGGAATGAGTCGCGCGGCGCGCCGGGGCATGACTGCCGGCGCGCGCGTGCCCACCATGACCGAGCACGTAGGACTCGCGCAGGTGGTTCCACCCGCAGTTCTGGCAGACCTCAACCACGTAGACCGTGAACTCGCTGACCTCGTACTCCATCTGCGCAAGCTCGCGAGTCGCCTTGATCCGACCGCTGTACTGGCCCAGAGCGTCCCCGTAGGTGTACGTGACGTGGGTCAACGGCTCCTTGCGGCACACCGGGCACTGCTCGGTGGTCGGCTCGCCGTGGAACTTGGCGGCCCGCAGCAAATAGGGGTGCGCGTCACACACGTCGGTCGCCGTCGCCCGTCCGCCGAACAGCGCGGCCAGGATGGCCCGACGCGCCAGCGAGTAGTCGATGAAGGACCGGGTCGTCTCCACGGCGGACATTTTAGCCACCGGGGCGACGGTCGGTGTTTGCGTTCGTGAAGGCGGACCCGTATCGTTGCGATGTATCGGCTCGATACATCGAGGAGCAATCAGTGGCGCAAGCAGTCAGGCGATCGGGACGCTCAGGCGTCCTCGAGCTTGCCGTCCTGGGGCTGCTCCACGAGTCACCAATGCACGGATACGAGCTGAGCAAGCGCCTGAACACCATGCTCGGCGCCTTCCGCGCATTCTCCTACGGCTCGCTCTACCCGTGCCTGAAGCAGATGCTGGCCCTTGGTCACGTCAGCGCTGACGGCGAATCGACGGGAAGCCGTAGCAAGATCGTCTACCGGCTGACCGCCGACGGCAAAGAGCATTTGCAAAATCTGCTAGGCGAGGCCGGACCTTCGTCGTGGGAAGACGAGAACTTCGGCGTGCACTTCGCCTTCTTTTCTCAGACCGACGCTGAGGTGCGGATGCGCATCCTCGAAGGCCGCCGCAGCCGGCTCGAGGAGCGGCTCGACAACGTGAAGACCTCCGTCGCCCGCACTCGTGAGCGGGTCGACAGCTACACCCTCGAACTTCAGCGGCACGGTCTCGAATCCGTCGAGCGCGAAGTTCGCTGGCTGACCGAACTGATCGAAACCGAGCGGCGCGCCGACCCCGCGTCCACTCCGCAAGTAACTAGCCCCGCCACCAATGTCTAGCGCCATCACTCGTACGGGGATTAACCGGTTGTCTCGGGATCACACTGAAGGAGCACCGCTCATGGGTTCGGTTCGGGTAGCCATCGTTGGCGTCGGTAACTGCGCCGCGTCGCTCGTCCAAGGAGTCGAGTTCTACAAGAACGCCGACCCCGAGGACCGGGTGCCGGGCCTCATGCACGTGCAGTTCGGTCCCTACCACGTGCGCGACATCAAGTTCGTCGCGGCATTCGACGTCGACGGCAAGAAGGTCGGGTCCGACCTCGCCGACGCGATCGGTGCCAGCGAGAACAACACCATCAAGTTCTGCGACGTGCCCACGACCGGTGTCATCGTCCAGCGCGGGCACACCTATGACGGTCTCGGCGACTACTACCGCGACATCATCCAGGAGTCCGAGGAAGAGCCCGTCGACATCGTGAAGGCGTTGAAGGACGCCAAGGTCGACGTGCTGATCTCCTACCTGCCGGTCGGATCCGAAGTCGCCGACAAGTTCTACGCCCAGTGCGCGATCGACGCCGGCGTCGCCTTCGTCAATGCGCTTCCCGTCTTCATCGCCAGCGACCCGACGTGGGCGAAGAAGTTCGAGGACGCCGGGCTGCCGATCATCGGAGACGACATCAAGAGCCAGGTCGGCGCGACGATCACGCACCGCGTCATGGCCAAGCTGTTCGAAGACCGTGGTGTCGAACTGCTGCGTACGTACCAGCTGAACTTCGGCGGCAACATGGACTTCATGAACATGCTGGAGCGCAAGCGCCTGCAGTCCAAGAAGATCTCGAAGACGCAGTCCGTCACCTCGCAGATCCCGCACGAGATGGCGAAGGCCGACGTGCACATCGGACCGTCCGACTACGTGCCGTGGCTCGACGACCGCAAGTGGGCTTATGTGCGCCTCGAGGGTCGTTCGTTCGGCGACACCCCGTTGAACCTCGAATACAAGCTCGAGGTGTGGGACTCACCGAACAGCGCCGGAGTCATCATCGACGCAGTCCGCGCGGCAATGATCGCGAAGGACCGCGGCATCGGCGGACCGATCAACTCGGCGTCCAGCTACTTCATGAAGAGCCCGCCGGTGCAGTACAGCGACGACGATGCGCGTCAGGCAGTTGCCGACTTCATCGCCGGCACGGTCGACCGCTAGCCGCCGACTCTGTGCTCTGCGGCCCACTGCCGCAGAGCAGCTGAAGCGGCGTCCTTGCCGATCGGTCCGGCGTCCAGCCTGAGTTCGAGTAGGTACCGGTACGCGCGGCCGACGTCAGGCCCGGGTGGGATACCGAGTACTGCACTGATCTCATAACCGTCGAGCTCGGGCCGCAATGCGTCTATCTGCTCCTGCTCGCGCAATGCCTCGATGCGTTCCTCAAGGTCGTCGTATGCAGCCGACAGTGCGGCTGCACGTCGCTTGTTGCGTGTCGTGCAGTCCGAACGGGTCAGCTTGTGCAATCGATCGAGCAGCGGGCCGGCATCGCGGACGTAGCGACGCACCGCGGAGTCGGTCCATTCGCCTTCGCCATAGCCATGAAAACGCAGGTGCAGCTCGACGAGCCGCGACACATCGGCGACGACATCCTTCGGATACTTCAGCGCGGTCAGTCGGGCCTTGGCCATCTTCGCGCCGACGACTTCGTGGTGATGGAACGAGACACGGCCGCCCGGTTCCTTGCGACGAGTCGCGGGCTTGCCGATGTCGTGCAGCAACGCAGCGAGCCGCAGCACCAGGTCGGGTTCACGGCGCTCCGCGCCCGTGTGACGGCGCTCCGCGCCCGTGTGACGGCGCTCCCCGCCCGTGTGACGGCGCTCCGCGCCGTCCGTGTCAGCCAGGTCGCCTTCTAATGCAATCGCCTGCTCGACCACTGTCAGCGTGTGCTCGTACACATCCTTGTGCCGGAAGTGCTCGTCGCTTTCCAGTCGGAGCTTCGGCAACTCCGGAAGCACGAGGTCGGCAAGTCCGGTGTCGACCAGCAGCGCAAGCCCACGTCGCGGTTCTGCTGTGCACATCAGCTTCGAGAGCTCGTCACGTACCCGCTCCGCCGACACTTTCGTGATGCGCTCGGCCATCGCCGTCATTGCGATGGTGACCGACGGATCAACGTCGAATCGAAGCTGCGACGCGAAGCGAGCAGCGCGCATCATTCGCAACGGGTCGTCGGAGAACGAATCCTCCGGCAGACCTGGGGTCCGCAGAACATGAGCGGCAAGGTCATGGGCGCCGCCGAACGGGTCGTGGAACACGTGATCAGGAACGCTGAGGGCCATGGCGTTCACGGCAAAGTCCCGGCGCCGCAGGTCTTCGTCGAGTGAGTCGCCGTACACGACGTCGGGTTTGCGAGACACCGTGTCGTAAGTCTCGAAGCGATAGGTCGTGACTTCGAGCCGCACGCCGTCCTTGAGCAGTCCGACAGTGCCGAACGCGATCCCGGACTCCCACTTGCTGTCACGCCATTGCTTGGTGATCCGCAGGATCTCGTCCGGTCGCGCACTGGTGGCAAAGTCCAGATCGTTGCCGAGCCGGCCGAGCAACGCGTCGCGGACCGAGCCCCCGACGAGGGCGAGATCGTGACCCGCGTGGGCGAAGAGTTCACCGAGTTCGTCAACGACCGGCGCCGCCTGGGTCAGCTCGTCGATCGCCGCCCGTTGGGTGCTCGATAGCGACGGGGGGTGGGAACGCGACGCAGGCACAGGGGTCAAGGGTAGGCCCAAGAAGGCGAAAAGCCCTGATCGGGCACTACCCGAAGCCCTGATCGGGCACTACCCGAAGCCCTGATCGGGCGCGCGCGAGTGGACCCGGTCGGCCCGGTTAGAGCCGACTCAACGGGGAATCTCCACCCGGCACGAAGAGCTTCGCCCGTTCGTTGCGACGCTGGACGAGATGACCGGATTGATTACCATTACGCAATCGTGATGCGCTTGTAACTTCAGGGGTTCCTTTCCTGGCCGAGCCCGCCTAATGTCTGCTTCGGCGGCGCCGCTAGGCGCACGTCGGTGAGCGAGGTCAACATGTTGGGTCCGCTCGACATCCACCAGTACCTGCTAGAGCACGACGTTCACCATGAGATCGTCCGGCTGCCCCGGCCCGCCGCAAGCGCCGAACATCTCGCCGAGGTCCTCGGCGTAACTCCGCGGCGCTGCCTGGCGATCCATCCCTTCCACGCTCTTACCGCTGATGGCGACGTGCTCGTCCTTGTCATGGCTCCCGCCGACGAAGAGGTCACCGCTGCGACGCTCGTCTTCGCACTACGCGAGCTGCTGCGCGACCGGCTCGGACCAGACGCCGAACTGAGCGTTGCCGGTGCCGCCCTGGTCAGCCGTCGCACCGACTACATCGCCGGGCACCTTGCCCCGTTGCTGCTGCCCTCTGACGTCGTCGTGGTCAGCACGCGGGGCGTGCTCGATCTCGCGACATCGATCATCTACACCGCGACCGGCGACGGTGGCACGGCGCTGGGGATCGCGGCGACCGACCTGATCAACCTCAGCCGGGCGATCGTGCTGCCCAGCGGCGGCCCCGCCGAGAACAATGCTCCCGCTGGCAGCGGCTACGACGTCGACACGGTCGACCGCATCGAACTCGACCCGATTCCGCCGACGCCGATCACGCTGCCCCTCCCGAGCGAGGCCATTCTCGGTGAAAGCGAGCGCCCGATCAGCGCGGTCACTGCAGCGCGGGTCCGCAGGCGTTCAACGTCCGGCACCGCCGCGCCGCCCCCAGCACCGGCCGTAGCAGCCACCGCGAGCTGACCGCGCGGTCGACCAGACCGAGCCCGCCCGGCCATTACGATCGAGCCGTGCCTCCCGGACGCCGACCCGTGCCCCGCCTGCGCCGCGTCGAGGAAACCTCCGCCGGCGGATTGGTGGTCGACGCCGGCATCCCGGGCATCCGGGGTCGCCGTGCTGCGTTGATCGCCCGGCATGATCGGCGTGGCCGCCTGGTGTGGTCGCTGCCGAAGGGCCACGTCGAGGCGGGAGAGACCCCAGAGGTAGCCGCCGTCCGCGAAATCGCCGAAGAAACCGGCATCGCCGGCCGCGTCGTCGCACCCCTTGGCACCATCGACTTCTGGTTCGTCGCCGAGGGCCGTCGCATCCACAAGACTGTTCACCACTACCTGTTACTCGCCGAGGGCGGCGAACTGTCCGACGAGGACATCGAGGTCGTCGAGGTGGCATGGGTGCCGCTGGAGGAACTCGCGCAGCGGCTGGCCTACGACGACGAGCGCCGCCTTGTCGACCAGGTGCCGGGGCTGCTCGCGGACATCGCGTGAAGCGCA
>Ga0208357_1002766_pt1 | contig 11327 bp, 11 predicted proteins | sample NGESurdeep092012_6_FD_184487 | JGI IMG/M metagenome (GOLD analysis project Ga0208357, IMG submission 184487) | Arctic peat soil microbial communities from Barrow, Alaska - NGEE Surface sample F52-2 deep-092012 (SPAdes) | ecosystem: Environmental > Terrestrial > Soil > Wetlands > Peat ... | reverse complement strand
GTGGAGATTTATGTGGGCGATCCGGTGAACGTCGGCTCGGAGATATTCAGCATGGCGCAGGCGGCACAGGTGGTGATTGCTTCGTATCAGAAAAGTTACGCGGCAAACAGGACCTATCTCGACTCGTGCGAGGGCAGCGGGCCAAGCGTGTTCGACGACGAGACGGAGCATTGGGTCAGCGGGGACGGTTCGGATTATGGGAACGGCACCAGTTGGGACGGGGAATGTAGTGACCCGGTCAATTATTCAAGCGGAACCGAAGACCTTTCAAGTTACACGAACAACCTGCCGGTGACGTGGGAAAACGCCAGCGAATCGGAGGGCGATGATTACGGGACGACGATGACATCAATCAAAACCACGGTCAAGATTCTGCCCTCGGGACAGCAGGGCATCGGGCAGAGCGCGCTGTATCTGGTGATGGCGCAAGTCATCAATGAGGACACAGGTTTGCAATTGCCGGCGGACGTGGTGCAGTTCATGCACCAACTGGCCGGAACAACGTCAGAAGATGTGACCAATTCCGACGGCTCGGTGTGGAGCGAGGCAATGGTCTCCGTCCCGGCGGGCGCGGCCAACGTGGAAGTGACGCCAAAAGCGGCGGGAAATTATTCATTCAACAACACCTGTCTGGCCAAAACCAAGGAAGACTGGCAGGCGCAGGTGCGGACTGATATTGCACTCAACAACGGAGGCATAAACATTCAATATTACCTTGCCAGCAACTCCTTTTTGAGCAACCGCAAATATATCAAGGCTGTATATTCGTTTTACCAGATGGTTTATTTGGAACAGCCGACGGAGTATTATTGGTGCGGGCTGGCAAAGCTGGCAGGCGCGCCGGTGTATGCGGGCTTGAGCGATGCGCAGAATGTCGGCTTGCTGACAGGCTTTCAACAAACCATCATGCAGATGAACATCAACATCTTGAACGACCTTGCGTGGCAGTTTGAGGCTTATCGCAAAGGCGGGTTGCAGGCGTTGGAAGCAATTTATGCGGTTGATGTTGGACATACGAGCCTTGACTTGAACGCCATAACCGCGTGGCGGGAAATTGATCAAGGCATTCAGCAAAATAATCAATCATTGATCTTGCAAGGCAATCAAGACTTGTTGAAGCGAGAACAACAACAAGTCCTGCCGCCTAGTTATGCTCTATTAAGCACTTTCGACACGGTTCTCATGTCTATCTTTGCCAAATGTCCGGTATGGAATTCCAGTGACGTGCCTTATTATTTACGGGATTTTAATACCATAATGACGAGTTTGGGCTATGGTTCTTTTAACATCGCTACCACAAGTGACCGCTGGACATGGATAACAGACTCTACTTTTGGTATCTGGGACACATGGGTAAATCTGTCTTCGTCTGACAAGACCAGTCAAGTTTCCGTGCCTTTGACTACGCGTGCAGTTACCTATTCAACTTTACCTTCGATTTTATTCAATTACTAAAATGAGAAAACTATTCTATATCTCGCTTGTATTAGCAACAGCCTTGATTGTCTGGTTATTAGCCAAACAGGGCGCGCCAAAAGCCACACAACCGCAGCCAACAAACATGGTTGTAGAATTGCCGCCACGACAATTAGAAACAAATCCGGTCGAAAACACTCCTAATGCCTTTTCCAGGGAGACGGTATCGCAGCGGACGAATACAATCGAGCCAACCGTGCTGCTGGCAAATGCTCTAACGACAACGAATATCGAACAATGGAAGGCGGCTATAAAAGGACTGCATAAAATGCCCGGATTGTCGGAAAGTTGGGATATGGAAATGAAAAATCTCACTTCAAGCGTTCCTGTCAATCTTGAAGAAAGTGGTCAGGCCATTTCTTATAAGGCTCAATTCATTGATATTAGTGTTAAAAATGGAAGCGGTGATATTTTGGAAGCCCAGTTACATAGTCCAATTATGAACATTGATGAGACACGAGAGTTGGGTCTGCAACTGTGCAATATGTTGGAGATTGACCCGAAAGATTTTTTAGCTTGGTGCGATAAGGTCGGAAATCATTGGCTGGATTCACCCTTGTTTTCTTCTGGAGGTTCACGAATATCTAAGGAAACGCTGATTTAATCAAGCGTCTTGCAATTTATTACTGACGGTTACTGCGCGGGTTCCTAAACTCCGGGGCATGACCCACCAGCCCAGTTTTTCCCAAGCCGAGTTTGCCGCTAAAAAGAAAATCACCCGCCGGGAAAAATTTCTCACCCGGATGGAGGCGGTCATTCCGTGGGCCAGACTGCTGGCCGTCATCGAGTCCTTCTATCCAAAGGGCGAACGCGGACGTCCGCCCATCGGGTTGGAGCGGATGTTGCGAGTATATTTCCTCCAGCAATGGTATTGCCTGGCGGACGAAGCCCTCGAAGACGCGCTCTATGACAGCCAAGCCCTGCGGGGATTTGCCCGCATTGATCTGGCCGCCGAAGGCGTGCCCGATGCCACCACGCTCTTGAAATTCCGCCGCCTGCTCGAAACGCACGGCCTGTGCCAAGGCCTCTTTGCCGCCATCAACGCCGCTGCGTCGCGAGATTTTGCGCTTCAACGGCATGACGCTGGCGCGGCCTGATCCAATCGGATTGTTCCGTTCGTTTGTGAAAATTTCCGCGCCGCAAACCGTTTTGATTTTGCCGAAACGATATTGGCTTCCGCCCGTCGCACTGCCCGGCACCATGCGTTATCAGGAAGGCGGCGTGGCGCTGGCGGCGAACGTCGGGCGCAGCGAGGAGTTTGTTTCGTTGCGCGAGTATCGTCACGGCGACCCGATGCGGCACATCCACTGGCGGAGCTGGGCGAAAGTCGGCAAACCCATCGTGAAAGAATTCGAGGACGAATTTTTTGTGCGTCACGCGCTGGTGCTCGACACGTTCATAGACGAACCGCGCAGCGAAATCCTGGAGGAGGCCGTGTCCGTCGCCGCGTCGTTCGCATGCGCGGTGCTGACGCAGGAATCGCTGCTGGATTTGCTGTTCGTCGGGCCGGAATCCTACTGCTTCACCGCCGGACGCGGCCTCGCGCACGCGAACCAGATATTGGAAATTCTCGCGTCCGTGAAAAATTGCGACGACAAAAATTTCGCGGCGCTCGAACAGCTTGTCATCAACCACGTTTCCGTCGTGAGCGGCTGCATCTGCGTTCTGCAAAAATGGGATGACGGGCGGAAAAAACTGGTGGAGAAACTCCGCGCGCTCGACGTGCCGGTGCTGGTGCTGGTCGTCTTGCTGCCGGGCGAAGCAAAACCGGACGCCGGGCCGTTGCGCGACACGCCGGACTGTTTTCACGTTCTGGAAATCGGAAAAATCGCGGAACAACTGGCGGGGTTGAAATGACGGATAACAATCCAATTTCCGGCGCGCGCGTTTTGAAAACGCCTCCGCTACTGCTGGGCGCGGCGCTGCTGTTCTGGGGCTGGCAGTCGGACTTGCCGCTCTTTGGCGCGGTCATGGGAATCATTCTGGAAAGCGCGCGGGTCTTCAAGGTGCGCTGGGATTTCTCGGAATCAGATTTCCGGCGCATCCTGGCTTTTTGCACGCTGCTTGCGCTGGCGACGGCGCTTTACGTCTTCACCGACGCGCAGGAAACGGGCGGAGGTTTTCACGGCCCGTCCGGCGTGGTGGGACGCGCATTGGGAATTTCCAGCGTGAAAACGTCCAACACGTTTTTCCGGTGGCTGCCGATTTTTTTATTTCTGTTTGTCGCGGCACAGACATTCAGCACGCGTGAAAAAATTCCGCTCTTTACGATTTCCCGCTGGCTCGCGTGGCAGAGACGCAACAAAAACGCGCCAGCCGGCAACGTGAACATGTCCTACCCCTATTTCATGCTGTGCCTCTTTTCCGCGAGTGTCCATGCCAACAAGGGCGGCGTCTTGTTTTTCTGGGGACAGTGCGTTTTGATTTCCTGGGCGCTCTGGCGTTTCCGCTCGCGGCGTTCCGGCATCTTCATCTGGGCGCTGGCGCTGGCGGTTGCGATGGGTTTGGGCAATTTCGGGCAGCAACGCATCGGCGCATTGCAGCTATACATTGAAAACTACGATGCCCAATGGCTGATGCGTTTCATGCGTCCGGCGACTGATCCGACAGAAACCATCACGAGCATGGGGCAGATCGGAGAATTAAAACTGTCCGCCAGAATCGTCATCCGTCTCCAGACAAAAAATGGCGAACCGCCGCCGGAATATCTGCGCGAAGCCAGTTATCGCGCCTACACGCCGACAAAAAAATCATGGTATGCCGGCCCGCGAAGCGATTTCGACCACAACACCATTTCACCCGAACATGACCAGACGACGTGGGTGCTGCTGTCCAAAACAAACACGGCGTCGGTCAACATCGCCTGCTACCTCGATGGGCGGTCGGTGAAAACGGGAAATCCGCAGGGATTGCTGCCGTTGCCGGCGGGCAGCGGACGGCTTGAAAATCTGCCCGCCTACATTCTTGAAAGAAATGGCGAAGGCGCGGTGCTGGCCGAGGGGCCGGGACTCGTGATATTCGACGCGCTTTACGGGCCTGGCAAGACGATTGACGCCCCGCCGGAAATTGATTCAAAGACGAACATGGATTTTCTCGTGCCATCCAACGAAATTCCCGCGCTGGATTCGGTCATTTCCGAAATGAAAATTTCCGGCGCGAACGAAGAACAAAAACTGCGGGCCGTCCAAAACTTTTTTTCCGGCAAATTCACCTACAGACTCTGGCAGGGGCCGGACAAGCTGGCGACGACGAACGAAACGGCGCTGACCCGTTTTCTGCTGCACAGCCGCAGCGGCCATTGCGAATACTTCGCCACCGCCACCGTGCTGCTGCTGCGCGAAATGGGAATTCCCGCGCGCTACGCCGTCGGCTATTACGTCCACGAACCATCCGGCCACGGCTACGTCGTGCGCGAACGCGACGCTCACGCGTGGTGCCTCGTGTGGGACAGACAGACGAAAACGTGGGAGAATTTCGACACCACGCCCGCCTCGTGGATCGGCATCGAAGGCAACCGCGCTTCGGCCATGCAATGGTTCTCTGATTTCTGGTCGTGGGTCGGATTTGAATTTGCAAAATTGCGCTGGGGCCAGACCAACCTGCGCGAATATATTTTCTGGGCGCTGATTCCGGTGCTGGCGCTGCTGCTGTTTCAAATCATTTTCAAACGCGGACGCAGGCAACGGTCACAGCCCAGGACCGGGAAATCCGACGCCGCGATTTTCTGGCCGGGACTCGACTCCGAATTCTACCTGCTCGAAAGTCATCTCGCCGCGCGAGGCGTGCCGCGCGCACCCGGCGAACCGCTGTCAATCTGGCTGTCGCGCGCCGCCGCCGACCCAACGCTGGCTGAAATGAAAAATTCATTGGAAAAACTTTTGCGGCTTCACTATCGCCATCGCTTTGATCCGCACGGATTGAATGAAACCGACCGCGAGATGTTGCGGCTCGATGCCAGGGTATGCCTGGCACGCCTGGCGGAATGTGAAACAGGCCTGGCACTTAAAACCGACACTGGCACCTCTGTCGGATAGGCGGCCGGTCGCCTGTGCGCCTCCATTCACCAGCCCACCGGCACGGTCATTTTTTTCCCGAAACGGTTGCAGTAATGAAGCTGCCTGTGCCGCTGGCCGTATTCGTGGACGAGCTTCGTGATTTTTACGTCGTAGCAGCAATACTCCGCGATGTCCCCCAGCCGGCCGTCCTTGAACCATCGTATCGCCTGAAGGCCTTCCGCCGTTTTTTCCACGCCGAACGTCGCCGTCGCGATGGAGTCGAGCGAGAGCCGGTGGTTGAGCGTGTTCTGCAATTCCACCATCATGTCCAGCGTCGGAAGCTGGCTCAAATCAAACGACGTGTAGCCGTGCAGCACCTCGTAGTCGAAGCGCAGGTTGTTGAAGCCGACCACCAAGTCCGCGCGCTGCAAATCTTTGATGAGGTCGTCCACCTGATTCTCGCCGTAAATGTTATATTCGCCGTCCGCGCTGCTGCACGTCACGCCCACGCTCATGCCCATCTTGGAAATGTTGCCCCAGCCGCCCACTTCGTCGGCGGACTTTTGCGTTTCGAGGTCGAAATAGAGAATGTTCTTTGCCATGGACGGACAAATCGTAAATCGTAAATCATCAATCGTAAATAACTTTGGACTTTGAACTTTTGGCTTTGGACTTATATTTTTCAAATGGCACTGACACCCTCGACCATGCTGCCGCTCGGCACGACAGCGCCGGATTTTCTACTGCCGGACACAAACGGAAAGACCGTCTCGCTCGCCGGCTTCAAAAGCGCGCTCGCGCTGCTCGTCGTTTTCATGTGCAACCATTGTCCGTATGTCATCCACATCCGCGCCGGACTCGCGCAACTGGCGAACGATTACACGCCGAAGAACGTCGCTATCGTCGGCATCAATTCCAACGACGCAAAAAATTATCCCGGCGACAGTCCGGCGAAGATGAAGGATGAAGTGAAAAATGCCGGCTACATTTTTCCATATCTTTACGACGAGACGCAGGCCGTCGCCAAAAAATATCGCGCCGCCTGCACGCCGGATTTTTACCTTTTCGACCGTGGCCGCCGCCTCGTTTATCGAGGCCAGTTTGATGCCAGCCGGCCGGGCAACGGAATTCCAGTCACCGGCAAGGATGTGCGCGCTGCGATTGACGCCGTCCTCGCGGGAAAACCGACCTCGGAATTTCAAGCGTCCAGCATCGGCTGCAACATCAAGTGGAAGCCCGGCAACGAACCGGATTATTTTTGATTTACGATTTTCACGCCAACTGAAATCTGCAAGCGCCTGTAAATTGCAAATCACATATTGCAAATTGACGTGTCATGACCGCGTTCGCCTTTCCAAACCTTGAAGGCGGCGGTGTCGCGCCAGTTTCCCCCGGAGTTGGCGGAAAAATAATTCAAAGGATTCGGCCGGTTGCGGGTTCAAACCCTGTAAAACCACGCTGCATGGCCGACGCCGACGAAGATTTGGTGTTGCAAAGTAAAAATGGCAGCATTGCCGCTTTTGAAACGCTGATACGCAACCATCAAACCATGATTCACGCGCTGACATTTCGAATGACCGGCTCGCCCGCCGACGCCGAGGATTTGGCGCAGGAGACGTTCATCCGGGCTTACGAACAGATCAACCATTTCAACGGCGGCGCAAAATTTGCGACGTGGCTTTACAGCATCGCCGTTCACGCGTGCCTGAACTGGCGGCGGAACGAAGCTCGGCGGTTTCAGGCCCAGGCGGATTGCGCCGTGGAAATGCTCGCGCGGCAAACGGATGCCGATAATTCGCCGAATGAAATGGCGCAACAGGCGCAGGCGGCTCTGATGAAGCTTCCCGCCAAGCAGCGCGCGGCGATTGTGCTGACGATTTACGACGGATTGAACCACGCGGAAGCCGCGAAAGTTTTGCGCTGTTCCGAAACGACCGTTTCGTGGCGCGTGTTCACCGCGAAACGGAAATTAAAACGCCGGCTGGCTTCCATCGGAAAAAAACAATGAACGACTTTGAACTCCAATCAAAATTGAAAACCGTTCCGCTGCCGGAACGGACGGAAGAATATTGGGAAGATTTCCCGGCTCGCGTCCGCGTGGAATTGCGCCGCACCGCACCGCGAGAGGATCTGACCGAACACGGGCTGCCACAGTTTGCCTGGAGACTCGGCGCAAGTTTTGCCTGCCTCGTCATCGGCCTGTTCGTTCTTGGCCAGCCGTTAAAGGCGGCTTCCAACACCATTTTCAAAAATGAAAGAACCATCCGTTGTCAACTGGCCGAACTGCCGCATCATCTCCGCGTTTTGATGGCAGACGAACACGGCCTGCATTATCTCGTTGCAGAAAAACAATGACCGGCGCGCAAAAAATTATGCCCTTGGAAAATGCCCAGGCAATTGACGGCGCAAAAAACTCCGAAGCTTCCGCGCCGGACGTTCTGGAAAATCTCGTCCAACTCGCCGAGCGCGCGGGGGCGAGCGACATCCATTTGCAGATGCGCGGCAAAATGGCCGAAATCGGTTTCCGGCTCGACGGCATCATCACGCCTGGACGCGAACTGCCCGCTGAAATCGCGGAACGTGTTTTTGGCCGGATTAAATTTCTCGCGCGGCTGAAGACTTATCAGGAATCGCTGCCGCAGGACGGACGCATTTCCCGCGACGAACTCAAATGCAAAAACGACATCCGAGCCGCCACTTACCCGACCGTTACCGGCGAAAAAATCGTTCTGCGTCTTTTCAACTCCAGTTCGGTCAAAACTCTGGACGAAATTGATTTTCCCGAAAACACCCGCTTGGAACTGGAAGCTTTTCTCCGTCAGACGAGCGGGCTGCTGTTGCTCACCGGCCCGGCTGGGAGCGGCAAAACGACGACCATTTACGCCTGCCTGCGCCATCTCACCGAACTTGGGGGACGCCACATCATCACCGTCGAAGACCCGGTCGAGCAGATTGTATCCGGCACGATGCAGACGGAAATCAACGAAGCCGTCGGCCTCGATTTCGCCCGCGCCGCGCGGCATTTGCTCCGTCAAGACCCGCAAGTCCTCATCATCGGCGAGATTCGTGACGAAGCCACCGCGCAACTTGCCGTCCGCGCCGGACTCACCGGGCATCTCGTTATTTCCACGCTGCACGCTGGCTCGTGCAAAGGTGTTTTTGAACGCCTGCTCGCCATGTGCGCCGACCATTCCGCCGTCGCCAGCGCGGTGGAACTTGTTTTGAACCAGCGACTCATCCGCAAATTATGTCCCAAATGCGCCGGTGCCGGTTGTGAAACTTGTCTGCACACCGGCTATCAAGGCCGCGTGCCGCTCGTCGAATGGCTGCGCGTGGATGAAAAAATGCGCGAACAAATCCGGCGGCGCAAATTGCAATCACTCGCCTCAACACAAACACTCGAAGCCTCGGCGCGCTCGCTGGTGAACCAGGGCGTGACAAACGAAACGGAATACAAACGGATTTTCGGCTTATGAAATACGACGAATTTGCCTTCTTCAACCAGCAGCTTGCGGCGATGCTGCGCGACGGCATCCCGCTCGAAGGCGCACTGCGCCGGCTCTGTGACGAAATGCGCCGCGGACAATTGCGCGACGAATTGCAATCGCTCGAAGCCGACCTCGCCAAAGGCACGCCGATGGCCGATGCGCTGGCTCCGCGACAGTTGCCCGAACTTTACAAGCGCATGATCCTCGTCGGCGTCAAAAGCGGCGACCTGCCCGGCGCGCTGACGATGCTCGCGGACTATTTCCAGCGTCAGAACAACATCTGGACGCGCTTGAAAAGCATGATGACCTATCCGCTCATCGTGATGTTCGTCGCGTTTCTGATTTCGACTGTGATAGCGTTTGCATGGAATTGCGTCATCGGCCCGGCCTTCAAAGATATTTTCGGTGGTATGAATATGGTGCTTCCGGCAGCCACGATATTTGCATTCGCGACATTGCGAAACATTTGGGTGTTTCCGGTGGTGCTCGGAGTTCTGTTTTTGGTCATGACATCAATCGTTCTTCTGCCGAGACTGCGCGGAAAATATCTCTGGCGGCTGCCGGCGTTCAAAGAGGCCACCGTTTCACGCATCGCATCGTCATTGACGCTGCTGTTGAATAACGGAGTCAATCTGCCCGACGCCATCGGTGTGGTGGAACAGCTTGAAACCAACACTGCCGCAAGCGCTGACTTGCGACAGTGGCAAAGAAACCTTGCCGCCGGAACCATGAAATTTTCCGAGGTCGCCGCCGTCAACAAGATAATCCCGCCGCTATTCGTCTGGGTGGTGTCCAGCGCGGGCGAAAATTTGGCTGAAGGATTCAATCGTGCGGCGGAAATCTACTATTCGCGTGCCATATATCGCACCGAGGTTGCTCTTTATTCGGTGCTGCCGATTGCCTCACTGTTTCTTGGGGCAATCGTCATCTCGCAGGCCTTTCTGGTCATCAGTATGTTTTTGCCCATGATTACCATGATCAACTATATGAGCGGGTAGCAGATGGAATTTCACATAAGAATTCAATGATTGATTTTTTCCAGTTTTTGTTGGGGCTGTTTTGGTATGGAGTTTTTATCCTGCTGCCGGGCGGCATCATTTCTGTGCTGATGCATTTTCTGCTCTCGCTGCCGATGCGGCGGCGCGACCGCGCGCTGTTTTTTCTCGACCTCGTGGAAACCGTCCTGCAACGCGGGCAGCCGGTGGAACATGCGATAATTGCCGCCGCTGAAAATCATGACCGCGCCATCGGCGTCCGCTTTTACATCGTCGCCGCGCACATCGAAAATGGATTGCGGCTCGGCGAGGCGTTGGAAAAGGAGCCGCGTTTCCTGCCGCCGCAAATCAATGCCATTGTCCGCGCCGGCGAAAAACTGGGCGACTTGAAAAAAATTCTCCCCGCCTGCCGCGAAGTGCTGCGCATCGCCCCCGACACCGTTCGCAGCACGACGCATTACATGGTGGCCATCCTGCTGATGTTTGCGCCAGTCGCCTGCTGGCTCATTACCTTGCTGTCGGTGTTCATCGTTCCCAGATTCAAAGAGGTGGCCGCAGGAATGGGCGACAGGGTGTGGCCGTTCACGCAATTCGTTTTTGCCCTCAATGATTCACACATTTTGGTCGGCTTCGAAATCCTGCTGTTTCTTGCGCTGCTGACAGTGGCGGCGATTTACATCGGCGGGCCGGGCTTTGTCCGCTGGTTTCAATTCCGCAGCGTTCCAATCGTGGACTGGATCACTTGGCGCGTGCCGTGGAAACAAAAAAAATTGCAGCGCACGTTTTCCGCCATGCTTGCCGTGCTGCTGGATGGCGGTGTGCCAGAAGCCGAGGCCATCCGGCTCGCGGGCGATTCCACTGCAAATGAAATCTGCCACCGTCGCGCAATCCGTGTTCTCACCGCGCTCGAAAAAGGGGAGAAGCTTGATGACGCCGTCCGCGCGTTTGACGACAGCGGCGAATTTCACTGGCGGCTCAACAACGCCACGCACGCACATGGCGGATTCCTGAACGCGCTGCGCGGCTGGCATGAGTCGCTCGACGCGAAGGCGTTCCAGCAGGAGGAAGTCGTCACACACGTCCTGACCAGCGGGCTGGTCATCTTGAATGGCGTGGTGGTCGCGCTGATTGCAACTGCCATGTTCGGAATGTTGGTCATGATTCTGAAGGGAATGCTGGCATCGGAATGAAAACGAATTTATCACAAGCGTTTCGCAAAGGCTCCCGCTCACGGCGTGGGTTCCTGATGATGGATGCGGTTGTCGCCATGACGATCCTCGCGCTGGCGATTGTGCCGCTGGGATTTTCATTCGCTCGCGAACGGCAGGTCCTGAAAATTGAGTATTACCGCAGTGTCGCCAACGAAACCGTGG
>Ga0208357_1002762_pt1 | contig 11336 bp, 10 predicted proteins | sample NGESurdeep092012_6_FD_184487 | JGI IMG/M metagenome (GOLD analysis project Ga0208357, IMG submission 184487) | Arctic peat soil microbial communities from Barrow, Alaska - NGEE Surface sample F52-2 deep-092012 (SPAdes) | ecosystem: Environmental > Terrestrial > Soil > Wetlands > Peat ... | reverse complement strand
GGGGCGCGACAGAACCGACACGGGGCGACGGAAATCTCAATGAATATCGACAAAGGCGACCATTGACGACCCCTCACGACAAAACCGTTCCCATTTACAAGTCTTGTTCGTCAAACGACCGCAACAACTCAAGCTCTCCCAACTTCTGGAACGCCTACAACTGATCACGATCATCTGAGGGATGACTATCCGGTAAGCGACAATAAAACTTCTGCATTGGGTACTCCCGCAGCTTCTTTTTCCGCGACAAGTTCGAAGTGGACTCGGATATTGAGAGAAGACGTGAGTTTTAAGAGAGTAGGTGTCGTAGGTGCCATCAATCCCCGCTCGATGAGACTGATGTCGGATTGCGCCACTCCGGATTTCGTGGACAATTGAGTCTGAGTGAACTTTCGCTCATGACGAGCCTGCGCTAGGGCTGAGCCAACCGCGTAGTACGCATCAAAAGCCTGGACGAGGGCACGACCCTCGTCGTCGAGACTCGCATCTCGCTCCTGTGTATATTCTGCGAATGTCTTCATATCAACCCCATCTCTCCAGAGCACACTATAGGTAATTCCCTATTTATGCAACTGTGCGAGATTCATTTCAATTGTCAATTAGCTAATTTTCTTTCGATTTAGGGCCTCTTGCCTTCTCCAAGCCCCCAAGGTTTTCCGAGCCACCTGAATCTCAGCCCGTTGCTTCTTTTCGGAATCATCAGTGGCCTTGTCATAGCCACCTAACAAGAGGACAATCTGTTCTCCATGAAAATGTACGAAGACTCGGAGGAGGATCTTCTCTAGCGGCTTTTTCGGTAGTTCGTCACCGGTAATCTCCGAGTACATATTGAGAATCTGCCGCTCCGAATGTTTGACTCGGAACTCGTAAAGACCGTCGCCTAGTGGTGTCATCCAAAGAGTTCCGGAGAGGGCCATGCCCTGAACCTCCAACACGTGCTTGATAGCAGCTCGGAGGGCTGCGTACTTGGCGACGCTCAGTCCGCCCATCCAGATTTCGGCCGGTCTTCTTCCATTCGCGTCTTGGTAAAATCCAGCGGTCCACTTCGCAGCCGTCAATCACCCATCTCCTCAACTCCTAATACTTTTGACTGTGCGTATTCGGGATGCAGTCATCTGAATCGCGATCTCTAGAGGGTAACGGACCAAAGGTTGAATTAGCGGAGAAGCGATTGCGAGTGGGAATCATGAAGCAAAGTGATCACAATCGATCGAGTGAGCCATCGAAGAGTTGCTCGATGAATTGTTGATAGTCGATCTCCATCGCCGGAATGTCCGACGGGACACTTTGTCTTTCGTATCAGGTTATTTCGTATTTTGATTGACAACCACCAATGCGGCAACACTGAATCGGAAGGATTTCTCAAGCCGCACGAGTCCTAAATCTGACTTGGACTGAAAAGTATGCTGTAGGTAGAATGTCGCAATGAGCAAGCAAGATTCTGACGTTGATATCACTGTAATCCTCATGTTTGAAAGCGATCTCGAGGCAAATTCTCTTGGAGGAGACTTTCGAAGAAGTGAAATTTCAACACCGTTGCGGGGCCAGATAGACGGGCAAACGGTAATTGCCGGAGCGATCGCTCTGAGGATTCTTGTGGATGGAATTCAGAACTGGGTAAGACCCGAAAGGGGGTCAGGTCTCATCGTCGATTTTCCGAAGATCGGTGGCCCCGTGTCGGTGTACAGGGTTCCTCATGTTGAGAAAGGATTCGTTCTCGCTAAGTCGCCAGACGACGAATTCTTGCTGCAGTTTCCTGATCAATCAAACAAACTCTCCGATTTGTTGGAAATCTTTGCACGCATGTTGGGTCGCGATCGGTAGTGAGCGAATCCGTCGACGGCGAGAAGAAGGGTGACGGATCGCAATCATGGGAACCCTTTGCTTGGGACAGGGGCCTAGGTTCTTTGGCTGCGTATGTCTCTCCGCAGGCGCTGATGAATTTAAAACTGAACCCCGACATATCGGATCTCGAGAAGTATCGAGGCACGCCAGACTTCCACCACAAAATTGCTGCCAGACTATTCAATTCGCTTCATTCAAAGGGCATCACGTACGCGATTGAACCTTGGTTGGGAGCGGTTGGGCGTCAGCAGATTCGTCATCCCCAGTGGCTCTTGGAGGATCGATGGGGAACGTGCGTTGATCTGTGTGTGACCTTTGCGGCAATGTGTCTTCAGGCCGGATTGCGTCCCCTTCTCGCCATTACAGGCTCCCATGCCTTTGTCGTAGTAACACCGGAAGGGGTGGTCAGCGGCATTCCCGTGATGGAGTGGAAGAGAGACTGGATTCGAAGGGAAGACAACGAGCTAAGCGGTGTTTATGTGGTCGAAGATCCCGATGAATTCAAGGCAGAAATCAAGAATGGCTTGCTCCTAGCTATCGATTGCGTGAGTGCGACTGTTCCTGGCGGAGGTTTCAACGCTGCGAGGGAAGCTGCCAAGAGTTCGATCGTCAAGGGATGTCTGCTCGTTGACGTGGCGTCCCTTCACGCCAGGTATACCCCTAAAGATCGACCTAGCGCCCGCCCGTCGATCCGAACGTATGTTCCTGGCGGTCAAGATGAATTCGTGGGTCACGATGGTCATCGCGAAATCTTCAATGCCATCTCTCAAGAAAACGGAATTGTAGTACTCGTTGGACCGGCGGGTCAGGGAAAGAGCACAATCGCAAGAAAGATTGCTCTTGACGAGACGCTGGGTCAGGCGTGGTTTCTGAATGCCTCGGAACGTCAATCTCTGATTACAAGTCTTGCTGATGCCGACCTTGCCGAGGACAATGCAAGAGCGATCGACCTCGACGACAAGGATCGCGAAGGATTTTATCTACGTGCATTGAGCAGATTGAGCGAGGCCAACGGTCGATGGATTGTGGTTTTGGACAACGCAGATGGGGACCCGACAAAGATGTTGGATCTCGTACCAACTCCTGGACCAAATCAACTTGTAATTGTCACTACAACCAATCGAGAGTGGGAAGGAGTCAGCGGTGTAAGAGTTCGACAACTTCCGGCAATTGACGATGTAACGGTGACCAGTGAACTGGGTGGCAATCAATTAGTGGGCTTTGTGGCAGGCCGCGCACTCATGTTGCATTCTTTTCAAAAGCTGTTAGCTGGTGGAGAGATTTCCGTCGATGAAATTCGAATGATTGGAGATGACATCACCGGAGTTACTGAGCAACTTCGAGGCCCTATGACCTTTTGGAAGGCGGTGAGAGAGTCGATTGCCGCAACGTCCGATGATTTGCAAATTTGTTTAACCATGGCGTACTTGCCTCCCGACCAGCAGCCACTCGAATTGTTATCAGAATTGTGTGGAGATTCCCTGGGGATTGTGACCCGTCTAGCGGGAGCGGGGCTTGTCGCATTGGAGATCGAGACGCGTAGCCTTCGACTTCATCGGCTGTTCGGCGAAGCAATTCGACGAGATGTCGGCTCGCAGTTCCCTGAGATGGACGCCGCAACTGTTCGAAGGATTGTCGCCTCAGATTTCGCATGCAAGGTCATCGATCGATATGGCGGCTTTGACACGGTAAAGAGACTGGAAGACCGACTTATTGAGATCGATCAATTGGTCGATTCGCCCGACGAAGAACTGGGGATTTCACTTCACGCGATCGCGCGTCTGTTGGAACTCCAAGGTCACACAAGAGAGTCGGGCTCGATATTTGATCGTTCTGAGCGCCATATTGTAGATCGCCCCGAACTGATTGCGGATTCGCTTCATGGACGCGCGCGCACCGTAAATCAACATCACGCCGGTGATGAAGTGCAACTAAGAGCCGCACTTGACTGGGCGGTCCAGGCTGAGCGGTTATTTGAATTGACTCCAGGGCATGAAACATCCTCAGATCGATGCGTGGCGATGCAAGGTCTCTTGCAACAAAAGTTGGCAAATTTTCCTCGAGAAGGAGAGTCCAAGCGCGAACTTCTCCTAGAGGCTCTGGCCATGGTTGAGAGAGCGAATGCTTCACGTGCGGCAAGGCTGCATTCAAATAGTCCTGAACTCGCTCGAAGTGAGTTCAATTTGGCGGGACCGAGAATCGGTCTCGCGCAAGCTGATCCAGGTCATGCGTCGGCATATCTCGACGGCGCTGAAAAAGTCTACAAAACCGTATTACAGGTGCGACGCGAGGTTATCTACAAGCGCGAAGTGCATCCACATATCGCGGCGTGCATCATTGGTCTTGCTTACGTTGACTATTACCGTGCGCTGCTTCTACCTTCATTACCAGCGCAACGATCCGCGTGGTTGAGAAATTCAACGAATTACGCTCTGGAAGCACTTCGTCAGCGGGAGATTCTCGATGGTTCCGTTGATCTAGAAGAGAGCAAAAAAGTTACTCGATTCTTGGCGAAGGTTGCCGTGGTTCGATTTGTGTCACAGCGTTTCCCTGAGTCGAACATCGTCAACTTGAAGGGTGAGATCGAAAAAGAGATGATATTCAGCGCCTCGCCGATGCTGCCTTCGAAAGGTAAGGATGCGCGAGATGCGATTCGTGACTGGATCTACTCACCGGCGTTGCGCGCCATAGTGGAAACGTTCGGGGAAACGGTACCCACTTCGAGCGAACCGTTGAATGACGCGGACATCACTTCAGTCCTTGAATGGCTCGATGAATTCTCCCTTCGCTGGGATAGTCGAGGTGGGAGGGAAAGGAATTTAGTGGACGCGTTCGAATTGCCTGAGGCAACAAGGGGCGTTGTTGAAAAGTCATCCCCAGCACTAGGACTTGTTGGAACCAATTCGCCGCCGTCAAATCACTATGACTATGTCCTAATTCTCGGTGGACTCGTCCGTGCATGTTTTGCCAGGCCACTTTATGCTTCGAGACTGATCAATGAAGGAACAATCACTGTGGACAAGGTCTGCGCACTTGGTGCCTATCGCCGACTTCAGGGAGATGAACTTCAACTGGCTCAATTCGTAGGCCATCCGGGATTGAGAGATGAGTTCGATGCGATGGACGCGGGTGTTCGTGAAGCATTCGATTTAGGTGACCCGGTGGAGGAGACGGGGCTTCGCTCCGAAGTCGTGGGGGAGTCGTGGCGAATCAGCGAATATGGAATGAAAGGTGACTTGACAGTGGCGGTTGTTGGCGCACCGTCGACAGAACCCGGAGTGCGGCGAGCAAATACTCCCGACACCTATAAGTGGTTCGCTTCTACTGTGGCGCAACTGCGAGGAGGTGAACGAATTTTGATCGTCACGTCCGACATCTATCGACCATTCCAGCATGCGGACGCCCTGAGGATGTTGTCGATTCCGTTTTCCGTCGACGTGGACGTTGTAGGAATACAGCCTGGTGATGTCCACCCGGGTTTGGGGCAACAGTTTCAGACTCACAATTACTTACAAGAATTACGGTCAACGATTCTCGCTTATCGTGCTTTGAACGAAGCGATTGACATTCCGCAGTAACGGAGTTCGATATCGCTCAATTGACTTTAAGGATCCGACGAGTCGCCGGCAAGTTCTTTCAGAAGAGAGCGCGGTAGCCGCCATGTCTGCCACTCAACTCTTCTGATTGCCCCGTGCCGAGAATAGAAGGACTGTGCCAACACATTGGTTTCGCGAACCATGAAATCCAATGAGTCATAGCCGGCGGCGACGGCGTATTCAGCAACGTGTGTGAGTAGCGCTGATCCGATCTCTGTTCCCCGGTGGCCATCACGGACCACCAAACTCAAAAGGCGAAGAATTGGTTGGCACGACGCGGCGACGAAGCCGGGTGAACACATCGCGGCGCCAAGGAGCAACTCGCCTTCTTGGACGACCCAGCAAGACATTTTAGGAGATTCGCCAAAAAGTGCGTTGTAAAGTTCGCTCGTCGTGGCCGTGAAATTCTCTTGATTGTTCTCAATCTCAATCAACTCTCTGAGCAGGGCGTGGACCGCAGGTATGTCTTTAGGAAGAGCACTTCTCAACTCCATTTGTGAGCTCCTCCTGGAGAAGTAACTGAACGGGCATTTCTAGCAGTCACGCTTGACTTGAATGCCTCGGAGAAGTCAGGGCAATTGCTCGCCGGCACGAATGCAATTAAATCCAAGGTCAACTCTGCGTCCCCTTTCAATTCAGAGATCAACGATTCTTGCGATGCTTGCAAGTTTCGAGTTGAGTCTGGATTCCGTTATTCCATCGACCGACAATGTCGGCTTTCCAGAAATCCCGTCAACGGCGTTGCCACTCGTGACAAGCGAAACAAGAATCCGATGGTGAAGACTCTGCGAAAAAAGATCGGGTGAAATCGCACCTGGTCGCAAAATGCTCAGACTTGCCGCAAGACCGTACGCTCCCCAATTGGAACATCCTGAAACGATAAGTGCGTCGCACGGGACCACACAGTGAATCTGACCCCCCATTTCAACAGAGTTCGTGACGATATCGTGATCTGCACTCCCCATCCCCAATTCGTTGCCTCCATCCCCAATTCCAATCTTGAATGCTGTGGAGTGCGCATAATATTCGTGGACGTACCCACTAACATCATTTCGGATCTGACCCGCCATGCTCCGAATTTTGCCATCGCTTCCCGGCCCGAGCCGTTCGATAGCGATGACATGACTCGCAATACTCTTTGGCGGATTTCCAACCGCATACGTTGGCTCGCGAGCGTCGGCATCAACGACGCCGATTGCTACTTCATCTTGCCAGTCCACAATCATCGAACGAGTAAATTCTAGCGCGCTCAGACAGTATCGATCAGTAACAAGACTTACTTCTCTTCCAATTGATTGCAGTGCTCGAGCGACGATGATTGCGCCAATCGGACCATCCGTCTCCGCGGCGGCTGGATTGCCAAACGGCACAAAGCAGCCAGTTGCAATGACCACGCTTCCACGAGAGCCATTGGCGAGTGATCGCGCAGCAAATTCCATTCCGCCCTTCACCATTATCGCCATTTGGCCGATGTTCCTTCCCACTTCCTCGCGACATAGTTGCTCGAGTGCTTCGATCCTGCGCGTGACGTCTTCATCGCGTATCAAGTGGCCTCCTCCAAGCGCAAGTGAGGTCGCATGAATCTAAAGAAGCCTTACTGAACGTTCATCGTTCGGCGCAGCCATCATGTGCTTAGCCGCAGGGTGTGAATCACGATGAGTCATTAACGGGAGGGTAGTGCAAAATGGTGACGCTCCGGACGACACGCGCACCATCTTCTCTATGAACAAGTGAGACGAGAAATGGCGAAGACGATGCAACCGGCTTAGTGAATCGTATTAGCGGAGCGCCTAGTTTCGGCCGATGTGACCTTCATCTCCGCCTTGCACCGGTGATCAGTCGACACACTTATTTTCGAGTTTGTCGCGAGCTTGCGACCGTTGCGGTATGTGAATAGCAAAGCGAATTTCAGCGATGAATGCGCGTAACGAGCACGGACAGTTCGCCGTCGATCTCATCTCAATTCCCGTTGCTGCAAGCCGAATCGGCTTGTCAGCCCAGACTGTCAACCGTCTGGCACGCGCAGGCCAATTCGAGCCTGCCGTTCGAGTTGGCGCTAGATGGTTGGTCAGCATTCCGCGTCTCGAAGGGTATCTTCACGGCGATACAAGAGCCGCCTCGTGACCCTCGACATTCGATGAGCGCTCTTCGCCACACGTTGGGTGCTGGCGTGCTCGTGAGGACAAGGACGACCTGGAGCGAGTCGAGGCTGTGATCGACCCTGCCGTAGCCAAGAACTTTGAGTGATTCAGGCGAACGGTTATTACGCCGACCTACCAGGTTGGCAATCCCATCCGGGGGAGTCAGAGCGTTAGCACCCCTCGCGAGTACTGGCTCACCGAGCACGTTCTGAACGCTCGTCGAAACATCCCTCCGCGCGCTGGTCGCGTCATTGCGACGGATTGCTCTGACTCGCCGCGCAAGATCCGCAGTGAGAGGGCGGCGACGTTGGCTTGGACGGCTCGACAGGAAGCCGTAGCGAAGGTTCCCCGCGGTGTTCAGGGAGTTCCCAGCAAGGGTCGCATACCGGTGCTGGACTGAGGCAACGAGATCGAAAGAAGAGTGGGGCTGGGATGAACCTCGGTCCTGTCCGCCTTGGTGCACCGTCACTGATCACTTCGGAACACGGCTCAACGGGAAGATCGACGATTACAGGCACGAGGGCCAAGGTGCGTTATTCGTGGGCGAGAACGTTCGAGGTGAAACATCTGATGCAGAGGTACGGCTCTCACGGTACGTCCAAGTTGACGAGCGCGGAGAGAACACTCTTCGCGCGGAGGTCGCGATCGATTGTCAGGGAACTTTTCCGCCTGCGAAAGCGCGGTGGCTAGCAGAGGCAATCCTCGATTGGGCGAACCGTGCTGAGAAGGACACGGAATGGCGACGGGCACAGGGTTACGCCGTAGGGCCAGATGAAGAGACGCTGCCACCTCGGGACTACATAGAGGTTCGCGACTGAGCATCATGAGCATCGAGTGGGCCGTCGTTGCTACGTCAGGTATCACATCGGCTCTCTCAGGAGCATCGTCCTGCGGAACGGTCACTTATGCCTCGGGTCGGATCTTGATCATGGGCTGGTCCAGTTAAGGCGATGGCGGGAAAATAATGTCAGTCACCGACCCCTCAGGACACGAGACGACGTATTCTTATAGCCGTGGCATCTTGATCTCCGAACGCGAAGGTGATTTCTTATCTTGCTGGCTGAACGTTTTCCGGGCATAAACGAAGTGGCAACTCCAAATGAAACGGGACACTCGGAAAACCCGGTATCAGTTGAAGTCAATCTTTGTTTCATTTGGAATGAAGTAATCTTGTAAATCGTCTGTCTGAACGAAAGAAGAACGTTTACGCAGTGTTGAAATGGAACGAAACAAGTAAACAGTGGAGAGGGCGACGGTGAACAAAGAAGACTCAAGTACGAGGCGGCACATAATCAATGCAACGGAGTCAATGTTGCAAGAGCGCGCAAGCAGCGAGATACACCTCGTTGACGTTGCTAGCCGAGCGGACGTTGGCTTGCAGACGATTTACTATCACTTTGCATCTCGTAACCAATTAATTGCCGAAGCTCAGACGTGCGCATACATTCGTTTAGTCGAACCGCTTCACAAGTATCTTTTGGCAGCCGAAAGAGCTCTAATCGAACAAAGTCAGTCCATGTTTTGGTCTGCGCTTGGCGATAACGTGATGCTGGTCCTGACCTATGCGCAAAGTGAAGACCAATGGAGGATTCTGAAGCTCTTAATCGATATTTGGAAGGACGGAAAAGCACAGCGCGAATTTATTGAAGCGATTGAAATACAGTTTGATCGATGGATTAGCGTAATCGAATCCGCGAAGGTCATTGGTTGGATCAAAGGCGAAATCGATGCCTTCGCACTTGTCACGACGTTCTGGTCCGCGTCTATTGGCCAGGCTCTATTCGCCAGTTCATCAAAGACCGCCTGCTCGTCCCAAAGCATCTGGGACTTCTTTGTCAATATATCCATGTCGAGAACGTAGATTGGTCAAGCACAAGCAGCGGTGGCAGTGAGTCGTCCAGAGTGGGGTGTCAGTTCGAGTGCTTGAGTCGTTAAATAATCATTTCACCCTCCGAGGTGAGGGTGCTGCAAAGGTTCAAACTTCAACTTGTGACACCGAGTCTTGCCAAACGAAACGGAATGTTCGTGGGCTGGAGTCATCTTCATGCCATGTCCGCTGTAAGCAAAGTTGCGGCTTGTGTTTGTTATTGGATGCGAAATCTCGAAGGTCCGGGAGAGGTTATTGTCTCCAAATTTTCAGACGACAGTCAAAGCTCCTTGCGGACATCATAGTGGAACGCAATATGAAAATTTTATGAGTAAGAGTTCCAACCCTTATCGTCTTGATGGAACCGTCATCCCCAGAAAGTATCGGCTCTTTCTGGATACAGATTTGCAATCTCGTAGATTCGCCGGTCGTGTCGAAATCGAGATCGAGATCGCCGAACCCACCAGTGACATCACGCTCAACTCCGTTGAACTCGATCTCGGCGCCGCGTCCATCAAAGTTGCCGAATCGATTCATCGCTCTATAAGTCACGACGTTGACACGAATTACGGAACAGCGACATTCAAATTTGAGAGTGAAATTCCGACTGGCGTGGCCATCTTAGATATTGAATTTAGTGGTGAACTGAACGAACTTCTTAGTGGGTTCTATCATTCCACCTTTGTTGATGATGATGGAGTCGTCCATGATTTCGCATGCACACAATTTGAGCCATCCGATGCTCGTCGTGCCTTTCCTTGTTGGGATGAGCCTGTCTTCAAAGCTACTTACCAAATCAACCTTACGATTCAGAACCATTTGGTGGCATATTCGAATTCGCCCATCATTTCCGATACTCAAGTGGGTAACGGATTGCACACTGTGCGCTTCGCGCCGACAGTTAGAATGTCGACGTATTTGGTCGCATTGGTCATTGGGTCATTTGAGGAGACCTCGGCGATCGATGTAGATGGCTTGCCACTTCGAGTTGTCCATAACAGGGGGAAGAGTCACCTCGTTGACTTTGCGCTTGAAGTGGGTGCCTTCGCTCTTCGGTTCTTCTCGGATTATTTCGACATCACGTGTCCCAGTGAGAAATTGGACATGATTGCAATTCCCAATTTTGCTTCTGGAGCGATGGAGAATCTCGGGTGCATTACCTTTCGAGAGACCGAACTTCTAATTGACAAGGAGCAGGCTTCTGTCGCTGAACTTGCACGGGTCGCAGAAGCTGTTTCTCACGAAATCGCTCACATGTGGTTCGGGGGCCTAGTCACAATGGAATGGTGGGAAGGGCTTTGGCTCAACGAAGCATTTGCAACTTTCATGCAAGTACTCTGCACAGACGCCTTTCGACCAGAGTGGAATCTGTGGGTGAGCTTTGGAGTGGCTCGTGACGCAGCAATGAAGATAGATGGTTTGCATTCGACGAGGCCAATCGTGTACAGCGTTACGTCACCGAGCGACGCTCTTGGGATGTTCGATCAACTGACCTACAAGAAAGGCGGATCAATACTGCGAATGCTCGAGCAATTCTTGGGCGAAAATGCCTTTCGCGACGGGGTCCGCCACTATCTTAAAGCGCACAGTTATGCAAATACCACAACGAAAGACCTATGGGATTCACTTGAAGAGATATCTAGTCAGCCAGTTTGCCAAATTATGGACACGTGGTTCCTGCAGGGTGGACATCCGCTCGTCACACTTGAACATCAAGAATTGACTCAGGAGCCATTCATCTATGCGAAGGGTGGGGTTCAAAGTTCAATAGGAACTGCGTGGAAAATCCCAGTGGTGGTGCGGACTCTTGACACTAATTCTACGAGTCGATATTTGTTGGGTGAGACGCCAATTAATATGGCGATCACGACACCCGTTCTTTTGAAT
>Ga0208357_1002761_pt1 | contig 11341 bp, 9 predicted proteins | sample NGESurdeep092012_6_FD_184487 | JGI IMG/M metagenome (GOLD analysis project Ga0208357, IMG submission 184487) | Arctic peat soil microbial communities from Barrow, Alaska - NGEE Surface sample F52-2 deep-092012 (SPAdes) | ecosystem: Environmental > Terrestrial > Soil > Wetlands > Peat ... | reverse complement strand
AATCCTGGCCGCGGGCACGATCTCGCTGATCGTGTCGCTGTTCGGCACGCCGTTCGCGATCAGGTTCTTGCGCCAACGCGGTTATGGGCAGTTGATCCGCGACGACGGACCCACGACGCATCACACCAAGCGCGGTACCCCGACGATGGGTGGCACCGTCATCCTGGTCGCCGCGATTCTCGGCTACGCGGGTGGCAACATGCTGAGTGCGAGCGGCCCGACTGCGTCTGGCTTGCTGGTGCTCGGACTCGCGACCGGCCTTGGTTTGGTGGGATTTCTCGACGACTTCATCAAGGTTCGGATGCAGCGCAACCTCGGTCTTCGGGCACGTACAAAGCTGCTCGGGCAAACGCTCGTCGCGGTCGTCTTCGGCGTGCTCGTGCTGCAATTCCCCGACAGCTCAGGTATTCATCCAGCGTCGACCCATATCTCGTTCGTTCGCGACACGACGGTGACGCTTGGTGCCGTTGGTTTCGTCGTGTGGGCGCTCGTGATGGTGTCGTCGACATCGAATGGGGTGAATCTCACCGACGGCCTCGACGGTCTCGCGACTGGGGCGTCAACAATGATCTTTGCGGCCTTCGTCATCATGACGTTCTGGCAAGGCCGCAACGACTGCCTCACCAAAGCCGCGGCGGGCTGCTACCCCGTTCGAGACCCGTTCGATCTGGCGATCCTGGCGGCGGCCTTTGCGGGCGCGTGCGCAGGATTTCTGTGGTGGAACGCCGCACCGGCCCGCATCTTTATGGGCGACACCGGCTCACTCGCGCTCGGCGGCGCGCTGGCCGGCATGGCGATCATGACGCGCACCGAATTACTGCTCGCCGTGCTCGGTGGATTGTTCGTCGTCATCACCATGTCGAGCCTCATCCAGATCGGCTACTTCAAGATGACGCATCGCCGCGTGTTCAAGATGGCACCACTGCAGCATCACTTCGAGCTCAAGGGATGGGCCGAGGTGACGATCGTCATCCGGTTCTGGATCATTGCGGGTCTTGCCGCTGCGCTCGGCCTCGGCATCTTCTACGCCGAGTGGATCACATGGCAGTCGTGATTCCGTCATGGTTACCCGCAGCGGCCTATGACGCGCCTTGGCATGAGTTGACGGTCTGCGTTGCGGGCGTCGGGGTGTCCGGTGTTGCGTGCGCGCGGGTGTTGCGCGCACTCGGTGCCGACGTGATTGTGATCGACGCAGGTGCCGGCGAGAGGGAACAGCAAGCCGCGGCCGACCTGCGAACGCTTGGCGTCGAGGTCAGACTCGGTCACGGGGACACCCTGCCACCGGCAGCCCAACTCGTCGTGACGTCGCCGGGCTGGCGTCGGGAATCACCGTTATTCGTGGCGGCGGCAGCGTCGGGTGTCGCGGTGTGGGGCGAGCCCGAGCTGGCGTGGCGGTTGCGCAAGCCCGGCGCGCCCGCCTGGCTGGTCGTCACCGGCACCGACGGAAAGACAACGGCCACTCTGATGCTCGCATCGATGCTGCGGGCGGCCGGTCACCGCACGGCAACCGCCGGCAACATCGGCACCGCACTTGTCGAGGTCGTCAATGGTCCCTACGACGCGTTGGCTGTCGAGCTTGGCAGCTTTCAACTGCACTGGTCGCGGTCGGTGGCGCCTGCGGCCGCCGCGATTCTCAACGTCGCGCCCGACCATCTCGATTGGTGGGGCGATTCCTTCGAGGACTACGTAGCGGCCAAAGGCCTTGCCTTCGCGCATGAGGAGACCTGCGCCGTCGGCAACGCGGACGATCCGGTCAGTACCAGGCTGCTCGCGCGCGCGCCAGGGCGTCGGGTTGCATTCACGTTGCACAGTCCGCGTCCGCATCAGCTAGGTGTCGTTGAAGACCTCCTGGTCGACCGCGCCTTCGTTGATGATGCCGACAATGAGGCCATCGAGGTTGCCACGCTGGCCGACGTCATCGTTCCGGGCCCACACAACGTTGCCAATGCACTTGCCGCCGCAGCACTCGCGAGGGCCTATGGCGTCCCGCCGGGTGCCGTCGCGGAGGGACTAAGGACATTTACCCCTGCTCCACATCGGATTGCCCAGGTCGCAATGATCGACGGCGTTCGTTTCGTTGACGACTCGAAGGCCACCAGCCCGCATGCGGCCGCGGCATCGCTCACGTCCTTTGACTCCATCGTGTGGATCGCGGGCGGGCTCGGGAAGGGCATCGCGTTCGACGATGTGGTTCGAATGGCGGCACCTCGTTTGCGGGCTGTCGTGCTCATCGGCGCATGTAGAGCGGAAATTGCCGATGCACTAGCGCGACACGCACCAGATGTCCGCGTGGTCGAGGTCGCGACGCCCGAGACTAACCAAGTGGAAGCCGTCATGGATCGCGTAGTCGCGCAGGCACTGGAATTGGCGACCGCAGGCGACACTGTTCTGCTCGCACCGGCTGCCGCGTCGATGGACATGTTCCGCGACTACGGCCAGCGCGGTGATGTGTTCGCGGCTGCGGTACGCAGGCTCCAGGAGCGCGCACTCCAGGAGCGGACAAGGTGACCACGACCACCGGAACGAGATCGGCCTCGGTCACGCCAGAACCGATCACGGCTGCTGAGGGCACGGTCACTGCCCTGTGGTCGAAGATCGAGAACCCGCCGGTGCTCTGGCGGCCACTGGCGTCGTACTACTTGCTGCTGGCAAGCACGGCACTGCTCGTTGGATTCGGCGTCGTCATGGTGTGGTCGTCGTCCTACGTCGAGTCCGACCAGGTGTCGTTCGCCGTGGTCGAGAAGCAACTGCTGTGGCTGTCGATCGGTATCCCGTTGCTGTTAGTGGCGAGCCGGCTGCCGTTGAAGGTATTCCGGTTCCTTGCCTATCCCGCGCTCTTTGTGTCGTGCGGATTGCTGGTCGCCGTACTCGTCCCTGGCCTCGGTGTCTCGGCGAACGGCGCGACGCGGTGGGTCGCGTTCGGTGGCCCCTTCACGATCCAGCCGTCGGAATTCGCCAAGTTGGGCTTGGTGTTGTGGGGCGCCGACCTGCTCGCGCGCAAGCACAAGCTGGGCACGCTCGACAGTTACCGGCGGATTCTGGTGCCGCTGTTGCCGCTCTCGCTCTTCGTGCTCGCGTTGATCGAGAAAGAGCACGACCTCGGCACCATGCTCGTGGTTCTCACCATCGTGTTGTCGCTGCTCTGGGTCGTCGGCGCGCCATTGCGACTGTTCGTGGTCACGATGCTCGCCGTCGTTTGTGGCGTCTCTTACCTCGCTATCAGCGAGCCCTATCGACTGCAGCGGCTCTTGAGTTTCAGCCACCCGTTCAAGGACTGCCTCAACACCGGGTGGCAATCGTGCCAGGGTATCTACGGCCTCGGCGCGGGTGGCTGGTGGGGCGTCGGTCTTGGCAGCAGTCGCCAAAAGTGGGGGTACCTACCAGAGGCACACACCGACTTCATCTTCGCCATCATCGGCGAGGAGCTGGGGCTGGTCGGCACGATCGCCGTCCTAATTTTGTTTGCGGTGTTGGCTTATTCGGGCATCCGGGTCGCGCAGCGCAGCCGAGACATGTTCTCCCGTCTAGCGGCATCGGCCATCGTCGCGTGGCTCCTCGTGCAAGCGCTGGTCAACGTCGGCGCGGTGATCGGGTTGCTGCCGATCACGGGTATTCCGTTACCACTGATATCAGCCGGCGGCTCGTCGCTGATCCCCACGATGTTCGCGTTGGGCATGTTGATGTCGCTCGCTCGCCGAGAGCCGAGCGCCGCGGCCGCCATTGCCGCGCGGGGCCCCAATGTGTTTCGGCGAGGTCTGCACAAGACAGCAGTGGTATTGCATCTATCCCGTGGCGGTCGGTGACCTGGGGTGCACGTGGTGCTCGCCGGCGGGGGTACCGCCGGCCATGTCGAGCCCGCCCTTGCCGTCGCCGATGCGTTGCGACGTCGCGACCCCGAAGTCGGTATCACCATGCTCGGTACAGCGCGCGGACTCGAGACCCGGTTGGTGCCGGCGCGGGGGTATGACCTCGCACTCATACCGCCGGTGCCGTTGCCGCGGTCGCTCACGCCGTCCTTCCTGACGGTCCCGACCCGGATGCGGACCGCCGTGCGTGAAGCCACCGCCATTTTCGACAACGTCGGCGCCGACGTTGTCGTCGGCTTTGGTGGCTACGTGGCGTTGCCGGCCTATCTTGCCGCCAGGAGTGCAAAGTTGCCGTTCGTGGTGCACGAGGCCAACGCGAAGGCCGGCCTGGCAAACCGATGGGGCGCCCGCTTCACGCCATACGTCGCCGCGAGCACACCCGACCCGAAACTGCCGCACGCGCGGGTGATCGGCGTCCCGCTTCGACGAGCGATCAGCACACTCGACCGCGCCGAACTTCGCGGTCGCGCGCGCGCCGAGCTCGGTCTGCTTGACGGTGCTCCGACCTTGCTGGTCTCGGGGGGATCGCAAGGAGCGCGCTCGCTCAATCGGGCCGTGGTTGGCGCTGTCGCAGACCTGCTGGCAGCAGGTATCCAGGTGCTGCACATCGCGGGTCCAACACAGCTCGGTGACGTCGACGCCGCGAAACCGGAGCCGATTCCCGGCCAGCCGCCCTACGTGCTGGTCGCCTACGTCGACCACATGGAGCTGGCCTACGCGGCAGCCGATCTGATGTTGTGCCGTGCCGGCGCCATGACCTGCGCCGAGTTGACCGCCGTCGGCTTGCCCGGGGTCTACGTACCGCTGCCGCATGGCAACGGCGAGCAGCGCTTCAACGCCCAGCCCATCGTCGAATCGGGCGGCGGGCTTTTAGTGTCGGACGCCGAGCTGCGCCCAGCCTGGATTCGTGACCAGCTCATCCCGTTGCTGACGAACCCGCGCAGGTTGCAGACCATGTCGGTGCGGGCCGCCGATTTGGGCCGTCGCGATGCGGACGAGAAAATGGTGGACATGATCGTCGAAGCGTCGGGCAGCCATGCCGAGCGAGCGGGTCGGCCGCGCGGCGGCCGCGGCAGATGAACGCGACTGCCCAGTCGCAGGCACTGCCGGTCGGTGAGCTCGGTGTCGTGCATTTCATCGGCATCGGGGGCGGCGGCATGTCTGGCATCGCCCGCATCATGCTCACCCGCGGCGCGACAGTGACCGGCAGTGATGCCAAGGAGGCCCGCGTACTGGCAGCACTGCGAGTGCTCGGAGCCAAGGTATTCGTCGGCCACGACGCGGCGAACCTCGGCGCTGCAGACACTGTCGTCGTGTCCACAGCGATTCAGGAATCCAATCCCGAGCTCATCGAAGCGCGCGCCCGCGGCTTGCGGATACTGCCGCGTGCTGCCGCGCTGGCCTCGGTGATGGCAGGCCGCCGCGGAATCGCGGTCGCCGGCACGCACGGGAAGACCACGACGACCTCGATGCTCGCGCGTGCACTGCAGCACTGTGGCGAGGATCCGTCGTTCGCCATCGGGGCCGATCTCAACGAGCCGGGCTCCAATGCACACGACGGCGTTGGGGGGCTGTTCGTCGCTGAGGCGGACGAGAGCGACGAGAGCTTCCTGCTCCTGTCACCGTTCGCCGCGATCGTGACCAACATCGAGGCCGACCATCTCAATCATTACGCCGGCCTCGCAGAGATCCATCAGGCGTTTGAGCGCTTCGCCCAACGGATTGCACCAGACGGCTTCTTGGCGGTGTGCGCGGACGATCCGGGCGCGATGCAACTCGCGCGTTTTGCACGACGGGAAGCGATCGACGTCCGGACCTATGGCGAAGCGGCCGATGCCGATGTGCGAATCGCGAAGCTTGAGTTGGCGGGTACCGGTTCGTCGTTCCAGATCGTCGCGGGTGGACGCCGATTGGGTGAGGTCACGTTGCGAGTGCCGGGTCGGCACAACGCGCTCAACGCGGCTGCGGCGACGACGGTTGGCCTCGGCCTCGATCTCCCATTCGCCGAGTTTGCCGCGGGCCTCACCGTCTTCACAGGTGCGCGGCGGCGGTTCGAGCCTAAAGGCGTCGTGAACGGAGTGCGCGTCTACGACGACTACGCACACCACCCCACAGAGATTGCCGCGATCCTGCTGGCAGCACGCGAGGTCGTCGGCAACGGGCGATTGGTCGTTGCCTTTCAGGCGCACCATTACTACCGCACAGCGGATTTCTGCGCCGAGTTCGGCCAGGCTCTTGGGTTGGCCGACGACGTTGTGGTGATGGAGGTCTACGCGCCCGGCGAGACGATGCTGCCCGGTGGCACCGGGACCGCACTCGCGGCGGCCGTGACGTTGCCGCCCGAACACGTTATCTTCGAACCGTCATGGTCCGCAGTGCCAGCACGACTAGCCGAACGTGCGCGACCTGGCGATCTGGTCTTGACGATGGGTGCCGGGGGAGATGTCGCGATGCTCGGGCCGGAAGTACTCGAGGCGTTGCGGCAACGTGCGCAGACACCAACGGCGTTGACCTGATCGCACGCATTCGCTGCATCTGCCTCGCAAGCTCGCTGCATCTGCCTCGCAAGCTCGCGGGGCGACACGCCGTGACCCGCGTTGACCCTTTGCGGTCGTTGGCTCTAATCTTCGTGACGTTCTCAGGTTGACATAACTATAACGGTCTACTTGAGGATGAGGGTCGTGGGTAACCGGTCTGCGATCTCGCCGTCGGTGGTGGCTTCCCCGCATCACCGCTCGCGGAGCTAGTACTGGGCGCACAAGGGTTAGATGTTTTGTGTGGCTGGAAGTTCGTGTAGTTGGAAGTCGCGCGTGACTGACGATTGACCGACGAGGGAAGGCAAGGCGAAAGTCCGTGGCAGCACCGCAGAATTACCTCGCGGTCATCAAGGTCGTCGGGATCGGTGGCGGGGGCGTTAACGCCGTCAACCGGATGATCGAAGTCGGTCTGAAGGGTGTCGAGTTCATCGCCATCAACACCGACGCGCAGGCACTGCTGATGAGCGACGCCGATGTGAAGCTCGACATCGGTCGCGAACTCACCCGCGGCTTAGGTGCTGGCGCTGATCCTGAGGTCGGCCGACAGGCCGCCGAGGATCACACCGAGGAAATCGAAGAGGTGCTCAAAGGCGCCGACATGGTGTTCGTGACTGCTGGCGAGGGAGGCGGCACCGGCACCGGTGGCGCACCTGTTGTTGCGCGACTTTCGCGCGCACTCGGCGCGCTGACCATCGGCGTCGTCACGCGTCCGTTCGGATTCGAAGGCCGTCGTCGCGGCGAGCAAGCCGACGTCGGCATCGAAGAACTCCGCGACGAGGTCGACACGCTCATCGTCATTCCCAACGACCGATTGCTGTCGATCAGTGACCGCAAGATCAGCGTGCTCGACGCGTTCAAGTCAGCCGATCAGGTGCTGTTGCAAGGCGTTTCTGGCATCACTGACCTGATCACCACTCCGGGATTGATCAACCTCGACTTCGCTGATGTGAAATCCGTGATGTCCGGTGCGGGCTCGGCGTTGATGGGCATCGGCTCCGCGCGCGGCGAAGACCGCGCGGTGGCAGCTGCGGAGATGGCGATCTCGAGCCCGTTGCTCGAAGCGTCGATCGAGGGCGCGCATGGCGTCTTGTTGTCGGTCGCCGGCGGCTCCGACCTGGGCCTGTTCGAGATCAACGAGGCTGCTCAACTCGTCGCAGAGGCCGCCCACCCCGATGCCAACATCATCTTCGGCGCAGTCATCGACGATGCGCTGGGCGACGAGGTTCGCGTCACGGTCATCGCTGCCGGATTCGACGGTGGTTCGCCGCGGCCAGCTCGCCAACCCACGCGTCGGGCAGTCGAGACACCACGTCCGACGGACGCGATCGACGACGCGATCAACGTCACGACCGCCCCGCCCGCCCCCCGGACAGAGCAGCGCGAACCGGAGCGGGTGTCCTTGCCAGAGGCCCGCGAGGTGCCGCGTCGCGATCCCGCCGCCCCACGTCGCACGATCGTGTTCGAGGACGAAGTCGAAGAAGAACTCGACGTCCCCGACTTCTTGAAGTAGGTGCTCTGGCTCGGGAGTCTCGGTGGTGATGTGCGGTTTGCCTTCACCAGCCGCCTCGGCGGGTTTAGTACAGCGCCGTACGACAGCCTCAACCTGAGCTTTAACGTTGGGGATGACGCTGCCGTCGTTCGACGCAATCGACGCGACGTTCTCGAGCGGCTTGGTGTCCCGCGCGCCGCCTGGCTACAGGCGCAGCACGGCGCACTGGTTCAGGTCGTCGACGGGGATCGGGTCGTCGACGGCGCTTCCGAACAGGAGACCGGGTACGAGGTCGACGGCCTAGTGACGGCGGCGACCGGTGTCGCCCTCGGCGCGTTGTCGGCGGACTGCGCGCTCGTTGTGCTCGCGGACCCCACTGCCGGATTGGTGGGCAGCCTGCACTGCGGCCGGCCAGGCCTGCTGGCGGGCGCGGTCGACGCAATCGTCGGTGCGATGCGGGAGAACGGCGCTCAGCAGATCCGCGCCGCCGTCGGGCCTACCGTGTGCGGCAGTTGCTACGAGGTGCCCGCGGAGATGGCAGCAGCTGTGGTGGTCGTTGTTCCCGCCGCGTTCTCCCGGGCGCGAAGCGGCGGTGCAGGTCTCGATGTGCGCGCGGGTGTCATCGACCAGTTGCGCCACGCTGGCGTGCGGGTCGCGCGTCTCGTCGGAGGATGCACCCGCGAGGATCCGACCACTTTCTCCTACCGTCGTGACAAGGTCACTGGTCGAATGGGCGCCTTAATCTGGCGGGCGACGTGACGGTGCCCAACGGATCGCTAAATGCGAGGCGTCGCGAGCTCGCGGAGAATCTTCAGCACGTTCGACAGCGCATCGTGGCCGCCTGCGTGGCGGCTGGCCGCCCGGTCGATGAGGTTGCGCTCATCGCGATCACGAAGACATTCCCGGCCTCAGACGTGGTCCTGCTTGCGGAGCTTGGCGTGACAGATATGGGTGAGAACCGCGATCAGGAAGCCGCGCCCAAGGTTGCTGAGGTGGCGGCGATGCGCGCCGGTTCAGGCGTTCTGCGGTGGCACTTTGTCGGCGCGTTGCAGACGAACAAGTGCGCCTCCGTCGTTCGCTACGCGAGCCTTGTGCATTCCGTCGACCGGCTGCGCCTGGTCGACGCGCTCGCCCACGCCGCGGAAGAATCAGCGGTTAGCTGCCTTGTGCAGGTCGACCTCGATGAGACGAGCCGTCCCGGTCGAGCCGGCGCTCGACAAGAAGAGGTCGGTGCGATCGCCGACGCGATCGCCACCGACTCACGTCTCGAACTCGCGGGGGTGATGGCCGTGGCGCCACTGGGTGCCGACCCCGAACCGGCGTTTCGAAAGCTTGCAGAAATCGCCGACGCAGTCCGTCAGCGCCACCCGTCGGCGCGCATAATCTCGGCCGGGATGAGCGGGGATCTCGAGGAAGCCGTCGCGAACGGCGCGACTCACCTGCGTGTCGGCTCGGCGTTGCTGGGCGCTCGGCGGCATCCTGTCCGGTAAGGTCCGGACGAAACCGACGTCTGAGGGGACCAGAGGGAGACACGGATGGCCGTCATGCGCAAGGCGATGGTCTACCTCGGCCTCGTCGAGGACGACGCCGAGAACTACGACGAATACGACGAGTACGAGGCTCCAGCGCCGGTCCCGGCAGGTCGGCGTGCGGGCATGCAAGTTGACCGACCGTCTGCTGCCGACATCGAGTACGGACGCCGCGGCGCGGCGCCCGACCTGCGTGATCGCGCTCCGGCCTACGCGGGCGGCCGGTCCGGTGGGGGAGCCACCGCGATGGCGGTTGCTCCCATGGGCTGGGCCGACGCGGCCGCAGGCCCGATCCGTGTAACGACATTGCACCCGCGGACGTATAACGAGGCACGCGCGATTGGTGAGCATTTCCGCGAGGGCACGCCGGTGATCATGAATCTGACTGAGATGGATGACGCCGACGCGAAGAGGCTCGTCGACTTCGCGGCTGGGCTGATCTTTGGTCTGCGTGGCAGTATCGAGCGTGTGACCGCGAAGGTCTTCTTGTTGTCGCCGCAGGATGTTGAGGTGACGGCGGAGGACAAGCAGCGGATCGCCGAAGGCGGATTCTTCAATCAGAGCTAGGCGGCCGGCACGACGTGGGCACTATGTGGCGGGTCCTGGCCGACGTGATCGTCGCGTTTATTGTCGTCATGTTCATCCGGCTGGTTTTCGACTACGTACAGCTTTTCGCACGAGAATGGCGGCCCCGTGGCGTTGTTCTCATCGCTTTGGAGACCTGTTATTCGCTTACCGATCCACCACTGAAATTTGTGCACCGCCAACTGCCCCCACTGCGGGTCGGCGCATTCAGTGCAGACTGGACTGTGGCCTGGATCGCCGTCATCGGCACCGCCTACATTCTGTTATCAGTAGTGGGTTCCCTATAGTTTGTCCGGCGCGTACCCAACGATTCCCCGAGGTGACCCGATGCCGCTGACCGCTGAGGACGTGAAGAACAAGCAGTTCACGCCTACCCGCTTCAAGGGCGGCTACGACGAGAAGGAAGTCGACGACTTCCTCGACGAGGTGGAGGCCGAGCTCACGCGGCTCGTGCGGGAGAACACCGACCTGCGGGCTCGTCTCCAGGTGGCAGAGCAGGCTGCCCGTCAGCAGCCGGCAGCCTCGGCGCAGGGGGCTGCTCCGGCGCCGGCCGGTTTCAGCGTTCCGCCGCCCGCCGCGGCGCCCCTGCCGCCGCCGCCCCAGGCCATGGCTCCGCCGCCGCCTCCCGCAGCAGTCGCGCCGCCCGCCCCATCTGCTCCTGTCGCAGCCGCATCCGGCAGCGATGGCAGTCAGGAGGCCGCGCTCCGCATGCTGGCGATGGCGCAGAAGACCGCCGAGGACACCGTCGCCGACGCCAAGCGCGAGGCCGCCAAGGTGCTCGGCGAAGCCCAGCTACACGCCGATCAGCTCGAAAGGGAAACCTCGGAGCGACACCGCAACGTCGTGGGCAATCTCGACAGCGAGCGGGAGCGGCTCGAGCGCAAGATCGAAGAGTTGCGCTCGTTCGAGCGGGAGTACCGCGCCCGCCTCAAGTCCTACCTCGAGGGGCAGTTGCGCGACCTCGACGGTCGGGCCGACGGCATCCAGCCCACCGCCCCACGGCCGATGCCAGTGGCTGTGGGTGCCGGCGCCCCGGGCAGTGCGGCCAGCGCGGGCGCCACGGTGCCAGCGTCTCCGCCGATGACCGTCACCGTGCCTCCGGCGTTCACCTCGCCCCAGCAGCCGCAGCCGTCGTCCGCTTCGGGCTCTGGTTCCGTCTCGGGTTCGGTTCCTGGGCTGGCGCAGCCGCCGCGCCCACCGAGCCCGTTCTCGCCGATGCCACCGCCGCCCGTTCCCGGGTCGTCGGTTTCGCCAGGCTCGTCGCCCCAGACTGGTGGCCCCGGCGGTCCGATCCAGCCTGGCGGCCCCAGCGGGCCTCTCCAGCCTGGCGGCCCC
>Ga0208357_1002760_pt1 | contig 11344 bp, 12 predicted proteins | sample NGESurdeep092012_6_FD_184487 | JGI IMG/M metagenome (GOLD analysis project Ga0208357, IMG submission 184487) | Arctic peat soil microbial communities from Barrow, Alaska - NGEE Surface sample F52-2 deep-092012 (SPAdes) | ecosystem: Environmental > Terrestrial > Soil > Wetlands > Peat ... | reverse complement strand
ATCCGCCGGATGAAGGAGCGTGGGCGCAGGAGTTTCTCGGCGATGCGATGGTGGTGAATGGAAAGGTGCAGCCGTTCTTCGAGGTTGAGCCGCGGAGATATCGCTTCCGCGTCGTGAACACGGCGAACTCACGCTTCTTTTCGCTCGCGCTTTCCAATGGGCAGGAGTTTCATGTCATCGGCGCGGACCAGGGATTGCTGCCGAGCCCAGTTGCGACGAAGCGACTGGTGGTTGCGCCGGCCGAGCGCGCGGACCTTGTGATTGATTTCAGTGCGGCACGCGGAGAGCGGATCGAGCTGGTCAGCGACACGCTGGAGCTGATGCAGTTTCGCGTCGGGAACACGAAGGTTGTCGATGACAGCCGTCTGCCTGCGACACTGCGGCCGGTTGTTCGCATTCCTGAGGCGCAGGCTGTTCGGACCCGGCTGATGACGCTCAACGAGTTTGATGGAGACAAGGGCGAGGCGATGGTGATGCTGCTCAATCGCAAGCACTGGGTCGATCCGGTGACGGAAATTATGAAGCTCGGCACGACCGAGATATGGAGCCTTGCCAACCTGACGCAGGACACTCATCCGATCCACCTGCATATGGTGCGGTTTCAGATTCTGGACCGGCAGAGCATGTCAGTGGATGACTATTTGAGCGATGAGACGCTGCACTACACGGGGGCGAGAAGGCCGCCGGCTGCGCATGAGATGGGGTGGAAGGATGTTGTGCAGTGTCCGCCGGAGACGGTGACGCGGATTATCGTGCCGTTCAGCCCGTACGCGGGACGCTATCTGTGGCACTGCCACATCCTGGAGCACGAGGCTAATGACATGATGCGGCCTTACGACATCGTCGCTTGATGGCCGCGTAAGGCGCTGAAATGGTCGTGTCCGAAAACCGCTAGTTTATGACCCGTGCGAGTGCGAGAATCCAGATATGGAACTGCCCAGCCGAGAAGTTTGTTATCGGGCGCTTGAGAGCCGGGACGCGCGCCTGGATGGGTTGATGTTCGTCGGCATTACGTCGACGGGCATCTACTGCCGGCCCGTATGTCCGGCGCGAACACCCAAGTTTGTGAATTGCCTGTTCTTTGCTTCAGCCGCTGCCGCACAGGATGCGGGTCTGCGTCCCTGTCTTCGTTGCAGACCGGAGACGGCTCCCGATATGGCTTCATGGCGCGGGACTTCCAATTCGGTCTCGCGCGCGCTGGCTCTTATCGCTGAAGGCGCGCTTGACGGCGAAAAGAATAGCGTTGCAAGGCTGGCCGAGCGGCTGGGCCTGGGTGAACGTCAGTTGCGACGCTTGTTTCTTCAACACCTGGGAACGTCGCCTATTTCCGTTGCGCAGACGCGTCGAGTGCTATTCGCGAAGCAACTGATCCACGAGACGCAGATGCCGATGACCGAGGTTGCGATGGCTTCGGGATTTGGCAGCTTACGGCGGTTCAACGAAACCTTTCGCGACCTGTTTCACCGGCCGCCGAGCGCGTTGCGCAGGAAGAGCTCGGCGAGACGAGAGGAGAAGGACGTCACGCTGCGGCTGCGGTACCGGCCACCCTATGACTGGGACTGCATGCTCGGTTTTCTAGAAGCGCGGGCGATTCCGGGCGTTGAAGTTGTGGACAACGGGCGCTACCTGCGTGCGGTTGAAGTGAAGGGGAAGCTGGGAAGCATTGAGGTAAGTCACCGGCCCGACAGAGAGAGCCTTAGCGTGAACATCCGCTTCCCGGACGTCAGGTTGTTGCCTGCGATCGTGGCGCGAGTGCGACGCCAGTTCGATCTTGGCGCCGACATTGAGACGATCGACGACCATTTGTCCAGCGACCCGGTGCTTGCTCCGCTGGTGGCGCAACGTCCTGGACTACGCGCACCGGGCGGATGGGATGGCTTCGAGATCGCTGTAAGAGCTGTCCTGGGTCAGCAGATCAGTGTGGGCGCCGCTCGGCGGCTGGCGGGCAAGCTCGCCGCTCTGTATGGACGCGCGGTGCCGAAGGCGTTCCTGATCCACGAGGATCTGTCGCATGTGTTTCCGACGGCGAAGCGGCTGGCTTCGGCTGGCTCGATTGGACTGGCGATACCGGCGGCGCGTTTGACGGCGTTGAAGGCAGTGGCCGAGGCTGCGCTGGCGGATCCAAACCTGTTTCGGCCGTTCGGCAGCATTGAAGAGACGGTGACGCGGTTGCGGACGATCCGCGGGGTCGGCGAATGGACCGCCCAGTACATCGCGCTTCGCGCTATCCGCGAGATGGATGCCTTCCCGGCAGCCGACATTGGACTGCTGCGCGGCGTTGCGGCGATTGACGGAGAAAAGATAACGGCGACGGATCTTTTGAGTCGCGCGGAATCCTGGCGACCGTGGCGCGCTTATGCGGCGCAGCATCTTTGGGCTGCAGACGGCAGCGCTGGAGGCCTATCTCAGGTGTCACATTGACCGTCGACTGAATTTTCTTCAAGTCTTTGGAAGTGAAAGATCAACGCATTCACAAACCAGAAAGGACAGGACTATGAGCAGAAAAGATAGAACTGTGAGCCTCGCTTACAAGATGATGGAATCACCCATCGGAGAACTGAAGTTAATCGCAAGCGACAAAGGCCTGGTGGCCATTTTGTGGGAGAACGATAGTCCGCGCCGTGTGCGCCTGGGCGAAGCGGTTCTAAATGAACGGCATCCTGTGCTGGTGGAGACGGAACGGCAGCTATCAGAATACTTCGCTGGAAAGCGAAGAGCATTTTCGCTCTCTCTGGATGTGCGAGGCACTGATTTTCAGAAGGGCGTGTGGGAGGCTTTGCTCGCGATCCCGTTTGGGGAGACGAGAAGCTATGGGCAGCTTGCGAAACAACTCGGAAACCCTCGAGCGACACGAGCTGTCGGCGCGGCGAACGGGAGGAATCCGGTATCGATCGTCGTTCCCTGCCATCGCGTGATTGGATCGTCAGGGAAACTTACGGGCTTCGCGGGCGGACTGGAGGCGAAGGCTCATCTGCTCGACCTGGAACGAGCGGAGCAGCTGACTATTCGTTAGCGCCCGAATCAGTGCCGGATCTCTCAGAGGATCATTTGCCGACCTCGAGGATCTGGAATGATCCCGGGATCATCGGCGGCCGGGGCCCGCGCATCCGGCCAGGAACGGCCGGCGGCGGAGTCGCAGCCTGGGACGGTGCGGACGGGACGGGCCCGTATTCCGCGGTGATGAGGAACAGATGCCCGGTCTTCGTATCGAGAGTGATCGTCTTCGCTCGCATGGGTGTGGGAACCGTCTCCTCGACGGCGAAGTCGGTTGGCGAATTCTCCTTAATGACGGTCAGCGTGCCGTCGCCCTGCGAACTGAAGGCTTCCATCGTCTTCGGGTTGAAGGTCACGCCGTCGCATCCGTTCCCGATGGGCAAATCGGTGATGATGTGGCCGTCGGTCGCGGAAAGAATGACCATGTTCTTGTTCTCGCGGCAGGCGGCAAACAGGATGTTGTTCTTTACATCGAGAGCCAGGCCCGCGCATCCGCTTCCCTTGCTGGATACGTCGTACCGGCCGATCATCTTCATCGTGTTCGCGTCGATCACCGCGATCGCGGCTTTGTCTTCGATATCGACGTAGATTTTGCCGTGACCGTCGGTCGCAGCCTGCTCGGGCGCGCCACCGATGTCAATCGTGCCGAGGATCGAGCCATCCTTATCATCGAGGACGGTAATGTTTGGCTCCGCATGGCTCAGGATGTAAAAGTGGTGATTGTGGGTGTCGTTCAGATAGCCGTCCGGACGTCCCTGGACGTCGATCTTCTTCAGGATGGCGAAGGTCTTGGCGTCAAACATCGTCACGGGATTTGAAGTGGCGAAACCATGCCCCGTCTCTGTGTCGACCGCCCCGCCATGGGCGCTGGTGTTCGGGATATCGCCGACTTGAGCCAGCGTATCGAGATTGAAGACGCCGATGTGGCCGGCTGGACCAGAACGCGCAACATACAGATTGCGTCCATTGGGATCTGCGGTCACGTAGTCGAATCCGCCATCGCCTCCGACCCGCTGCGTCCGGAGAATCTTGTAGGGGCCGGCCTGCTGCGCATGAGCGAAAGCAGAAAAGGAAAGCGTAGCGGCGAGAGCGACTGCGACGAGCGCCTTACGAATCATAAGTTCTCCTGTTGGCTTGCGGGACGTCCGGCGCCCAAAGATTGCGCCAGGAACGGTCTCCGCTCTTTCACCGCCTTGAGGTTACATGACTCTCACCTCCGCATGGAAGCGTACGGGGATGGAGCCCTGGCCAATAGCGGCAGGATGACAAGTCAGGGCACAAACCATGACGCACAAACCAGGACACAGGGGGTCCGCTTGCAACGGTTCGCCTGTCTAAATTGTTGAAGTAGTTGGTGGACCTGACCGGGATCGAACCGGTGACCTCTTCCATGCCATAGTCCCAACATTAGGCTTTTCAACAACTTACAAGACCCCGGTGGCTACCTAAGTCCTTGTAGGCTAGTACTACTCCTGGATCGGACGTATCGCAAAACGTATCGCGTTTCGCGCACGAAATCTCAAGTCGGCAAGAAACCACGGCGAGCCCTTAGTTCCAGGCGAAGCTCCTCACGGAGCGCCTTGCTCTTCCTCAGTCGCTTGAAAAACTGTTCGAGAACACTCACCATAATTGCATTCACACTCACGCCCTCCTCTTCCGCCCAGGCCCGGATTGCGGATCGAGCTTCCGCCCCCACATGCAGGAGCTGAGGCTTAGATAGCGGCAAACCGGCTTTCCGGGTCTGAGTGATTTTTACGTCTTTCCGTTCAACATTACGGAGGGCGAAAAGAACGACTCTCGAAAGATCACCGGCCACTCGGGCCTCTTCGGTGACCGCCTCCCGTAAGTTAATGGGTAAACGCAAGGTCATACCGGCACGGTCTTCCGTCCAGCGCTGTCCCTCGCGGTTCACATTTCGACCTGTTTTCTGTGTTGCCAAGGCGTCTGAATTCCTACCCAAAGTGACAAACTCGCACCCATGAAGATCCGAATCAAGATCTGCGAGTAGTCATTCTGGCGTATTGAAATGAAACTTTCAAAAGACAAGACGATTTTAGCGTAATAGAGCGTTAGCTCTGCCGTCACCCACTCAAAGGGTCACCATCGGCAGAAAAACACTGAATGTCGATTCTCTTGAGAATAGAGAAGCGCATGCTTCTCATATCCAGCCATCACCCGGAGCGGAGGTGTCGGTCAAGGTCGCGAAGCGCCGCGCAAGCGGTCGAAGCGAAGCTGAGAGCCTTGACGGACACCGGAGCGGAGGGTACGGGGTCCATGATGGCGAGTGCTTCGTGAATTTTTACTACGGATCTGGCTTATTTCCCTTGTTTGCCTCGCTTAGCTAGGAATCGGTAGCTGATATTCATGCACGAAGCATAGGGTCGGAGAGGCTGATGGCCTTTCGTCTCCCCCGATGACGCCGAAAATTGACAATTCGCCTTCGCTGACCAGTCGTGCGGCTCAGTACGTCCGAATGTCAACAGAGCATCAACAGTATTCTCCACAGAATCAATCGGACACCATCACGAAATATGCCATCACTCACAATATGGACATCGTCGCCACATACGATGACCACGGACGAAGCGGCCTTAACTTGGCGGGCCGGGATGGCTTAAGTCAGCTTCTGAGGGATGTTGAGCAAGGGAGTACCAACTTCACGGACCTCTTGGTCTACGATGTGAGCCGTTGGGGTCGGTTCCAGGACGCTGACGAAAGCGCATATCACGAGTACGTTTTGAAGCGTGCCGGTATCCGGGTTCACTATTGCGGAGAGCAGTTCGCAAATGATGGGAGCATGGCGTCTGCACTGATGAAGACTCTCAAGCGGACGATGGCAGGAGAGTACAGTCGGGAGCTCTCGGTTAAAGTCTTTGCGGGCAATGCCGTCTCATTGAACTCGGATTCAGACAGGGTGGCCCTGCTGGCTATGGTCTCCGACGCCAACTGATTGATCGTGACGGCAGAGAAAAGGGATTGTTGGCACGAGGCGAACGGAAGAGCTTACAAACGGACCGCGTTGTCCTGGTGCCCGGGCCGGAAGCCGAGATTCTGGTAGTGAGGGAATTGTTCTCGCGGTTCATCGAAGATGCGCAGTCGGAAAAGAATCTTGCGCTTTATCTCAACAGCAAGGGTGTGCTGTCTGACATGGAGAAACCTTGGACGAGAGCGACGATTCATCAAATCCTCACCAACCCTAAGTACGTCGGAGCCAATGTATATAACCGCCGCTCTTACAAGCTGAAGATGAAACGCCTGATCAATCCGCCTGAAATGTGGATTTCTCGCAGTGAAGCATTCAAGGCAATCGTTCCCACGGACGTCTTTTTGAAAGCTCGACAGATTATCGATGCTCGACATATCCACTTGTCAGACGAGGACTTGCTCGCCCGGTTGCGATCTCTCTTGGAGAGATGCGGAAAACTGTCGGGAATACTCATCGATGAAGCGGAAGATATGCCGTCAAGTTCAATCTACATGTCTCGATTCGGCGGTCTACATCGAGCTTATGAACTCATTGGTTGGAGCGACCGGCGGGACTCCAGCTTTATCGAAGCAAATCGAGAGTTGCGTCGGCGGCATCAACACTTGGTGCAGATCATTGTTGCGGACCTGCAAGCTACTGGGGCGCATGTAGAGGTGGACGACCGCTCCGATCTGCTGACCATTAATCACGAATACACGGCGTCTCTCATTCTTTCAAGATGTCAGGAGACAAAAGCACAGTCCCCACGATGGCGACTGAGGTTCGATGCCGGCCTGGTTCCGGACATCACCATAGCCGCTCGATTGAATCCTGGGAATCAGACCGTTAAGGATTACTACCTGCTTCCGAGCATCGATCTTCTCTGGAAAAGGCTCAGTCTGGCGGCTGACAATGGCGTCTCACTGGACCTATATCGATTTGACACCCTCAGTCTGTTTATCAACCTCGCAAAAAGAACCTCCGTGGAGGATGTCGCTTGAACGAGCAACAAGTTGAATCGATTCTAATTTCAGAAATCCGGATCATAAACCCACGGTCGCGTAATCGAATCAAGTGGCAATTGGTCGTTCAAAGCATTGCAACTGTAGGCCTGAAAAGGCCTATCACTGTCGCCCAAAGACCTCAATCAGCTTCCGATGGCAAACGCTACGATCTGGTATGTGGACAGGGGCGTATGGAGGCTTTTGTCGAGCTTGGTGAAATGTTCATTCCAGCAATCATCATTGAAGCACCTGAACAGGATCGTCAGTTGATGAGCTTGGTCGAAAACATAGCCAGAAGACCGGCATTGACTCACGCGATCTTGTTCGAGGTTCGGGTTCTCCGTGAGCGGGGCCACTCAAGCGAGCAGATTGCTCGCAAACTCGGCCTAGATCGGACGTACCTTTATGGAATTTGCAACCTCATTGATAAAGGGGAAGAATTTCTTGTGCTAGCCGTCGAGGGCGGTCGTATACCTCTCAGCGTGGCTGTAGAAATCGCCACTGGCAACAACCATGAGATTTCCAGAGCACTATCCGAGGCATATGAGAAAGGTGACCTGCGCGGCGCGCGGATCACTGCCGCCCGCAGAGTCATTAGCCAGAGATTAGAGAAGCAGAGGCTTCAGGGAAAGACTTCGCCCCCTCGGCGCAAACTTACCGGCGCCTCCCTAGTCCTAGAGTACAAGCAGAAGATTCGTGAACAAACCGCCTTGGTCGTGAAAGCCAACCGCACAAGAGACCGGCTGATCTTATTGACTACAGCCGCTCGAATCCTATTCGCAGATGAGAATTTTCGCACCTTACTAAAAGCCGAAGGCGTGCAGTCTCTGCCTGCCGAGCTCGCTGGAAGGCTTTCCCAATGAAACGTGCCCTCGCCAATCTGCGTTCAGCTTTTCAGAACAACATCCTTACGCTGCCGCTGAGCTCGATCGTTCCACAGAGGAACGCAACCGCGGAGACGCTCCGTTCCTCCATTTTCAAACAGATCCTCTCGTCTGTTCGCGAAATCGGCCTAATCGAGCCGCTGGTCGTCTTTCCGCAGGAAGGCAAGGGCTTTCTGCTACTGGATGGACATCTCAGATTTGAGGCCCTCAAGATATTGGGGAGTGAGGAGGTTAACTGCATCCTCTCCACGGACGATGAGAGCTACACGTACAACAAACGAGTAAACCACATCCCACCTGTAGCCCAGCACTTCATGCTCATGGAAGCTCTAAAGAGCGGAGTTGCAGAGGAGCGCATCGCAGCTACCCTGAACGTGGATGTTGCGGCAATTCGGAGGCGGGCCCAAATGCTCGAAGGAATTTGTCCCGAGGTTGTGGAGATGTTGCGAGACAAGAAGCTAAGCCTGGAACTGTTCCCAATACTCCGAAAGATGAAAGCGATTGGTCAGATCGCAACGGTGGAGCTAATGGTCCTCCGCAATGACTATTCTGTCGCGTTTGCAAAGACGAGGCTCGCCATCAGTCCCCCAGCACTTCTTGCGAAGACTTCAACCGCACGTCAACAAAAGGCAAACGCCGATGCTGCAGACGAACTCCTTGGCGAGGATACCGACGGCCTCATTCAAAACCTTAAGGCGATTGAAGAGACATACGGCACTGACGTTCTCACCCTCACTGTGACCTGTGCCTACCTCGACCGCCTGTTCAGTGAAGAGAAGATTGCGCGTTACTTGGAGCGCCATCATCCTGGTCCCCTTGAAACGCTGAAGACGATCATCTCCGGCATGCAACTGTCACCAATACAGGAGAGAGTTGCTCAAACAGAATAGCTGCTCATATTTCCAACGCAGCCCGCGCTTAGGCCACAGCCCAATACCCGCACCGGGATCGCACCGGCTACCGCGAAACTTAACCTTCAACCGGGGCGGATCCGCGACGCTGCTAGCATTTTCCTGTTTTTCTCTCTCGTTTGTGGTATAAAAATAGGAAAGAACGGAGAACGCAGCCCATGCAGAGAAATGTCCTTCTAAAGCCACACGAGGTCTCCAACCGATTGGCAGAGTTAGGGTTAGTCGAATCCGAACTCCTCGAAGCTGTGCGTAAAGGAATGGCTGCGCGCTTCAGCTGCACTCCGAATCATCCTCCGCTGGCACCTGGATTCTACGGGTGGTCAGAGACTGTTCGTGGACTACGTGACATTTTGATGATCCAGGGGTGGGGTCGCGACGACGATGGTTTACTCTCCCTTGCGGTAAGTCCGGACGGAAAGATTGCTATCGCCGTGGCAACCGGAGATGAGGCGACAGGAGATCCACAGCGTATACCATGCACGAAGTCGAGTAAGGGGCCAAGAACAAAAGATGCTATTGAAGTGAATCTGCTTCAACTTCACCTTTTCGAGCAGGAAGAGGCCATAAAGACTGACGAGCAGTTAAAGCTCGTTCGCAGTCGGCTTACATACTGGTTGCTCATACGAATGGATGAAGAGGCACAGACCCTAAGATGTGAGCTTTCCACACCGATCTATTTGGGCCCCGACGGCAAGATAGCAGGGTGGGATGAGCGGATCATCCTAGGATCAATCTCGTTTGGTCACGAGCCAAATGCACGCAAACTTGATCCCGGAGAGGGCCCTCAAAGTGGAGCAACAGATGTCGACGTTCAGGTTAAGCGGAGAGCGTAGATGCGATGGCTTCTACAATCCAGAGCGTCTGACGTTTGCCAGGCGTAAGAATGGTCTAACAAAAACTGAACTTGCAAGCAGAGCGGGGGTTGATCTCCGCTCTGTTACTTCGTACGAAAAAGGGAAGAAACCTCGACCGGCAATTCTCGAGAAAATTGCTGACCTCCTCGGCTTTCCGATGGATTTTTTCTTCTCCGCAAGCCCGATCGATGTGCCCGCGGAAAGCGCGGTAAGTTTTCGGTCTTTGGCGAAAATGACGGCCGGACATAGAGATATGGCGCTGGTACAGAGCGCACTTTGCATTCAGCTTAATAGTTTTTTCGAATCAAAGTTTGAGATGCCAAAAGCTCAGGTTCCCGATTTAAGCCACATTGGCTCGCCTGAAGCCGCCGCGGACTACCTGCGTCGTGATTGGGCAATCGGGAATCTTCCGATCGGCAATCTAATTCACCTCTTGGAATCGAGAGGCGTCCGTATCTATTCTTTGGCGATCGAATCACTTGAAGTGGACGCACTCTCGACATGGAAGGAAGGAATTCCTTTCATGTTCCTGAATCTCCAGAAAACAGCCGAGCACGGTCGCTTTGATGCAGCACATGAGCTTGGACACCTCGTGTTGCATCGGCATGGATCTCCAGGCGGGAGAGAGGCTGAAAGGGAAGCCCATGCGTTTGCGTCGGCATTCCTTATGCCTGAGGCGAGCGTTATTGCACGCGCTCCTCGTTTCGCTACCATTGACCAGCTCGAAAAACTCAAACGGATCTGGGGTGTATCTGTCGCTGCGTTGAACCATCGTTTGCACACGATAGGAATGACGAGTGATTGGCATTATCGCAGCCTCTGTGTGGAAATCGCTAAATTAGGGTTGCGCACGCGGGAAGAAGGGGGATTGGCGCGAGAAGCGTCGCAACTTCTCCAAAAAATGCTAATGACGCTTTCGGATGAAGGCGTCACGAGATCGCAAATCGCAGCGACACTTCAAATTAGGAAAAGTGATTTGGATGCGATGCTATTTGGATTGGTGATGGCCGGAGTGAACGGCGGTCGATCTCTTCCCAATCGAGTTTCTGGCAGGAAGCAGACTCAATTACGGTTGGTAACGAAAGATTAAGGCTTCCACTGTTTAATCGCACTGAACCGTTTATCAGAGCAGGCAGTAATTGCTACAGCAACGATGGGAACGTGTGTTCACATGGCTATCATTGAGCAGGTGGTGAACCATGCCGGTCACCGGAGTGCGGACACGCACGCTCTGATAAGTTGAAGACTTCGGATGGACAATGGCTTCATAAAGGCGGAGTGTGTCAGAGACTAGAGATAAGATCAAAGCGCTTGTTGCATACGGCTCGACGCTTGCCGGCTACGAGAAGGGAGAGGCCCAGGTATTCTGCGATCGCCTCTTCCAAGCATTTGGCCAAGCCGGCTATAAAGAGGCCGGCGCAACGCTCGAATTCAAGGTAAAGCGTCCCGGTCGGTCGATGGGATTCGCTGATCTGCTCTGGCGACCTCGCCTCCTACTGGAAATGAAGAGCCGCGGCGAGAAGCTTCAGAAGCACTACCAGCAGGCCTTTGAATACTGGCTCAACCTGGTGCCGGATCGGCCGCGTTACGTCGTGTTGTCGAACTTCGACGAATTCTGGATCTATGACTTTAACGTCCAGTTGCACGAGCCCGTAGATAGGGTTCGCCTTGACGAACTGGTCGACCGCTATGAGGCCTTCAATTTTCTCTTCCCCGAGGAGAAAGAACCGCT
>Ga0208357_1002759_pt1 | contig 11347 bp, 7 predicted proteins | sample NGESurdeep092012_6_FD_184487 | JGI IMG/M metagenome (GOLD analysis project Ga0208357, IMG submission 184487) | Arctic peat soil microbial communities from Barrow, Alaska - NGEE Surface sample F52-2 deep-092012 (SPAdes) | ecosystem: Environmental > Terrestrial > Soil > Wetlands > Peat ... | reverse complement strand
CACCGACGGTGATGATGTCCTTCACCTGGTCGACGAGATCGTCCTTGGTCAACTCGAAGAGGTCGCACGACGCTTTGCAGCCGTAGAGACCGGCGCCCGTGTCCGAGATCATTTCGATGAATTCGGGGATCGACGGGATGTCGAGCTTCTCCATCTTGCGCTCGAGATAGTGCGTCATGACCGACGATATACCCGGGAGCCCCCCGGCCATCGTGGCCAGGTGGAGGCCGGGATTTCCGACGGTGGCCACCTTGATGTGGTCGTGACGCTTCTTGTGGACAGCGTCGAGGCCGAAGAAGGTAAAGAAGAGGTTTGCCTCGATGCCTTCGGCCCGGGCCCCGTTGGCCATGATCAGTGCCGGGTAGATGCCTTCGAGGGAGCCCTTGGACACGATGATGGAGACCTTCTCGATGGTGTCGCCCATAGTGCGTTCCTTTCCTCCATGTCAGAGATTCTCCGTGCCGTCAGATGCAGCCGCGGGGCTTCGGGATACCGGCGATCTTGGCGGCCGTCTTGGCCGGGCCCTTCGGGAACAGTTGGTAGAGCTCCTTCACTGACACGCCGGAGGTCTTCCCAAGGACGCGGACCGTCGGACCGGTTCCCTTCTCGGCGTACTCGGCCCGCATGAACTTGAGCACCCGCCAGTGCTGCTCGGTCAGTTCGTCGATGCCCGAGGCCCGAGCGATCTCCGGCGCCATCGCCTCGTTCCATTCGTCGGGGTTCTCGAAGAACCCCTCGTTGTTGACGGTGATGCTCTTGCCGGCGTAGGTGGCCGTGGGCATGGTCAGCCCCTACTGAAAGACGTGGTCATGGTCGTGACGGTTCCCGATGTTTGCCCCGGTCAGGCATGGCCGAGCCGATGCCGGGAATGTCTCGGCCGGGCAGCAGGCTATGCCAGTAGAACGACTGGAACATGAGCTTGCCCAGATGATTGAGGCGAGACTCCTTGAGCAGCGGGAGCCCGACCGAGGTGGGGTAATGACCCGGAAGCGGCTCGGTGTCGTAGTTGAAGTCGATGAGCAGCGCCTTGTGGAAGCCGGACTCGATGAAGCAATTGACGTGGCCGTCGTAGCTGGCGTCGAGCATCTCGCCGGCCAGGAAGCGACGGACGTTCTCTACCAGCACTTCGCCCTCGAAATGGGAGACCGAACCCGCCTTCGACACCGGCAGGTTGGCGGCGTCGCCGATGACGAACACGTTCGGTCGAGCTTTGGACTGAAGCGTGTGCTCGTCGGTGGGCACGAAGTTGAGCTCGTCGCCCAGGCCCGGCGACCGGCCCACGTAGGTAGCACCGCTGTGGAGGGGTACGACGACGGCGAGGTCGAACCCGACCTCCCGACCGTCGTAGGAGACCAGTCTTCCTCCGGGGCCGTCCACCTCCCCGGTATTGAACTCGGTGACCAGCTCGACGCCCTTCTCCTCGAGCAACCCGGCCAGGGTGGCGGAGGCGACCGGCTTGGTGAAGGCACCATCGAGCGGAGTCACGTAGGTGAGCTCCACCCGGTCGCGAACTCCGAGCTCCTGGAGGTACCAGTCGGCCAGGAAGCAGAACTCCAACGGCGCCACCGGGCACTTGATGGGCATGTCCACGACATTGACCACCAGGCGCCCCCCGTCGAACCAGGTGAAAGCGTCGTGCAGGCGGGCCGCCCCTTCGGGCGTGTAGAAGGTGAAGATCTTTTCCATCCACCCGGGGCCCGTCAGTCCTTCGGTCTCCTCGGGAACGAGGGTCGAGCCGGTGGCCACGACGAGCACGTCGTACTCGAGGGCTGTCCCGTCGCCGAGGAGAACGCGCTGGGCGTCGAGGTCGACGTGATCGATGGCGCTCTGCCGGTAGTCGATCCCACGGTGAAGCTGACGCTGACGAGGGCGGATGATCTCATCGAGGTGGGCCAGGCCGAAAGGCACGAAGAGAAGTCCGGGTTGGTAGACGTGGTTGTCGTCCTGGTCGACCACCACGATTTCGACCTTGTCGTCGAGGATGCGCCGCAGCCTATTGGCCGTCAACGTTCCCCCGGTGCCTCCTCCGAGAACGACGATGCGCTTGACCACGGTCCCAGGGTGTCAGCAGTCGGCAGGCCACGGTAGGGGCGAACGTCCCGATTCGGAGGAAGGGTCCTTGTGCCCTACCCACCCCTGACCCCCCCTGACAGGCTGAATTGATTCGATCGGAGCAGGGTTATGGACCGCATGATCAGCGGAGAGGGCCAGGAAGGCACGATGACGCCGAGGCGTGTCGTGATCGTGGGTGGCGTGGCCGGTGGGATGTCAACGGCCACTCGCCTCCGACGCCTCGACGAGACGGCCACCATCACAGTCATCGAGCGATCGGGACATGTCTCGTATGCCAACTGCGGACTCCCGTATTTCGTGGGCGGGGTGATCGAGGACGAGGATGACCTGCTGCTCCAGACCCCTGAGCGCCTTTTCGACCGGTTCCGACTCGATGTCCGGGTCGATACCGACGTGGTCGACGTTGACGCCGACAACCACACTGTGACGACCCGTTCCACCGTCGACGGCAACACGGAGTCGATCGGCTACGACAAGCTGGTGCTGAGTCCTGGTGCCACTCCTGTTCGCCCTCCGATACCGGGCTTCGAACGGGTCCGGGTGTTGCGGACCGTCGAGGACGCCGAGCGACTGGCCGCCGACGTCATCGGGCAACCGGCGACGGCGGTGGTCATCGGGGCCGGGTTCGTCGGCCTGGAGACGGCCGAAAACCTTGTCCGGCAGTCAATCGCCGTCACGGTCGTCGAGGCCGTCGACCAGGTGCTCAGCCCGCTCGACCCCGAGCTCGCCATCCTGGTGGCGGCCGAGCTCGTTTCCCACGGTGTGCGTGTTGAGACCGGCGTGGCCGTGTCCGAGGTGACGGCGAGCGGCATCCTCTTGGCCGACGGCCGGGCCATCGCCGGTGAGCTCGTGGTCGGGTCCATCGGTGTTCGTCCCGACGTCCAACTGGCCGAGATGGCCGGCCTGGCGCTCAGTGCCCACCGCGGTATCGCCGTCGACGAGGTCAACCGGACCAGCGATATGGACATCTATGCCGTCGGTGACGCCGTCGAGAAGCCGGACTGGGTGGGCGGCGGCAACTCCCTGATCGCCTTGGCCAACGTGGCCAACCGCCAGGGGCGGCGTGTCGCCGACCACATCTGCGGCCTTCCCGTCCACTCGAGCGCCTCGCTCGGGACGGCCATCGTGAAGGTGTTTGATCTCACTGCGGCCACGACAGGATGGAACGAGAAGCGACTGCGGGCCGCGGGGCGTAGCTACCGGGCCATTCATTCCCATCCCATGAGCCACGCCAGTTACTACCCGGGCGCGCAGCCGATGTCGCTCAAGCTCCTCTTCGACCCCGATGACGGCACCATTCTCGGGGCCCAGGCCGTCGGGGGCGACGGCGTCGACAAGCGGATCGACATCATCGCCACCGCCATCACCGGTGGCATCACAGCCGACGAACTGGCCGACCTGGAGCTCGCCTACGCGCCCCCCTTCTCATCGGCCAAGGACCCCGTCAACATGCTCGGCTACATGGCCGAGAACGTGCTCTCCGGCGCCTGCGACGTGGTGGACTACGACGAGCTCGGCTGCTTGACTCGGGAGGGTTGGACGGTGATCGACGTGCGGACTTGCGAGGAGCACGGACGGGGAGCGATTCCGGGTTCGACCAACCTCCCGCTCGACCAGCTGCGCGAGGAGTTGGACGGAGCCAAGGGTCCGTTCGTCGTCTACTGCGAGGTTGGCCAACGGGGCCATACGGCGACGTCTCTTCTCCACGAAATGGGAATCGAGGCACGAAACTTCGACGGTGGCTACCGCACATGGATCGCTGCCGACGCCGCCCGTGAGCAAGAACCGTTGCGCCTCGCCAAAGTCAAGCGCGAGCTGTGATGAGACAAGGCTGGAGGAAACTCCCAGGTTGACACCTGCCGAGAATCAACGTTCTAATTTAGTGGTGATTCACAATTCAAATCCTGCCGGACACCGACCTCTGACCACACGACGACGCTCACATCCGACGTCTCCGACTGGTTTGAGTCCGACCTCAACTCAAATCCCCGGGAATAGTGACGGATCGGGAAGAGTCCTCAGCAGTCGGACGGCGCGCCAATTGCTCGAAGTCGAGAGTTCTATGACAGAGTCCCCGTGGTCGGCGCAATCGGGCAACGCCGCCACGCATACGCCGGGTGCTGACTATTTCGTCCAGGAGGAGAAGCGAGGGCCTCGTCCGTCGGATCAACTCCTTGATCACGGGGAGTTGAAGGGCCACCGCGGGGGGACACGAGATCTGTGGTGGCCACGAACCGAAGTGCTCCATGACGGGCCGCCAGCCTTGCCGGCCAACACTGAAGGACCTGGGATCCGACTACGCCGTGAACACTGCCGCCGAGAACGATAACCGTTCATCCAGCGCGCTTGTCACTTGCTTGACTTGTCGCTCGCTGGGAGGTTGCTTTCCTTCCTCGACTGGATCCGGTACAAGATCATCAGACGATGATGGCGCGCCCATGGGGGGCGAGAGCGATGAGCGCGTCGAGGAGAACCTTCCGGGCTGCCACATACTCGGCGTCGTGGGGGAGGGGAGGTGCCGTCACTGGAGATGGTGCCTGATGGAGGGAATGCGCCACTCCGTCTCGTGCTCCGTCATCCAAGCCAGGATCGCTTCACCCTCGGCCGGCATACGACCGTTACCGGTCAGGCAGTCGACGGCGAGCTGCGAGGGGGCCACGGTCGGTATCCCATTCCGGACGGTGGACCGGTCTCTCACGACGGCGTCGAAGGGCGACAGGAGCACGACGTCGGCCCCCGTGTCGGCCGGAAGGAGCCTGAGCCGCCGTGCCAGGTCCGGCCGATCTTCGGTGTAGATCGCCAGTAGCCCGGGGGCGGCCACCGGGGAATAGGTGACCGCCACGAAAGACCCAGTCAGTTCCCAACGTGGAGCGGCGTCTCCCACCTCCACGAGCTCCTCCAAGCAGCGACGCGCACCGTCGGGGGCGATGAAGGACTGGCTGTCGTTCGTACGAAAGAGGTCGTAGGTCTCGGCCCACCGCCGAATGATGCTTGGCGGATCGGCCGCGCTGATCACACCTCGCGGCCCTGACTTGTCGACGAGTCCCTGGTTGTAGAGCGTCTTGAGGATCTCCGACACCCACCCCTGGTTGAGGCCGGTGGCCGCCGCCACTTCGCGGACACCGTAGGGGGGGCGGACATCACACAGGAACCGGAGGAGTCGTCCCGTGCGGGCCCCCCCGAGACGGAGAGTGCCCCGTGACTTGGGTGCAGGATCACGTTTCGCGCCCTGGAGATGAACGAAGAGAGGTGGGTTGCCGACACTGATCCGGACGTTGCCGGTGAGATCCACGTAGCTCCAGCCCGCTTCTGTCAGGAGCTTCTGACTGGTCTGCGAGAGCCAGGGGGCGATGGCGAGGAGGATGGTCCCCTGTGTCTGGAGAGCCAGGGTCGGACCGTTCACCAGTTGCTGTACGTCCCGGGGGCTCATGGAGGTCCCGGACTGTGCGTAGAACGACCCCGCCACGCCTCCCGGAGTGATGATGTTGAGGAACCCGTCGACGGCGCGTCCGGTCTGCTGCGATGTTCGGTTCTGTCGTTCGACCTTCCAGTCGGCTGGCAGCACAGTCGAAAGGAACGCTATGGCCCGATCCACCAGATCGTTTGGCAATATGCCTTCGTTTGTGAGTGTCACAATCTCACAATCCTACACCCAGTTTTACCAGTTTACCTCGTTTGTGACTCTCCCAAACTTCCCTATTCCCCAAACTCCAGGTCGAATCGTTGGGAACTGAGAGGCCTCCGGACGCTGGACACGAGGGGTACTCTGGTCGTCCGACCCGACGCCGGAGGTTCGTTGCCGGAGGTGGGTCGGGATGTCACTTGGAGAGGTGCGAGAGCGGCCGAATCGGACTCACTGCTAATGGCCCCACGAAGGCCACGCAAGGTGTTGTCAGAAGGCGATACACGGTCTGAGCTGCACCGACGTTTTCGGATGCAGAGATCAGCGCTCACGTTTTGCGAAAACTTAGGGACAAGATGGGGACAAGCACCGATCCTCGGTGGCCTTCTGGCCATACTCACGGCGCCCCGTGGAAGCCTCCGAAGTGAGCTCGGCAGAACCTCCTGGATCTCGTCTGCCCACGTTCACAAGCACACCCGATTGGTAGTGTCGTGCTGTGAATCCCGACGACCGACATGGCGATACTCCTCTCCTCGATGAGTGGCTCTTGGAGATCGGCCCTGACGCCGTGGTCGAAGCCGTAGTTCAAGCTCGGCGAAGCATTGCCGAAGGCACGACGCCAGGGTTCTCCGACAAAGAGGAGTTCCTTAAGTATTTGCGTCGTCCGCACCATCAGAAAGCGTGAGCTGGAGGGTCTTCGCCATGGAGGCGTCCCAGCCCGACTTCGACAGTTTGAGCGAGGACGAGCGCTCTGCCCTTTCCGACGATCTCTTTCGATGGGTAGATACTGGCCCTCCCCGTGCCAGTCGCCGACGAATTGGTGGGATGGATCTCTTTGAGGATGTCGTCGATTCGGGATTCAAGGTCACATATTTTGTTGATGAGTCGACCCCGTACGCAGCGATTCTTCGCATTAGGAAAGGTTGACGATGATGGGTGGTCACCCGGACGACCTTCCTGAGCGGACTCTGGGGTGATTCGTCCGTTGGGCACCCCATTCATCACGGTGGTCCCGGCCAAGCCGCCTAACACGGTTTTCAACTTTGTCTCTCGTTTGACCGCTGCTGCTCAGCTCGATACAAGGCCAGCCTTGTCTGTCGGCAAGGCCGCATTAGTCGTCTTGGACAACGGCCGAGGTGCGACGTTCGTCCTCGTCACTTGCGATACAGACAAAAAAGCTGAGGCAGAGGCGAAACGACTTCTAACCGAACTGAGGACGACAGACTTCGATGAGTGGAGTCGTCTTCACGACATTCCGAGTGGGTTCCTTGACCGTCCACGAGATCGAGGAGAGCTTCAGAAGCTCTTCGCCGGATTCTGGCCCTTCCGATAGGGAATTACTCATGAGGGACGGAAGCTCTACAACGTTCAAAGGGGCCGTGGTCGGGAGTCCTTTCGTCGCGGCGTGGGCTCGAAGAGTCAAATCGAAGCCATCTGTTCGGGATCACGCAGAATGAATTCGGTGGAAGATTGGTCACTTTGATTTCAAGGGACGTTGGCAAACTGAGACGACTGGACTCCGTCCGTCGGCCTCTACGCCAAACGTATGGCTCCGGCGAAAAGACAGAACGCGCCCAAGCCCGCCACTACGACCGGACCGGCGATCACTTGGGCTGCACGACCCCGCGACGAGGATGTACCGGTCGGGACATCCTCCGCCAGACACCGGGGGTACGCTGGACCAGTGATCCGCCGCCGTACGTCCTTTTCTCTGTCATCGGGCACTCTCTCGGTCAGTGGATACTGCCTGGGAGTTCACCCTCAGATAGGGACACAATAAGGACAAGCGCTAGCGGGCCAGGTAAAAGTGCACTTGGAGAGGTGCGAGAGCGGCCGAATCGGACTCACTGCTAATGAGTTGACCTGGGAAACTGGGTCCGAGGGTTCAAATCCCTCCCTCTCCGCTCATTTTTCGGCTTCTTCCCGGCGTGCCGGGGAGCGCCGGTCGGGGCCCCGGTAGATTGTCGGGGTGCCCGAGACCTACTGGTTGGAGACCCTGGGCTGTCCGAAGAACCAGGTCGACTCCGACAAATTGGTGGGCACGCTGGTGGCCGACGGCTACCAGGCGGCCGATTCGCCCGAAGAGGCCGATCTGGTGGTGGTCAACACCTGTGCCTTCATCGAGGCGGCCCGACAGGAGTCCATCGACACCATTCTCGAGTTGGCCGACACCCGGGGGGCCGGATCGCGGCTGGTGGTGACCGGGTGCCTGGCCGAGCGCTACGGGTCGGAGCTGACCGACGCCTTGCCCGAGGTCGATTTGGTGGCCGGCTTCGGGGTGCCGGTGACCCTCACTCGCCGCAACGCCTTCGACCTGCTCAACCTTCCCCGGCCGGCGGCCAGCGCGCCGTGGGCCTATATAAAGGTGGCCGAGGGCTGCGACCGCAAGTGCGGATTCTGCGCCATCCCGTCCTTCCGCGGCGCCCAGCGGTCCCGGCCCACCGAAGTCCTGCTGGAAGAGGTGAGTGCCCTCGGTCCCGGTGTCCGGGAGATCGTCCTGGTGGCCCAGGACCTGGCGTCGTGGGGGATCGACCGGAGCGACCCTGACCGGGTTCCCCGGAAGAAGGGAACCTCCCGGCCCATCGTCGAACTGATCCGGGCCGTGGCCGAACGGGTGGAGCGGGTCCGGCTGCTCTACCTGTACCCGTCGGCTCTCGACGAGGACCTGATCGAGACCATCGTGTCGACGGGGGTGCCCTACTTCGACCTGTCGCTCCAGCACGTCTCGCGGCCTCTGGTGGAGCGGATGAGGCGGTGGGGCGACGGGAAGCGCTTCCTCGACCGGATCGCCCACATCCGGACGGTGGCCCCGGAGGCCGGACTCCGGTCGTCGTTCATCCTCGGCTATCCGGGGGAGACGGAGGAGGACCACGACGCCCTTCTCGGTTTCCTGGAAGAGGCGCAACTGGACTGGGCCGGCTTCTTCACCTTCTCCGAGGAGCCGGGGACCTACGCCGCCGGCCTGTCCGACGCCGTCCCGGCCGAGCTGGCCCTGGAGAGGTTGCGGGAGTGTTCCGAGCTCCAGGACCGGATCACCGGCGACCGGCGCTCGGCTCTGGTCGGTCAGACCATGAACGTCCTCGTCGACGGGCCCGGCGTGGGCCGCTCGCACCGCGAAGCCCCGGAGATCGACGGGATCGTGCACATCCCCGAGTCTCTCGAGCCCGGCACTCTGGTCGATGTCGTTCCCACCGGCGCGGCCGGTCCTGACCTGTGGGCTGAGGTGGCGGGACCGGTCCGACCGTGACCGACCCGGGCCCGGCACCGGTCTTCGATGTGCCGGGGGAACGACCAGGCGGCCGCTCCGATGCCGGCTCCGATGCTCCGTCGGTGACGCCGATCGGCGACCGGGTGCGGCAGCTGACCTTCGGGCCTTCGGCCTTGGTGACGCCGGCCAACGGCATCACCGTGGCCCGGCTCCTGGCCACGCCGGTGGTGGTGGTCATGGTGGCCATGCACGGCGCCGGTTGGGCGCCCTTCGCCGTGGCCTTCACCATCGGGGCCACCGACGGGGTGGACGGATGGCTGGCCCGCCGTCAGGGAACCACCCGGTCGGGCGCTTTTCTCGATCCTCTGGCCGACAAGGCCGTGGTCCTCAGTCTCCTGTTCGTCCTGGCCGCCAAGGGCGAGTTCTCCTGGCTGCCTGTTTCTCTCATCGCCCTGCGGGAAGTGGGGATGAGTGTCTACCGGGTGGTGGCCGGCCGCCGGGGCATCTCCATCCCGGCCCGGACGTCGGCCAAGTGGAAGACCCTCGTCCAGGGGATCGCCATCCTCCTGGCCCTCACGCCATCGCTCGTCTCGCACCCGGTGGTGCTGACGGCGGCGGTCTGGGTGGCGGTGGCTCTCACTCTGGTCACCGGTGTCCAGTACCTGCTCGACGGCCGGAGGGTCGCCCGTTCCCAGAGAGGGGTCTGATGCGGATCGAGATCGTGGCCGTGGGCACGGAACTGCTGCTGGGCCAGATCGCCGACACCAACTCAGCCTGGCTCGGCGAACAGCTGGCTCTGGGCGGGGTCGACTCCCACTTCCATCAGGCGGTGGGGGACAACCAGGAGCGGATCGTCCTGGCCCTCCGGACGGCTCTGGCCCGCAGCGACGGGGTGGTGGTGTGCGGTGGCCTCGGCCCCACCCACGACGACATCACCAGGGACGCCATCGCTGAGGTGATGAACGTAGCCCTCGTGCGCGATCCGGCCATCGTCGAGAAGATCGGCGAGATGTTCTCGTCGCGGGGCCGGGCCATGCCCGAGAGCAACGGCCGCCAGGCCGACGTGCCCGAGAGGGCCACGGCCATCCCCCAGGTGATGGGAACGGCTCCCGGGCTCATCTGCCCGGTGGGTCACAAGGTGGTCTACGCCCTGCCCGGTGTCCCCTACGAGATGTACGAGATGTTCACCCGGGCCGTTCTCCCCGATCTTCACCGCCGGATGGCCGAACGGGGCGAAGACGTCTCGGTCATCGTCAGCCGGGTGGTCCGGACGTGGGGGAACAGCGAGTCCGGTCTGGCCGAACTCCTGGCTCCCCGGATCGCCGCCCTCGACGCCGCCGGGGGGAACCCGACCATCGCCTTTCTGGCCAGCGGGATGGAGGGAATCAAGGTGAGGATCACGGCCAAGGCCCCCGATACGGCGGCGGCCGTGGCCCTGCTCCGGGCCGAGGAGAAAGAGGTCACCTCTCTGGTGGGGGAGGCCGTCTTCGGTTTTGACGACGACACCATGGAGTCGGTGGTCGGGACCGGGCTGAAGGCCCGCGGCCTGAGCCTGGGACTGGCCGAATCGTTGACCGGTGGACTGGTGGCCTCGCGGCTGGTGGCCATACCGGGAGCCAGCGTCTGGTTCCGGGGTTCGATCGTCTCCTACGCCAGCGAGGTCAAGTACAACGTCCTCGGCGTCCCCGAAGGGCCGGTGGTGAGCATCGATGCCGCCCGGGCCATGGCCGACGGCGCCCGCCGGGTTCTGGGCGCCGATGTGGGACTGGCCCTCACCGGGGTGGCCGGTCCCGACGAACAGGAAGGTCGGTCCCCGGGGACGGTCATCGTCGGTCTGGCCCGACCGGGGGCGGAGACGGAAGCTTTCGAAACCCATCTGCCCGGGGACCGCGACCGGGTACGGCAGTACGCAACCATCACCGCCCTCGATCTGTTGCGACGACGGTTGTTGCAGGACCCCGACGGCTGACGTCAGCCGGTGGGAACGGGAACGGGGATAGAAATGACCCGGCCGGCCCGCAACAGTGCTTCGACTTCGGCCGGGGGCGCCGGTCGGGCCAGGAGATAGCCCTGACCGGTGAAACAACCGAGGTCCCGTAGGAGCTCGAGCTGGTCGGGCTCCTCGATACCCTCGGCGATGACCACCAGCGACAGTTTGTGGGCCAGTCCCAGGATGCCTTCGAGCATGGGCACCGAGGGTGAGCCCGACACATGGCCGGAGACGAAAGCGCGATCGATCTTCAGGATGTCGATGGGGAGATTGGCCAGGGTACTGAGCGAGGAGAAGCCCGTCCCGAAGTCGTCGATGGCCAGACGGACACCGAGCTGTTTCAGGGTGTTGAGTTTGGCCACCCCACCGTCGACGTCGGAGACCAGCGCCGTTTCCGTCACTTCCAGCACGACATTGTCGGCCTGGACGTCGGGGTCGGACAGGATCTCTTGGA
>Ga0208357_1002757_pt1 | contig 11357 bp, 8 predicted proteins | sample NGESurdeep092012_6_FD_184487 | JGI IMG/M metagenome (GOLD analysis project Ga0208357, IMG submission 184487) | Arctic peat soil microbial communities from Barrow, Alaska - NGEE Surface sample F52-2 deep-092012 (SPAdes) | ecosystem: Environmental > Terrestrial > Soil > Wetlands > Peat ... | reverse complement strand
GTTGACGTAGTCGATCGGCCCGTTGAGGTTCGCCATGGCCATCCGCATGCAGCGCACCGCACCCTCACCTGACGGCGCCACCATTTCGGCGCCATCGGAGGTGACGCCGTAGCCGACCAGCTCGGCGTGGATCTGCGCGCCGCGTGCCTTGGCGTGTTCGTAGTCCTCCAGCACCAGCATGCCGCCGCCGCCGGCGATCACGAAGCCATCGCGACTGGTGTCGTAGGGTCGCGACGCCGTGGCAGGCGTGTCGTTGTGGTGGCTGGACAAGGCGCCCATCGCGTCGAACTGCGAGGTCATGCCCCAGTGCTCCTCCTCGCCGCCACCGGCGAACATCACATCTTGCGCGCCGTGCCGGATCAGGTCGGCGGCGGCGCCGATACAATGCGCCGAGGTCGCGCACGCGGCGGAGATCGAATAGCTCAGGCCGAGAATGCCGAAGGTCGTGGCCAAGGTCGCCGACACGGTCGAGCACATCGTGCGCGGAACCATGTACGGGCCGATCTTGCGCACGCCCTTGTTGCGCAACAGGTCGCCGGTCTCGATCTGCCACCGCGGCGAACCGCCACCGGAACCGGCGATCACGCCGATGCGCGGGTCACGAACCTGCTCTGCCTCCAACCCGGCATCGGCCATCGCCGAACGCATCGACACGTAGGCATACGCTGCCGCGTCACCCATGAAGCGCTTCAGTTTGCGATCGATCACCGCGTCCAGATCGATATTTGGTACGCCAGCCACATGACTGCGCAAACCGAGCTCGCTGTACTCATGTATCGCCCGGATTCCGCTGCGGCCATCACGCAGCGCGCTAGTCACCGACTCCGGGTCATTGCCCAGGCACGACACAATACCCATACCCGTCACGACAACACGACGCATCTCAGAAACCCTCGGTGGATTGGAACAGGCCCACGCGCATGTCGCTGGCTTCGTAAATCAGCCGGTCGTCGACGAAGGTCTTGCCATCGGCGATCACCAGCCGCAGCTTGCCGCGCATCACGCGCCGGATGTCGATCTCGTAGCGCACCAGTTTCGCCGTCGGCTTCACCTGGCCGGAAAACTTCACGTTGCCCACGCCCAGCGCACGGCCGGCACCGGGTTCGCCCAGCCACGGCAGGAAGAAGCCGCTGAGCTGCCACATCGCATCCAGGCCCAGGCAACCGGGCATCACCGGGTCGCCGATGAAGTGGCAACCGAAGAACCACAGGTCCGGATGGATATCCAGCTCAGCGTGGATCAGGCCCTTGCCGTAGGCACCACCCTCCTCCGATATCCGCGTGACGCGATCGAACATCAGCATCGGAGGTGAAGGCAGACGGGCATTGCCGTCGCCGAACAATTCACCGCGGCCGCAGGCACGCAGTTGTTCGTAATCGAACGAGGAGGGACGCGTCATGGAAAGTCCGTCAGGTCAGGGGTCAAGATTGTGTAGGGGGCAAAGTGCGATCGCCTTTATCGCGCGCAAGCGACACCTCTGTTCGTTCCCCATATCGTACATGCTCGACCTGTCCCGCGAGGTGAAATCGCCATGAAGCAGCACCAGCGCGGGACATTCCTGATCCACTCTTGCGAGCGTCGGGCCAATCCTCAACGCGACAACGGCGCGGGCACCTGTCCCTTCCATTCCAGCTGCAGCCACAGCTTGGCGCTGTCGCGGCGAAAGTCGTCGGCCTGATAGCTCGCCACCTTCACCAGGCCGCTGAGTCCATGCGCCAGCGGGAACGCCAGCGAGGCGTCCCATTCGCTGCCGTAGCGTCCGCCACGCGCGGCCCGGTAGTCGTGGTAGGTCACGGCCCAGGCGAGCTTGCCGCTGACGGGACCACGACCAAGCGGGCCCGATGCGCCCAGATAGCGATCTTCCAGTCCCCGCGCCGGGGTGACGTTGAACTGGTCATCCCAGCCATTGAATGCATGCAGGGTGGCCAGCGGCGTCTGCAGCGCATGCACGCCGTCGCTGCCCAGATATTCCCAGCCCAGCCTGGCGGTAATGCCGCGGAACGTCCAGGCGGGTTCCAGCAACCAGTAGGTGACCGCATAGCTGGCCGGGTTGTTGGCGTAATCGGACTGCCGCGCAAACTCTGCGGACCAGCCGGGGCCGTAGCCACCTTCGGCGTACGCGCCGGACCAGCGCAGGCCATAGGTCGCAGTGGAGGCGGTTCGCACGTCGCGATCCTCGTGCAGGTAGGCATAGCCCACCCAGTTTTGTGCTCCCTGCACATAGCTCATGTTGAACAGGCTGGTATCGAGTTTGCGCTCACGAGCCAGCGGGCTGATAGCGTCCGGGCCGGCGACGCGGTGCACGCGATCGAGCCAGTCGTAGCGCACGGTCCAGTTGGCCGCTGGCTGCCACTGCAGCGCGATCCCATCGTAGGTCTGCTCGAACTGGCGCCAGCCGCTGTTGCCGACCCAACGTTGATTGTCGAGCAGGACTCGCTGGCGCCCGAGCGTGGCGCCGAATGTCGTACTTTGCCAGTGCAGCCACGCCTGGTTGAATTCGGCGCCATGCGGATCGGTGATCCCCGGATATTGCGTGCGGCCATTCGCGCCGCTGTTGTAGTGCTCGTCAGCACTGGCAACGCCGGCACCTTCGACCAGGGCGCTCCAGCCCCCGCCAAAGGTGGCGCGAAGACCCAGACGCAGACGCAAGGTGGTTGCGCTGGCCTTGCGACTGAAGGCATCGTCGTCGACCTGCTCCTGGCGCAGGCGTGTATCCCACTCCAGTTGCAGCGGCGCGTTGACGGGCGGTGCCTGTGCGCTGCTGCCGGCGCCGTCGGCCCAGACCGATGGTGCGATCATCGCTGTCGCCAGAAGGCATGCAACGGAAAGAATCCTGCGTGTCGTTTTCATCGTGGTGTCCCCTTGTGGATGCGCACAGTCTGCGCACACCAGGGCATCGACAAATTGACCGCGATCAGGTCGACGCGATGAATGTAACCACTGTGACAACACGCCGCGGCAACACACACGAAAACGCCGCCACGACGGCGGCGCTTCCCGACTCGATGGACGTGGAGACGTCCCTGTCAATCAGCGTCTCAGGGTTTTGAAACCGTCTCGCCGATCGCTTTCACGAACGCCGGATCCAGCCGGCCGATCACATTGGTACGCGCCGCGATGCGGCCCTCGGCGTCGAGCAGGATCAACTCGCTGCTGTGGTTGAACTCACCATCCGGCAATTGCCGGTACTGCAGGCCGAGCACGCCCGACAATTGCCGCACCTGCGTCGGCCCGGCGCGGGCCAGAGTCCAGAAGCGCGGATCGAGCTTGCGCTTGTCGGCGTAGCTGCGCAGGGTGGCGACATCGTCCTTGGCCGGATCGAAGCTCACCGCGAGCAGGTCGATCTGCGAGCGGATCGCCGGATCCAGCGCATTGCGGGTCAGCCGCATGCTGTCGATGATCAGCGGGCAGACCATCTGGCACGAGGTGTAGAACATCGTCACCAGCTGCGGGCGGCCACGGCGCGCGGACAGCATCTGCTGCTGGCCATCCTGGCCGGTCAGCTGCACCGGCAGCTGATAGACCGAATCACCGGGCAGCGGCTGGGCTGCATGGGCGCTGCCGCCCAGCAGCAGGAGCATCGCAAGAGATGACAGCAGGTGTTTCATGACAGGTTCCTCAACAGATTCCTCAATCGGACTTCGCGCAGCGAAAGCCCATGTTGTTGGTGGTGTCGGCAGCCTTCAGCGCCGACAACATCGCGATGCGCATCAGCACTGCATAGTTTTCCTTCTGCTGCATGCTGAGTGCGCCGGCACCGCAGAACTTCAGCAGATCCGGGTCGCCCTGGTCGCGGCTGTCGCTGGCGACCATCAGCGCATTGAAATCGTCGACCCATTCCCACACCAGGCCATTGATGTCGCGCACGCCGTAGACGTTGCCGGCGCCGCCGATCTCCGGCAGTGCCGTGTTGGAGGGCCGCGAGTACCAGCCCAGAATGCTCTCACGCCAGGCCGGGTCGGCACGCGCATCGCGGCGGGTGGCATCGGCCGCTGCCGCAAACTCCCACTCGTACCAGCTCGGCAGACGCGCCTGCTCGCTTTCGCAATAGGCCTGCGCGGCAAACCAGCTGACTCGCGTCACCGGCTGGCGCGGCAGTACTTCGTTACCCAGCGTATCGGCGCTGGCCCAGTGCGTGAGGTAACGCGCATCGGCAAGGATGGATGCGACCTGGTCGCGTCGCCACGCGGGATGGGTTTTCACGAACGCCTGGAACTCGGCGTTGGTGACCAGCTCGGTGCGCAGGCGGAACGGCGCAACCTGCGCCGCAGCCGCCTTGCCGTCCGCCGGCAACACGCTGGTGAAACGCCCTCCCGGCAGGGCGACGTAATCCGCCGCCATTGCCGGAAGCGCCAGCAGCAGGCCAAGGCAGGCGAGTGCCAACGCGCGCATCTCAGTGCGCCGCTGCCGGTGCGGGTGTCGCCGCCGCGCGTGCTTTGGTCACCTCATCCTTGCTGAACTGGCCACCGGGGTTGTCCCAGCTGTTCAGCACGTAGGTGAGGATGTTGGCCACTTCGTCGTCGGTCAGCTGCGACATCGGCGGCATCACCGAATCGTATTCATGGCCGTTGACGGTAACCTTGCCGGTCAGGCCATGCGTCACGATGGTCATGGCACGTTTCGGATCGGCGGCGAGCAGATCGGACTTCGCCAGCGGCGGGAACACGTTGGCCAGACCTTCGCCGTTGGACTGGTGGCAGACCGAACAGGTACCGGCAAACAGTTGCTTGCCCGCGGCGATCTGGTCTTCCTTGGTCAGCGTGCCTGCCGCGTGCGCCGTGGCTGCGGTAGTCACGGCCTGCAGGTTGCCGCCGGCACGATCACCCAGGTAAACCGAGTCCACCTCCTTGCCCGAGTAGATCGACTTGTTCTCCGGGCCGTCCACTTTCAGGATGCCCAGCGCGCCCTTGTTGAAGGCGCGGAAGATCGAGTGATCGACCAGCACGTAGCTGCCCGGCACCTCGGTGTGAAACTCCACGATCGCGGCACCGCCGGACGGGATCAGCGTGGTCTGCACATTGTGCTGCGGCACGGTGCCGCCTTCCTGCTGCACCTTGTCGAAGATCTCGCCGATCACGTGGAAGCTGGAGACCAGGTTGGGGCCGCCGTTGCCCACGAACAGGCGCACCTTCTCGTTGGTCTTGGCGGTCAGCGCGTTGTCGCCGGTGATCGAGCCTTCCTTGCCGTTGAACAGCACGTAGGTCGGACGCTCGTCGATCGCCTTCTCCATGTCGAACGGCTGGTGGCCCTTCTCGCGATACTTGCCGGTGGTGTAGAAGTCGCCCTGCATCACGTAGTACTCGTGATCGACCGGGCTCAGACCCTCCGGTGGCTCCACCAGCATCAGGCCGTACATGCCATTGGCGATATGCATGCCGACCGGCGCGGTGGCGCAGTGGTAGACATAGATGCCCTGATTGAGCGCCTTGAAGGTGAACTGCGATTCATGCCCCGGCGCAGTGAAGCTTGAGGCCGCGCCGCCACCCGGCCCGGTCACGCCGTGCAGGTCGATGTTGTGCGGCATCTTGTTGTTGGGGTTGTTCTTCAGATGGAACTCCACGGTGTCGCCCTGGCGCACGCGGATGAAGCTGCCTGGCACGGTGCCGCCGAAGGTCCAGAACGTGTAGCTCACGCCCTCGGAAATCGGCATCTCCTTCTCGACCACCTCCAGCTCCACGATGACCTTCGCCGGGTAGTTGCGATGGATCGGTGGCGGCACATGCGGCGGACTGGTCAGCACGGCGTGGATCGGCTCGCCCTGCGGCGGACCGAAGTCGCCGCGTTCGGAAGCAACGGACTTTGACGTGGTGGGGGTGCCGGCAGTGCCTGCCGCCGGCGGCGCAGGCTTGCCAGAGCACGCCGCCAGCGCACACACGGCGAGGGCGGCAACAACGGTGGTCAACGGACGCAACATGAGCGGCTCCAGGTGGGTGTTTCCTGGAAGGAGGATGCCCGGTAAAAACCACCGCCATTTGACTCGCGTCAAGCCAAACCACAATAAATAACGGATGCGACACCGTGCCACATGTTCTTGCGAGCGTTGGCCTCAGCCGGGTTTGCCGTCGGCCCGCGGCGTCAGATAGATCCATGCCGAACGCACGACCCATGGCAGGAACGCCAGCAGCCAGCCGTAGGCGCCGATCACCAGCCACAGATACATGTCGCCACCCAGCTCGGCGCGGATGCGCACCAACGCGACGATCTGCAGCAGCACGAAACACAGCCACGCCACCTTGCCCATCCGCAGCGGCCGGCCGGAGTGGCCCTGGGTCACCCGGGTGACCATCGCCACCAGCATCGAGCCGAAGAAGCCGATGCCCAGCGCGTGCAGCGGCGCGCGGCCGAGGATGAACTGTCCGCTGCTGGCATACACCACGTCCTGGATCGCAAACAGCACGAACGCCACCGGCAGCCAGGCAAACGCAAGGTGCAGCACCGCCAGGATGCCCGGGTGCATGGCCTGCCATGGCCGCCAGCTCAGCGAGTGCCACGCAAACACCAGCGCCAGCGGCACGTCGACCAGGTACAGCCAGCCGAGCTCGTTACGCCACGCCAGCAGCAGGTGCACCAGCAACAGCAGCCATACCACCGGCATGCTCCAGTCGGGACGGATCACCGGATAACCCTTCACCAGGTTGCCGGTGAAGAACGGCAACATGCGGTGCATCACCGTGAAATAGATCGGCAGCAGCAGGCCGAAGGTACCGATGTTGATCGCCAGCGACGCACATTCCGCCGGCGCGCCGAACAGATAGGCCAGGAAGACCGCCAGCCCCAGCGTGCCCAGGCACAACGCCGTCAAGGCAGAGCGCGCATGGCCCTTGCGTTCGGCCACCGAGGCGCGCAACACCCCGCGCAGCGTCCACACCCCGACCAGATAACCGACCAGCATCAGCGCGATGCCCAGCTTGAGCAGCCACGCCAGGTCGAGCAGCCCCACGTTCGCCAGTACGTAGCCGCCAAATATGCAGCCGGCCACCGGCAGGAAGCGCGTGCGCGGCAGGTCCGGGCGGCCCAGCCAGCGCGGGAAGGTGGTCATCAGGAAGCCGAACATGAACAGCGGAAACAGGCCGTACTGGATCAGCATGCCGTGCCCATACGCCGGCGGGATCGTGGGCTGCGGCCAACCGGCCAGCCCGAAGCGCATCGAGGTCAGCTCCACCGCCCACCACGCCATGCTCAGCATCACCGCGATGGTGCCGGCCAGGAACAGGGGTCGGTGCGGTGCTGCCGCCAGCAGTCGCGGGATATCGGCGAAAGCCGACGGCGGGCTGTCGGGCGGGAGCTGTTCGGGCATGGTGGTCGTCAGGTTGAATGAGATTGACTCATTTCATGGTGCCACAGCCACGGTCAATGCTCCCATGACCTGTATCAGACGGAAGCAGAGTGCATCAACGCCGCGCACGGATGACAGTCAGTCGCGATGAAACAACGCCAGTTCCGGGCGATGCAGGCTGAAACCCTGTACCCGGTTGATCCCCAGCGCCGTCAGCGCGGCCACGGTCGGCGCATCGGCCACCCATTCGGCGATGACCTCCAGGCCGAGCCGATGGCCGATATCGGTAACCGCCTTGACCATCAGGTGGCTCACCGGATCGGTCAACATGTCACGCACGAAGCTGCCGTCGATCTTGATGATGTCCAGCGGCAGGTTCTTCAGATAAGTGAACGACGACATGCCCGCACCGAAGTCATCCAGCGCGATGCGGCAGCCCACCGCGCGCAGTGGCGCCATGCAACGTGCCACATTGGACAGGTTGCGTACCGCCACCGTCTCGGTGATCTCGAAACACACCCGCGCCGGGTCCACCCGGTAGCGGTGCATCAACCCGATGATCCATTGCGCCAGCGCCTCGTCGTCGATGCTGGCGCCGGACAGGTTGATCGCCACCATCTCCAGCTGGGTCCCGGCCGAATGCAGGCGGTCAAAATTCGCCAGCGTGGTTTCGATGACCCAACGGTCGACCTGCGGCATCAGTCCGTAGCGCTCGGCGGCGGGCAGGAATACCCCGGGCACCACCATCTCGCCTGATTCCTCGCGGAAGCGCAACAGCATCTCGATACCGGGTGCACCGCCGCCGTCCAGTGGCAGCGACCACACCTCCTGGTAGGCGAGGTGCAGACGATGTTCGTCGATCGCCCAGCGCAAGCGGTTGGCCCACTCCATCTCGCTGCGTCGACGCATGGTCTGGTCGTCGCGCTCGGCATAGAAATGGACGCGATTGCGGCCCATCTCCTTGGCCATGTAACAGGCGCTGTCGGCCTGGCTCAGCAGATCCTTCGCCACGGCTCCCGAATGGTCGATGATCACGCCGCCAATGCTGGCGCTGATCATGTAGCTGCGCTGTTCCCAGATGAAGACATAACCGTCGATGCAGCGGCGCAGGCGCTCGGCCACCCGTTCGGCCTCGTCGCGGTTGGCGACATGCGTCAGCAGCACGCCAAACTCGTCACCGCCCAGTCGGGCCAGCACGTCCACGCCCCGCAGCTGTTCGCGCATCACGGTGGAAAGCTGGGCAAGCAACTGATCGCCGGCCAGATGACCAGAGGTGTCGTTGATCAGTTTGAACTGATCAAGGTCCAGGTAGAGCAACGCCACCATCGGCGAACCCGCGATGCCCGCCGCCAGCACGTTCTGCAGGCGACGCTCGAATTCGCGACGGTTGTACAGGTCGGTCAATACGTCGTGGCTGGCCTGGTGACCCAACTGCTCGCTCAGCTGACGCTCCTCACTGATGTCGCTGGCGACCATCAGCAGCTTGCGCCCGCCACTCAACTCCACCTGGGAAATCGCCAGGCTGGCCCAGAATCGCACGCCCGCCTCGTTGTACAACTGCGCCTCGATTCGTCCGCAACCAATGGCTGCGCAACCATTGGTTTTGACATCGCGCAGCTGCGTACGCAACAGCTCATCCTCGAACAGGTCCGGCAACAGACGTGCGGTCACCTGATGTCCAAGCCGGTCGCGCGAGGCGCGGTTTGCGTAAGTGATCCGACCGCTCTCCGCGTCCGCCAGCAATACCAGCGCCGGCAACAATTCGTTGAGCGCGCGGAAACGTTCCTCGCTTTCCCGATAGCGCCGACTCATCTGCCAACCCAGCTCCAGCGCGCGCTGCCGCGTACTGACGATCGAGTACACCAGCAACGCCAGCAGCACGCTCGCCAGCACGCCAGCCGGCAGTGTCGACTGGCGCCAGTCGATCACGGGAGCGCCGGTCTCGCGCGACTGCATCACCACCTCCCAGCGGCGGCCTCCGTAAGCCAACTGGCGTTCGAACTGGAAGCCGTCTGCCTGCTCCGGCGCACCGGGCATCGAGTCGAACAGAGGCAATACATTCCGCGCATCGGTGACATCGCTGAGCTGCAGCCGCATCTGCTGCTTCACATCCTTTGGCAGCACATCGCCGACCAGTTTGCCGACCCGAAAGGACACCGCAATCGAGCCGCGCATGCGCTCGCGCCGCTGCGTGACGGTTTTCGGAGCATCTCCGGGACTGAACACCGGCAGCCTGAGCGTGATGCCATCAGCCACATCCCTGGCGACGGCTTGCTGCACGGGTTTGAATGGCGCGGACAAGGTGGGTTGGTCGCTGTCCCGCGACATGATCAGTCCGGCCAGGTTGTTCGGTTGCTGGCCGACATCCAGGCCCACGACGGCCTCGTTGCCCGCCCGCGGCTCCGCCCAACGCGTGACGTAACGGTCACCGCGAGGATCCGGTTCAAGCTGCGCATAGGCCAACGCAAGCAAACTCGGGAACTGCTCGCGCGGACGCATATTGTTGTAGAAACCGGCGAATTCGGGCTGCGTCACCTGGTCCGACGCCAGGAACAGCGTCTGCACCGCACGCAGCATCGACGCGGCCGAGTGCAACTTGTTTTGCAGCGCCGTGTAGGTTCGCCCGGCCATCTCGCCCCGAACCAGGGTCCGTTCCGCCTCGTATCGTTGCTGCTGCTGGTAATGCGCGGCAAAGGCCAGGCTCAGTCCCGCGAGCAACGCAAGCAGGCTCCACAACCAGGCACCGGGACGCCACCGGGACCGTCCCGCCACCGACTCGGCAAGCCCGCCCACCAGACGATCTGCGCTCGTTGATTGGAGCTCGTCGAAGTCCATAGTTTGTGGCAAGTCCGCCGCCATGCGGGATCCGTGGGATTGAGAGTACAGGAGTGGTACGTGTTCGTAAGACAAAGGTACCGGCCCGGTCCGACCACACCCCCAAAGTTCCTGGCGCACCCGTACGTCTTGCCGCCGCTACCCCATCTATCGGCCAGCGGACGGGATTATTGAGACCCGCCGCGTCGTCGTCGACTCAACTCCCGCGCGGCTTGGCCCGATGCGTGGCTTTCGCCGTCCACGGATCGTCCGGCCAGGGATGGCGCGGATAGCGTCCCTTCAGCTCCTTCTTCACCTCGGAATAGGTGCGCTCCCAGAAGCCGCGCAGGTCCTGGGTGACCTGGATCGGCCGTCCGGCAGGCGAGAGCAGGTGCAAGGTGACGGGAATGCGGTCGCCACCGACGCGCGGAGTGTCGGCCAGACCGAACAGCTCCTGCAGCTTGACCGCCAGCACCGGCGCTTCGGCACCCGCATATTCGAGGCGGCGCGACTGGCCGCTGGGCACGACGAGATGCTCCGGTGCGTGCACGTCGAGCAGTTGGCGTTGTTCGTAGTCGAACAGCGCGGCCAGCGCCTGCGACAGGTCCTCCGCGCGCAAGGCATCGAGGCGATGTTTGCCGTCCAGGCACGGCGCCAACCAGGTGTCGAGTGTGGCCAGCAATGACGTGTCGGACAAATCGGGCAAGCCCAGCTCGGGCATCCACGCGCGCAGGGCCTGCATGCGCGTGCGCAGGCGCCGCGCAGGCTCGCTCCACGGCAACGCGTCGAGCCCACGCGCGCGAATCGCTGCCAGCATCGCCGGCAGGGCATCGGCCGGTTTCACCGGCACGCTGTGGCGGGCCAGCACGATCGCACCGAAGCGGGTTTCGTCGAACGCCTCGGCCGCGCCGCGCTCGTCGTTCCAGCGCAGCACGCGTTCGCGCGTGAATTGCGCGGGGAAATCGCGTTCAAGCATGCGCGGATCCAGCGGCGCGGCCGCGAACACCAGGCTGTCGCGTACCTCCAGGCGCAGGTCCAGGACCACCAACCAGGGTTCGCCGAGCAAGGCGGTGTTCTCATGCAGGCGTGCGCCGCGACCATTGGCCAGGGTGTAGCGCAACGGATTGGCGCCATCGTGATGGGCAATGCGATCGGGAAACGCATGCGCCAGCAGCTCGCCGACCGCATGGCTGTCGGGCACGCCGCTGGCCGCAGTTCGGACGTCCAGACGTCGGCGCCAGCCTTTGCTGACCTGCTCGATGGCAGC
>Ga0208357_1002756_pt1 | contig 11358 bp, 9 predicted proteins | sample NGESurdeep092012_6_FD_184487 | JGI IMG/M metagenome (GOLD analysis project Ga0208357, IMG submission 184487) | Arctic peat soil microbial communities from Barrow, Alaska - NGEE Surface sample F52-2 deep-092012 (SPAdes) | ecosystem: Environmental > Terrestrial > Soil > Wetlands > Peat ... | reverse complement strand
CCGGAGGCGGCGACCAGATCTTCATTGCCGTCGCCATTGAAATCGGCAACCGCAATTGAGCTGGAGCTGTAACTCACGCCGTAGTTTAAATGCGTGGTGACCGGCGATTTGAACGTGCCGTCACCGTTTCCAAGCAAAACAACCACGTTGCCGGTGTTGTATTCCGAGACGGCGATATCCGCGTTGCCGTCATTATTGAAATCGCCGGTGACGATGGAGGATCTGGAAGAGATTTATCCGGCGGCCTCGGCCGCCTGCACCTGCGGCGGCTGGCCTTCCCGGCGCAGCAGCTCCCACGCGGTGTCGACGATGTCCTGGGTGCCCAGCCGGTACTTCCTGAACAGGTGCGAGGCCGTCCGGGACCCCTCGGCGAAGGTGTCGCGCAGCCCGATCCGCCGCAGCGGAACGGCAACAGCGGCCTCGGCCATCGCCTCCGCCACGGCGGACCCGAGCCCGCCGATCACGCTGTGGTTCTCGGCGGTGATCACCGCCGAGACTCCGCTCACCGCCGAGATGATCGAGTCCGCGTCCAGCGGCTTGATCACGGGCACGTTGACCACGGACGCGCTGACTCCGGCGGCTGCAAGAGTGTCGGCTGCGCTGATGGCGGACGACAGCATCATCCCGCTGGCGATGACCGCCAGGTCGGTCCCCTCGATGAGGGTCTCCGCCTTGGTCAGCGAGAACTCATGGTCGTCATCGAAGATGACGGGGATCTCGCCCCGCTTGAGCCGCAGGTAGACGGGTCCCGGGATATCCGCGATGGACGGGAGCGCCGCGCGGATCTGCGTCGCGTCCGCCAGGTCCACGACGGTCATATTCGGGACCGCGCGCATGAGAGCGACGTCGTCGATCGCCTGGTGGCTGGGACCGCCGGGGCTGGACACGCCGGGCATAAAGCCGACGATCCGCACTGGCAGGTTCGGGTAGGCCACTGAGTTGATGATCTGGTCGAGCGGCCGGCGCGTCGCGAACACGCCGAAGGTGTGGACGAACGGGAGGAACCCGCGCCGCGCCAGGGCCCCGGCCATGCTGATCATGTTGGCCTCGGCCATGCCGCCGTGGACGAAGCGCTCGGGGATCTGCTCCTGGAACAGGTCAATCTCCGTCTGCCGGGTCAGGTCCCCGGTCAGGCACAGGATCTCCGGGCGCTTGCGGGCGAGGTCGACGAGCGCCCGCCCGTACGGCTTCATGACGGTCGGGTAGGGCTGCTTAAGCAAGACGCGCCTCCAGCTCCTTGATGGCCGCCTCGGCGAGCGGGGCCGGCAGCTTGATGAAGTGGCCGTCGGCGCCCTCGGGCAGGACCGACAGGCCGTGCTTGGTCGACGTGCGCCCGATGACCACGGCGGGCCGCGTATCGGCGGTGGCGGCGGTCAGCGCCTCGTCGATGGCGGCCGTGTCATGCCCGTCCACGTCGAACGCGGCCCAGCCGAAGCTCTCCCATTTCGCGGCGATGGGCTCCAGGGTGGTGATCGACGAGACCGGGCCGTCGACCTGCGAGTCGTTGGCGTCAAGCAGGACGATGAGCGAGCCGAGCCGGTTGTGGGCGGCGAACAGCGCCGCCTCCCAAACCTGCCCCTCCTCCAGCTCGCCGTCGCTGACGACCGCGAACACCCGCGCATCGGAGCGCCCCTGCAGCCGGTCGGCCAGGGCGAGCCCGGCGGCCCCGGACAGGCCCATGCCGAGCGAGCCGCCGGTGAGGTCGACGGCCGGCGAACGCTCGGTGCCGATCGCCTCCAGCGCGGAGTCGTCGAAGCCGTAGGTCGCCAGCGCCTCCTCGTCGAGCAGGCCTGCCTCCGGTGCCGCCGCGAAGGCGGCGATGATGTAGTGCCCGGGCGAGACGACCAGGCTGTCGCGACCGGGGTCGTAGTGCCGCGAGTACAAGGTGGCGAACAGCTCGGCCGACGAAAGCGCCTGGCCGAGGTACCCGAATCCATGCGGCGCGACCATCCGTACCGCGCGAAGGCGGATCACGTCCGCGTACCGCGCCATGGTCAGCGCATCGACTGCAGTCATGAGCGGGCAGCTCCCCCGGCATTGTGGCTTAGCCAATTATAGTGGCTAAGCCACAATAGATCGGACTGGGGCAGTCAGTCAATTGGGCGCCGTGTCCGCATTGGGCGAGACCGCCCGGCGCCTCAGCCTCGATCCACTGGCGCCGAGCGCCGTTGTGTCAGTGGCTGTCAGCTAGGTGCTGGGCCATGACCTCATGGTGACGCAGCACAGCTCGCGCTCCCAGGGCGGCATCGCCGGAGCGAACAGCGTCGAGGATCGGCTCATGAAGGGCGTTGAGCGCCTCCGCCTGGGACTTCTGCAGCCAGGCGGGCACCGTCCCCTTTTCTATCCAGGCTTGATATTCGTAGTTGACGAGGGTCGCGTGGACGCTTTCGAAGATGGACGACAGGTAGGGGTTCTGCGAAGCACGGACGAGGGTCGCGTGGAACCGCGTGTCCGCGCTGACCCAGGCGGCGACGTTCCCGGCGTTGCCGCGGAGTTGCCCAAGCGCCGCCTCGCCGGCGGCTATCTCGTCAGGTGTCGCGCGCTCGATCGCGCGCTCGATTCCCTTGGTTTCCAGCCACAGGCGCAACTCGCTGAGGTGCAGCACGGACTCCTGGTCGAGGTCCAGCATGAGGCCAACGGTCGTCGCCAACTCGGCTTCGGGCCGTCGGGTGACATAAGCGCCGGAGCCACGCCGGGATTCGACCAAGCCGCGCACCACGAGGATCCTGATAGCTTGACTCACCGTCGGCCGACTCGAGCAGAGAATCCTGACCAGGTCACGCTCCGACGGAAGACGAGCACCGTCCGCCAGATCCTTGCCGGTGATGAGTTGCTGTACCTGGGCGGCAAGGTCTTCCGCCGAACGCGGCCCGGCCTTGCTCTGCTGCGACGACTCCCGTTCGACTCTGTTCCACAAACGTTCGTCAGTCACGGGTTTTGATCGGGTCACACTTTCTCCTGCGTCGTAGGCCAGCTCAGGATAGCGAGGCACAGAGGATACGGGCCCAACCGTGTGTCACGCCGTGCGCGCGAACCGTTCGTCGACCAGGCCCCGCGGACGCCGAATCTCGGCCGCGATGTCGACATCCTCGGAGAAACCTCCCCAGCGCTCACGGAGTTCGAGAACCACCTCCAGCTGGGCCGGCCTGATCACCGCGTCCGGTACCACGCCTGTCCGGGCGTCCGCGGCCGCGTCGACCATGCGCGCGGCAACGTCGGGACTGACCTGCCATTCGCTCACGACCAGGTCGGTGCAGTCCGCGCGACGTGCGGGATCGAGGCAGTCGTTCATCGCTTGCCGAAACCCCGAGACAAAACGAGAGACCGGGCCCGGGGCCTGATCTAGGTACTCGCCTCGGGCAGCGAGAACTGTGGAGAGATAGTCGGGGATGACGTCCACGGTGGGGACGAGGAGGGAGCCTCCCTCCGCCTGCGCCCTGACGTCGAAGCCTGCGTTGAGGATCGTGGCCTCGAAGCTTCCCTCGAGGAGTGCCTCGAACCGGCTCGGGGTTCCTCCCGCCTCCAGCACCCGGTAGTCGAGGCCGGGCGCCAGGTCCACGCTGTTCAGGAGTTCGTACAACAGGAACGCGAACCCTGAGTTCCGCGCGTCGACGGCAACCGTGCCAAGGCGGATCTGGCCGGGCGCGTCGATGCCGGGTCGACCTATCAGGGAGATGCTGCCCGCCTGGTCGACCGCGGCGATAATCCGTGCGTCGACAGGTCCGCCATCGACCTTGTTCAGGCGGAAGTTCGCAATGTTGTCCGGCGATGTGAGCGCCACATCTAGGTCCCCGTCCCGCAGAGCCCGCAGCAGCGCTGCCGACGAGGGAATGCGCCGCTGCTGAACGGTAACGCCCCGCTCCGCGTAGTAGCCCTCCCGGACGGCGACGAGATGGGGCAGGGTGGGGCTGAACAGTCCGAGGCGCAACGGGGTCAGGTCGGCCATCGCTAACTCCCCATGACCGTGGCCGGGTCGAGGCCCGTGGCTGACAGAACGGCGCGCGCAGCGTTGCGACCGGGCCATCCGGAAACCGACCCGCCTGGATGTGCGGTGGAGCCGGTCAGGAATAGCCCCTCAAGCGAGGATGCGTGGCTCGGCCAGCCCGAAACGTACTCGCCGCTGGGCAGCAGGAATTCTCCCCCGTGGCACGAGCCCCCGATGTTGTGCGGGTTGCGACGCGCCAGGCTGGCAGGCGTTTCGGGAACCACGGCCAGTACATCGGCTTCATCGAGACCGTCGACGTGACGCCCGGCAAGAGCCAGGAGCCGTTCCGCGTAGCGGCTTCCGAAGCTGTCCCACGACTCACCGCTGGCGAGGTTCTCCGGTGCGCACGTGAGGATCTTGAAGGTGCCGCCTGGTGCGCGGTCGGGGTCGACCGCGGTGGAGGAGACCATCAGCATCCAGGGATCGTCCATCTCGGGTTCACCGGTGGAGCAGCCAGCGACTTGACGGCGGATGCCGTCCGGGCTGCCAAGGCCGCCAGAGGTTGAGGTGATCGACTGGCCGCCTACTCGGTACCGGATGTCACGCCGGAGCGCCGCATGGACGGCGAACAGGGAAATTCCCGGTCGCCATGCGGCGGCGGCCGCCGTCAGGTCCTCGGGCGCCTCGGCGCCGAGCATCTCGGGCAGGGTGGTCAGGTGCGCGGAGGACACGACGGCGATCCGTGCGTGGATGCGTCGACCGTCATGCGTCTCGACACCGTGGGCGCGCCCCTGGCTGACGAGGATGCGCGAGACGGCCGAGTCGACCAGGACGTGACCACCGTGATTCGCGATGAGCGCGGCCAGAGCGGCCGGCAGCGCACCGGATCCCCCCATCGGCGTCGCCCAGCCGAACTCGAGCCGCCCGTTGGTGATGCTGATGGGGAGGGCACCGGTCCCGCTGCGGGTCGGTGGCTGGAAGGTGGCGAAGCCCATCCACTGCAGCACGCGGCGCGTGACCTCGTGCTCGAACTCCTTGTGAACCACGTCCCAGGCGCTCTGCCTGCGAAGCGTTTCATACGCGATCCCGCTTTGGTCGTCGCCGGTGGGCAGGCCGGCGTTCCACCTCCGGTGGGCGGACTTCAGGACCGACCACTCCCCGACCAGCTCGGTGAAGCGCGAGGCATCTTGACGCGAGAACCTGGCGATCTCCTCGGCCGTGCCCTCGGCCGACCGGTGCAGGACGAACGAGTCCCCGTCTTCGAGCGGGAGCACCGCCGCAGGCTCGGTATAGGCGTAGCGCAGGCCGTACTGCGAGATCAGGCCGAGTTCATCGTCGCGGAGGACAGGATTGGACTGGATCACTGCATGGGCGCTCGAGCACGAGTCGTGTTGCCACCCCGCCAAGGTGAGTTCTTCGGTGACTGTGTTGCCGCCGATGATCGATTTGGCCTCGAGTACGGCGACTTCGAGGCCGGCCTTCGCCAGGTAGCCGGCGGTGATGAGGGCATTGTGGCCTGCGCCGATGACGACGACGTCCGCGCTCAGGTCGGATTCAGACATGTGCTCGTCTCCAGGGATCAGGGAGGAGAGGCCGACGGTCTCGTCGGGCCGGGAAGCCGGGTCGCGAGTCGTCGGTCACTGGCGTGGCGGCCAGGTGGGGATGACACCACGGCCGGAGGGAAACCGGACGTTCTTGGCCCGCACGAACTCGTGCAGGGTCTCGGGCGCGTACTCCCGTCCGAAGCCGCTGCCCTTCACGCCGCCGAAGGGCGAGCCGATGAAGGTGCGTCGGGTGTAGTTGTTGACGAACACCATGCCGACCTCGAGGCGCCGGGCGAGCTTGGCGGCGCGGACCTCGTCGCGCGTGCAGATCGCGGCCGTCAGCCCGTAGTCGGTGTCGTTCGCGATCCGCACGGCCTCGTCGTCGGTGTCGAACCGCATCAGGCTCGCCACCGGCCCGAAGATCTCTTCCCGCGCCACCGTCATGCTCGGTGTGACACCGCCCAGCACGGCCGGGGCGACAAAGAATCCTCCGGCCAGCAGGTCATCCGTCGGGAGTGAGGCTTGGTACAGCAGCTCGGCGCCCTCGGAGAGGGCCGTCTTGAGGTAGTCATTCACGCGGTCGCGCTGGCGCGCGTCGACCAGCGGCCCGATGTCGGTCTCGGCGGCCAGGGGGTCGCCGACCACGAGTGACGCCGTACGCTGGACGAACTGCGCGGCGAATTCGTCATAGCGGGACGAGTGGACGAGGAGGCGGGACGTCGACGTGCACGCCTCTCCCTGGTTGTAGAACATGCCCTCGATGGCGACGTCGAGAGCGCTGTCGAGGTCGGCGTCCTCGAGCACGATGAGCGCGTTCTTCCCGCCCAGCTCCACCGTCGTGTAGGTGAGGTTCTCGGCAGCGCTCCGGAGCACCTTGCGTCCGGTCGCCGTGGCACCGGTGAACGTGATGCGTTCGACCCGTGGGTGAGAGGCCAGGGCAGCCCCGGCCTCGATCCCGCCGACCGCGTTGACGACGCCGGGCGGGAGAACCTGATTTGCGATTTCCACCAGGCGCAGCACCGTCAGCGGCGCCTGCTCGCCGGGCTTGACGACGACCGTGTTCCCCGCGGCCAACGCGGGTGCGCACTTCTTGGCGAAGTGGATCGGCGGCCAGTTGAAGGGAAGGATCGCCGCCACCACGCCGTACGGCTCGTAGTCGACGCGGGACTCGATCGCGCCTTGGTCGAGGATCTCGCCGTGGACGGCGTCGGCGATTCCGGCGTAGTAGTCGAAGCCGGAGTGGCAGGACACGATGTCGACTCGCCGAGCGTCCCGCATGGGCTTGCCGACCTCGCGGGCGACCAGCTCGGCGAGTTCGTCGGCGTGTTCACGGATGAGCGCCGCGACCTTCCGCAGCAGGTCTCCGCGCTCCTTCGGAGACAGGTCGCGCCAGGTTTCCTGGTAGGCGCGCCGGGCGTCCTTCACCGCACGATCGACGGCGTCCGCGTCGGCCGTCACCAGATCGGCGAGTCGAGTCCCGGTCGATGCCTCCAGCACCGGGATGGTGGCCGCGGCCTCGTCGATGAAGGATCCACCGATAAAGGGGCCCCAGACTGGCCGCTCACGCAACAGCTTGTCCGTCACGTCAGGCGTGGCCACGGCTCGGGGTGCGGGCGAGGTCATGGGAGGACTCCTGATCGGTCAGATGTGAGGCCTATGTGGATCAGATAGGGGACAGCGGCGGACCCATAGTGGCCTAGCCACTAACTGCAAGTGAAGCACCACGAGATTGCCTTGTCAACGCCAGCGCCGCGTCGGCGCGACGCCGGCCGACACCACGCCCGTTCGCTCAGCCGGTCTGGCGGTGCAGCGTGTCGGACGGGTGCTCGCCGAACATCGCCAGGTACTCCCTGGCGAACCGGCCGAGGTGGAAGAAGCCGCCGACGTCAGAAGCGACCTGGGTGACGGTCGAATCCTCCGGGCGCAGCCGGAGCAGGGCGTCATGGGCCGCTTTGAGCCGCAACTGCTTGAACCGCGCACTCGGCGTGGTATCCAGCTCGTGGCGGAAGGTGACGTGCAGGGAGCGCTCGCTGACGCCAAGCTCGGCCGCGATCCTCGGGATCGATGCGGGGATCGCCCCTAGACGATGGCGGGCTGGGTGGCTCGAGTTTCTGAGCCGTGAACAATCCTGGAGCAGACCCTCGGCACGCGGTCGGCAATGGCTCAGCTCAGGGTCGTAGCCTGGGTCGATGGAAGCCGTGACAGCGTCTGCGCGCTTGCTGGTCGTGGACGACGAGGCGACGATCCTGGGGCTCCTGGCCGGGTCGCTGCGTCTGGCGGGGTTCGAGGTGGCGACGGCGGCGAGCGGCGCCGAGGCGGTGCGTGCCGCTGCGTCGTTCCAGCCCGATCTCGTCCTGCTCGACGTGATGATGCCCGACGGCGACGGGTTCGAGGCGCTCCGGCGGATTCGTGACGGCGGTTCCGAGGTTCCGGTGATCTTCCTAACCGCCCGGGACGAGGTGCCTGACCGTGTCAAGGGCTTCGACATGGGCGGGGACGATTACGTCACCAAGCCTTTCAGCCTGGACGAGCTGCTCGGCCGTATCCGGGCGGTGCTGAAGCGCACTCGGCCGGACGCTCCCGGTTCGAGGCTGCGCGTCGCCGACCTCGAGTTGGACTCCGGCGCGCACGAGGTCAAGCGAGATGGTGCCACCGTCGCGCTGACGCCCACGGAGTTCCGGCTGCTGCAGTTCCTGATGGTGAACGCCGGCCGGGTGGTCAGCAAGGCCCAGATCCTGGACCATGTCTGGGGGCACGACGACCCGGACCGCGACGGAAACGTGGTCGAGCCGGCCGTCAGCTACTTGCGGCGCAAGGTCGACCAGGGGCAGCCGCGGCTGATCCACACCGTCCGCGGCTTCGGTTACGTGCTCCGGATCCCGCCGCCGTGAAGACGGACCGGTTGCGGACGGTCCTGCGGGGCGTATCGCTGCGGACCCGGGTGATGGCGACCGCCGCGCTCCTGGTCCTTCTGACCTCCCTGGTGACCGCGGTTCTCGGCACGACGCTGCTGCGCAGCTACCTGCTTTCCAGAGCAGACAACCAGCTTCAGGACTTCGCGACGGTCGCGACCCGCATCGTGGAGCGGCAGCAGCTCCAGCCCGGCGACAGCAGTGGTCATCAGTCGCTGCCCGCGCAGTTCCTCGTCGAGGTGGTCGCTGCGGACGGGCAGATCAGCATGGCGGGCGGGCCGCTGGGCAGCGCGGACGGACCGCGACTGTCGGCCGCGCAGCTCAGTGACGTCGGAACGCCATTCACCGCCGCCGCGGGCGCGTCGGGAGACTCCTGGCGCGTGCTGGTGGAGCACCAGTCCAGCGGAGGTCATCTGGTCATCGCGACCAGTCTCGGCGACCTCGACAGCGCGGTCACCCGCCTGGAGATCGCCGACGCGATCGCCGCCGCCGCCGCCGTCGTGCTGCTGGCCGCCGTCGGCCTGCCGCTGGTGCGGGCCAGCCTGGCGCCGCTGCGGGAGATCGAGTCGACGGCGGCGGCGATCGCGGGCGGTGACCTCTCCCGGCGCATCGACCATACGTCGGGGAAGACCGAGGTCGGGCGGCTAGCCGAGGCGCTTGACCTGATGCTCGCCAGCATCGAGGCCGCCTACCGGGCGCGAGCGGACGGGGAGGCCCGCGCCCTGGAATCGGAGGACCGGATGCGGCGCTTCATCGCCGATGCCAGTCATGAACTGCGCACGCCGCTGACCTCGATGCGCGGGCTCGCCGAGTACGGCCTGCAGCAGGGCCGCGAGGCCGGCCCGGAGGAACTGCTGAGGCTGATGAGCCTGATCGCCCGCGACGCCGGCCGGATGGGCCGGCTGGTGGACGATCTCCTGCTGCTGGCCAGGTTCGACGCCGGGCGCGCCCTCGAGCGCCGGCCCGTCGACTTGGCCAGCATCGCGGCCGAGGCCGTCCAGCAGGCCCGCATCGTGGCCGCGGGTCGGCCGATCACGCTCGAGGCGGCCGAACCGGTGATCGTGGACGCCGACGCGGAGCGGCTGCGCCAGATCATCGACAACCTGATCGGCAATGCCATCCAGCACACCCCGGCCGGAACGCCGATGGCGGTGACGGTGACGGGCGAGCCAGGGAGCGGGCGGCTCACCGTCGCCGACCAGGGGCCGGGCATGACCCAGGAACAGGCCTCGCACGTGTTCGAGCGGTTTTACCGGACCGACGACGCCCGGACCCGCGCCCGCGGCGGCGCCGGCCTCGGCCTGGCCATCGCGGCGTCGCTGGCCGCCGCCCACGGCGGGGAGCTCACCGTCGACACCAAGCCCGGCCACGGAGCCGCGTTCCACCTGCGCCTCCCGCAGGCCGAGACCTTCCAGGTGACCGCAAACGAATCGCAAGGCAGGCTTCCCTAACTGCTTTGAGGCGGTCGAGCGTTATGCGGAACGAGATCTGATAACGACAATTCGCTTTTCGCGGATCTTATCGTCACCGATCTTTGGCGTTCCGTTGCGGGACGTTTGCGCAAAGCTTGGGGGTAAATCCGCGCTGACCAACCTGTCGGCGTGCACCCCGTTTCCCTCCACCGAAGCTCCAGCGAGGGCTGGCATAACTGAGATCAACAGCCCAGGAGACTAGGAGTTAAAGAGATGTTTTCCAGCAAGCGGTCTAGGGTCATCGCAGCCGGAATAGCGGCCGTTGTGATCGCGGGCGGTTCCTACGGGATCGTCGACGCCACTTCCAGCAGCGCCACCACGGCCAGTGGTAGCAGTAGCAGTACCACCAGCAGTGGCGGCCACGGCTTTGCCGGCGGTTCCGGAACCGGAGGCTTTGCCGGCGGTTCTGGAGCCGGGGGAAGCGGGTCCAACGCCAGGTCGGGGCCGGCCGCGGGCGGCTCGGTCGGCACAGCCAGCAGCGTGACCTCGTCCGGCTTCACGCTAACGACGTCAACCGGCCAGAAGGTGACCATCAAGGAAGCGTCCTCCACCACCTACGAGCAGGGGACCAGCCCGGCCTCGGTCAGCGCCGTCACCAGCGGCGCACCGGTTCTGGTGCTGGGGACAACCGACAGCTCGACCATCACGGCCAGCCAGGTCATCGTGGATCCGCCCAGCAGCAGCGCCTCGTCTCCCGGCGGGCAGACGATCGGCTACTCCAAGGGGACGCAGGGTTCGACCGAGAAAGTCGGCACGATCCCGTCCGACTACAGCCAGGGGTCCGGTACCCTCGCCAGCGGCACGACCGCGGACAAGGCCACCGAAGCCGCGCTGGCCGTCTACCCCGGCGGCACCATCGACCGGGTCGTAGAGCTCAGCAACGGCGATTACGAGGTCCACAACATCGGCGTCAACTGGCCCCACCACATCTTCGTCAACGCGGACTTCCAGGTCATCGGCGCCGACGACTAGCCGCAAGGCCGGTCAGTTAAGGATCGCTGCCTCCTGTCAAGGGGCTGCGAGGATGGCGATGTCGATGGTGGCCTTGCGGGTGGTGCGGTCGATGGTGCCGCGGGCGTTGTACTTGGATATCGCGCGCTTGACCACGCGGGGGCTGGTCCGGAGCCGTCGCGGGAGCATCAGGCTGGCCAGGACGGTCCGGCCGATGGTCCCTGCCAGGTCGATGGCGGCGCCGGCGGTGACGCCCGCGGCCAGGACGACCTGGTCGCGGGCGGCGTTCAGGGCGATCGTGAAGCTGGCCCGGTCGGGGTCGGCGCCCGGGAAAGCGGCGGAGGCGTCGGCGATGGCGGCGCGCAGGGCCTGGTAGGTGACGAGCAGGGCCCAGACCTCCTGCTCGACGCCGTCGGGTGTGCGGGCGCGCAGGACGCGGCCGCCGAGGATGGTGGACTTGAGCTCGAAGTAGCAGGTCTCTATTTCCCAGCGCTCCCGGTAGAGGACTATGACTTCCCGGGCCGGGTAGCGGGCGGGGTCGGCCAGGGTGGTGA
>Ga0208357_1002755_pt1 | contig 11359 bp, 10 predicted proteins | sample NGESurdeep092012_6_FD_184487 | JGI IMG/M metagenome (GOLD analysis project Ga0208357, IMG submission 184487) | Arctic peat soil microbial communities from Barrow, Alaska - NGEE Surface sample F52-2 deep-092012 (SPAdes) | ecosystem: Environmental > Terrestrial > Soil > Wetlands > Peat ... | reverse complement strand
CTACGAATATCACGCCAACTGCTACGTTCGTAAGCCGGTCGATCTAGCTCGCTTTCTGGAGATCATCGCGGTGATCGAGAATTTCTGGCTGTCGGTGGTAAAACTGCCGACGGGGATCGCTCGTTAAGAGAACTCGATGCGCGTTCTGATCATTGAGGATAATCCATCCGACGCCGCTTTCGTGCGGGCCCTCCTGGAAGGCGAGGTTTCCTACGTCCGCGTGGCCACTCGTTTGGTCGAAGCGGTCGCCGCGGCGCGCGAGGATCGGTTCGACGTCGCCATCCTCGACATGTCGCTGCCCGACGTTTCGGGATTGGACGCGCTGCGCGCCCTGCGCTCTTCCGAGCCGCGTTTACCAGTCGTGATTCTGAGCGGGCGGGACGATCGCGACCTGTCGTTGGGCGCGGTGCAAGCCGGCGCGCAAGACTATCAGATCAAAGGCCTGATAACCGAAGATTCGCTGCGGCGCACGCTGAGCCACGCCATCGAACGGCATCAATTGATCGATCGCGTTTCGGCCAGCAACAGCGAGTTGGCGGATCAGCGCGCCAGCGTCATTCGCATCAACCAGCTCAAGAACGACCTCATCTCCGTGCTGGCCCACGATTTTAAGGGTCCGCTTACCAGCATTTTGGGCTACTCCGAACTGATCGAAGAGGGCCTGCTCGACGCCGACGAAACGCGCGACGCCGCACGCACGATCGCGCGCAACGTTTCGCGCCTGGCCGCGCTGGCCAACGACACGTTGGCCCTCTCGAGCATCGAGCAGGGCGAACTCGATCTTGCCGACGAGCGCGTCGACGTGCTCGCGCTCGTCCGCGAAATCGTGACCAGCATGGGCCCCGACGCCGAACGCGTGTCGATTGCCGCCCAGGCAAAGGACACCGTCGTACGTGGAGACCCCGGGCGCTTGCGGCAAGTCTTTGAAAACGTTATCCGCAACGCGCTCAAATACTCGCGCGAACCGAGTCCGATCGACGTCCTGCTCGACGAAACCGAACGCGGTTTGAAGATCGACGTTACCGACCACGGGATCGGCATTCCCGCCGACGAGCTGGGATTACTGTTCAAGCGATTTTCGCGCGCTTCGAACGCCAAGAAGGCGAAGATCGGCGGGACGGGCATCGGTCTGTTCTTGGTCAAGACGCTGGTCGAGAAGCACGGCGGCCAAGTCGCCGTGCGTAGTGACGCGAACGATGGGACCACGTTTTCGATTTGCCTTCCGCGTAGCGTCGCGCCTGGCGCCCCGGGGCACGTTGCGGTGCTGGCGGCCGATAAGAGCGTGGGACCGTTCATCGTCTACACTCTGCGCTCCAACGGCTATCGCGTGCGCGAATACCGCACGCCCGAACTGCTCGCGCAACGAATCGCCCAAGAGCCTAGCGCCGCCGTCGTCGTACACGCCGACAGCGTCGACATCACGGCGGACGCGCTACGATCCTCGCTCGGGCAGCCGTCGCGGCTCATCGCGATCGGCGGCGATCCGAGCGGGTGGGACGTCGCATTCCCCAGCTCGTTTTTAGCCGCCGATCTGCTCGCGGCGCTCGAAGAAACGCCACCTGCTAGCGTGCGTGAACCAGCGTGACGAGGTAGAAGAGCGAGAACGCGCCCACGACGATGGTCGTCGTCCACGCGATAACGTTGACGGCCGGAGAGTTGGCGTATTTCCCCATAACGCTGCGACGGTTGGCGATGGCCAGCATCAGCACCAGCTCGGCCGGCAGCAGAATCCCCTGCACGGCCTGCGCGCCGACGATCAACTGCAAGTACGGGATTCCCGGAATGAGCACGACGATCGCACCGAGCAGCAAGCCCGCGCCGAACAGCGTGAAGAAGACCGGCGCTTCGCGGAACTTACGATCGATCGCGGCCTCGAAGCCGAAGGCCTCGCAGATGACGAATGCGGTCGACAACGGCAGGACCGTTGCGGTGAACAGGCCGGCGTTGAGAATTCCCAAGGCAAAGATCGTGGCTGCGAGCGAGCCCGCCAAAGGACGTAGTGCGACGGCGAAGTCCGCCGCTTGCGTTGGGTGAAGATGCGCGCCGTGATGGTTGGCCATGAAGATCGTTGCGGCGTTGGCGATAATCATGAACCCGGCGATCGCGATGCCCAGGATCGACCCGATCACCACGTCGGCGCGCGCCAGCGGCAGGTCGGCCTCGCGCGGATCCTTTTCTACCACCGCGGACTGAAGAAAGAACTGCATGTATGGCGAGATCGTGGTGCCGATTAGGGCCACGACCATGAACGTCCAGGCGTTGTCGTGCAGGTGCAGCGAGGGAACCAGCGCGCCGCGTGCGACCGCGTGCCAATCGGGGTGCGCCAGCACCGCCGAAATCACGTAACTTAGGTAGATGAGCGAAAACCCGACGAAGGTTCGTTCGACGATTTTATTGTCGAAACGTACGACGAAGGTAAAGACCGCGACCAGCGCGATCGGCACCGCGATGTAGCGCGAGATGTGAAAGATCTCGGCGGCCGCGGCGATGCCCGCGAACTCCGTCGCGGTGATGGCGATGTTGACGAAGAAAAAGGCCAGCATCGCAAAGAACGAGATCTTGACCCCGAAGTTCTCGCGGATGAGCGAAGCGAGGCCCTTGCCCGTGACCGTTCCCATGCGCGTCGCCATCTCTTGCACGACGATCAGCGCGACCGCTAAGGGCACCAGCACCCACAGGATCGAGTAGCCGAACTGCGCGCCGGCTTGAGAGTAGGTTGCGATGCCGCCGACATCGTTGCCGGCCGAGGCCGCGATGAAGCCCGGGCCCAGGACGCCCATAAGAATCAACAGCGTGCGCGTGATGCTGCGCCGGCGGATGAGGGCCATGGCCTGAGGTTACTTCGCGATCGCCGGGCGGCGGCGCGGCTGGCGCGCGGTGAAGCGTGGCAGTTTCTTGGCCAGCTCTTCGGGCATGATCGCATCGATCGCGTCGTCGACGGTAACGATTCCTAGCATCGTGCCGTGTTCGTTGGTGACGGGGGCGGCCAGCAGATCGTAGCGCGCGATGGTCGCGGCGGCGTGCTCGGACGAATCGTTCGCATCGAGCGTGACGAGATCGGTTTCCATGATCGTGTCGATGGTGGCATCGGGGGACGCGAGCAGCAGCGAGCGCAAGGTCAGCACGCCTTGCAGCGCGTCTTTTGCGTCCAGGACGTAGAGGTAATAGATGAACTCCGAGGCCGGGCCGATCTCGCGAATCTTGCTGATCGTCGCTTCGGCCGTGCGATGCGGGTAGATCCAAACGTAGTCGGTGGTCATCAGGCCGCCGGCAGTATCTTCGTCGTATTTGACCAGTTCGCGTAGCTCGCCGGCGGTGTACTCGTTCATCTCGGCGAGCAGTTCGTGCTGCTTTTCGTCGGAGAGCTCGGCCAAGAGATCGGCGGCGTCGTCGGAATCCATTTCTTCGACGATATCGGCGGCGCGTTCGGTGCCGATGTCGTCGATGAGCGTCTTCTGCGTGTCGGCGTCGAGATGTTCGAACGCATCGGCGGCGGTTTCGTCGTCGAGCGAACGCACGAGCGCGGCGGCCTGCGGCGTCGCGAGGTCGCCGATGATCTCCGCCAGCTCCGAGGGATGCAAACGGGACAGCTTGCTCTCGGAGACCGAGAGTCGTACCTGACTTGGATTGACGTCGCGAATCGGCGAAACCGAACTCCACGCGATCATCGCGCGCGGGATCGCGCGATAGATCGCCGGGGTGAAGCGTTTGCCGAAGGACTTGAGACCCAGGCGCCGCAGCAGGCCGCCGACGCCGATGTCGGCCGCGACGACGCGCAGCTGGCCGCCGGCGCGCGCTAGCTCGATGTCGTTGATGCGGACGACCTTGCGGCCGTCGACGTCGACGATCTGCTTGTCGAGCAGATCGGCGATCAGGAACAGTGCGTCGCGCTCGGGCGGGGGCGATTCTTTGGGAGCGCCGGATAGCGCGACCGCGCCGCGGTCGTCGATCTCCAAGATCGAGTCGATCGGCGCAAAGCGCGGCCCCTGGGCGGTTTTGACGACCAGCCCGTCGATCTGCGGAAACGTTTCGTCGGGCCGGTTGACGAGAAAATCGGCGACCTTGCCGATGGGCAAATCGTCGATCGTGACGCGTCGTCCGACCAGTTCGGAGATAAATCCCTCGGTAAACGCCATAGCATTCGGCCCCGGGTCTCTTGCAAAATAAAAAGCCGACCACCCTCGCTGGGCGATCGGCACGGCGGAAGACGATGCTCGCGCATCCTACCTCAGTCGCACCGAGCTTTGGCACCACGCATCGTAAACGACCCCGGGTCGTCAGCCGCGTTAGACATCGCCTTGGATCCGGCGCAGTCTGGTCTACCCGCTTGGCGTCTCTCGACGTTTCTGGGCAGCGGCCTGTGTATAGCGTGGACGCCTCACCTAGCGAGGTATCCTATCTTTCAGTATAGCCGCTAGGGTCAACCCCTGGGGGGATAGGAGATAAGGCCCTTGAAAACGAGGCCCCCCTCCGGAGCGCTTAACGCGTCAAGGTTTTAGGATGCGATGCCTAAAGAATAAAGAGGCGCATGTTTGGGCAAATCGAATCGCGCCCCCTAACGCGTTCTCCGGGGTTGCCACCCCTGAATACGTAGAATCGTCGACCTACGAGTATCATGTTGAATTTATTGAGGCGACACTTCAGTGCGCGTTGCGGCGTCATCGCCGTGGCAATCTTAATTCTTCTGCCCGTCGGCTGGGAATCCGGGTGGGCGTCGATGGCATGCGACAACGGTAAGGGCTTTAGCATCTTGGATGGGCTTAACTGGGGATTAGCCTTACCAATTCTTTATCCGCTCTTTGAGCCGCGGATTTGGTTCGTTCCACTCGCCGTGTTTTTAGTTGGGGGCTTCGTCCCGATGCCGCGTGCGAGATTAGTACTACCGGTGACGCTATTGGTTTCCATTGTTCTATTTGTTTTTGAAGCGAGTACGACAGCTTCTGGTGCGCCCTACGATTGCATCCTTCCGTAGCTTTAACAAGAGGCATAGACATGAGGCGAAACCCCCGCACAAGGGGGCTCGTTTTGAAGTGCCTTAGAATTTACAATCCAGGTGCTCATTGATGGTGGCGAAGTAATTTCTCCACGAGGCGACGCCAGACCGCCTTATCTCCTATCCCGTCAACCCCTGGGGTCCCTTTAGGGCGACTCGCGCCGCGCCGGCGCGCGGGGGTCAGTGCAGCAGCGAATTCGTCGCGTAGGTGTGGTCGAGGAGGTTGCGGGCTTGCTCCGCGCCGGTAATCGGGAGACCCGAAGGATTCAAGAGGCCGATTTGGGCGAGTAAGGACGCCTGATCCCAGTAGATGTGTTCGTGCGCGACCTTATCCCCGTCGAACTTTACGACCACGACGATCGCCAAGGTGACGTGTTTCCCGGTCGGCGCGACGCCGGGAAGAAGCGCGTCCATCTCGACATCGTGGGTAAAGCTCATGACCAGCTCGTCGACGAGTTGATCTTCCCCGATGGTTCGCGAGATGCGCGTTGAGGACGTGTCCTTTGGCCACTTGGTCACAAAGTGATCGCGATAGAAGGCGAAGATCTGCTCGCGGTCGTTGCCGCCGGCCATCGTCGGCGCGTGGTAGAGGTGCGGCGTGGTGCTCATCGTCGCCATCGTAGCCGCCGCGTCGTGCAGTTCGAACTCGTCGCGCAAGTGCTCGTCGAACGCCGCCGCTAGATCGTGCCTCGTAGGCATGCGTATCTCCCTCTGCCTTACGGCACTGTCGGCGTCGGCCGGGATCACCCTGCGGATTTCCCGGAGTGCCGGGCGGCCCCTGGGTTTTCAGTTGGCGCAGGGAACATTTTGGCGCAGGCGCTCCTCTATAGGGACAGATGGTTCAAATAGGAAGAGGAGGCATATGGCACGCTGGGCATCCCCGGAACTCGTTTCCGCCGCGCTGAGCGGTGATGAAGGCGCTACCGAGCAGCTGATCGCCGCGGTCTGGCCGGGCTGTTTTCGCTTAGCTGCGACCGTCATCGGCGATCGCAGCCTCGCACAGGACGCGGCCCAGGAAGCCTGCGTGGTCGTTCATCGCAAAATACACGGCCTGCGTCGCGAGGCCGCGTTCGATGCGTGGCTCTATCGAATCGTCATGCGCGAGTCGGCGCGCGTTCGGCGCCGGCATCAGGCCGTTGGTCAGGCGACGTTTGAAGATTGCCTTGGCATCGACGATACGGCGACGGTGGACGTGTGGCGCGCGTTGGCCGATCTTTCGCCCGAACTCCGCGACGTCACCGTACTCTTCTATTTCGACGATCTCAAGAGCGACGAGATTGCCGCGGCGTTGGGGATCGCTCATCCGACGGTCCGCACCCGGCTTCTGCGAGCTCGCGAGCATCTGCGCGGCCTGCTCGGCGACTACCGCGACGCACCCATGCCCGAGCCTAAGGAGATGAAGCAACATGCATTCTAATTTTTCAACGGCTGGCAAGAGCGCTAGAGAGCTGATTCCTGTTCCCGAACTGCCCGCGGAGTTCATTCGCAGTCGCTCGTTCGCCACGGCGGCGCGAGATCGCGTGCGCTCGTTCGTCCTGGGTGGTGCGATCTGTCTTGCTGCGGTGGGCGCCGGTGCCGGATTGGGCGGAAAGATCTACGATGGCGTGCACGTCTGGCTGTCCGGAGGGAAGGCCGCGGTGACCAACATTCGCTCGCTCACCGCGATGCATCGGCCGAAGGCGGCCGACGTTCGCGCCGCAATTGCGCGCGCAACGTTTCCGGTGGTTTTTCCGGTTGGTCTTCCGGCGGGAACGCGTGTGACGATGATGGGATACGCACCTGCCGAACACCCGAATTTCATCATGGTTATGTATTGGAACCGACGAGCTCACGTGCAGGGCGGTTTCAGTATATTTGATTCGACCGCTGTCAACACGAGCGAAGCCCTGCTGCCACCGGGGGCGTCGCGCGGCGCGGTCTACACGTGGCGCGTCGGCGGAGAGACCGTCGTGACCGGAAAGCATTCGATGACCGTTGGCGACGTAAATGCGGTCCGAGCCGCGATGATGGAGACATCGGCGTCGGATAGCCTGGCCGCGACCGACAAAATGTTGACAAGAATTACGATGCTGGCACCTACGCCCGTGTTAGGCGACCTGCCGGAACCCGCTAAGGTTGCCGAACGCTATGCGTCGCCGAATGGGCGTAGCGTCTTGCTCGGCCGACAGTCCATCGCGTCGATCGCGCGTATTCTCAAGGAAGGCAAGCCGATACTTGACACTCGGATCGTCTCCCTTGGCGAGATTCCCAACCTGCACGGAGACCCCGATTACACCAAGGCAAAATACCACTGGCCAAAAGTGGTTGCAGTGCCCGCGGGCGGCGTGCGCGCCATCGGCGCCGTGCTACGATCGATCGGACATGCCGATTGCGGCTGCGAGATCCTCTTCGATCAACCCAACGGCACGACGTACTGGATCTGGACGATCCCGATGACGGCCTCGGGAACGGTGAGCAAGTACGCCGTCGACGCCAAGACGTTGGCGGTTACGCCGCAGGCCAAGACGCGGTAATGCTATGGCGCGTTCGGTGATGCGAGATTTACGGTCGGCGCCAGATCGGGCGGTGGCGGCGCATCGAGTGCCGTTCGGTAGAAGATCTTCGGATCGACCGTCACGTTGAGCTGAATCGAGGAGATGACCATGTCGGCGGTCGTCGTATCGGATGTCTCGCGCTTCCAGATCGTATAGATCTTGCGGCCGCCTCCGATGTCTTTAAGGCCGGCAGGCCGGTAGGTTGCGATGTTGTCCACGATGACCGTGATGAGCGCGCCGGTCTGCTTATCGATCTGTAGAAGGACGCTTGGCTCGTTGGGGATGGAGAGTCCGACGAGGGTCGCCTGCCCGCGACTTCCCTTGGAGCCCTTCGTGTCGATTGTCAAGGCGACGGCCGGATATGCCGTAGTAAATGCGTTGCAGAGCAGAAGACCCTCGGTGAAAGCATCGGCCGCCATCGCCGCCGGGAAATCGTTGGGTTGGCCGGCGTGTGAGACCCAGCCCCAACCCGGGCCGCTCTCGACAAGGAACGATCTCCCGCTCGCGGTGCCTACGCTGAATTGTGCAAAGCGCGACGGCTCGCAAATTTCGTCGAACGTGCTTTGATCGGCGATGCGTCCCTTAATGCGTATCGCTAAAACGGATCCGTCACCAAGCGTCCAGCCCATGAAGGTTCGAAACTTCGCCATGAGCGCAGCGGCATCGGGAGCGGGCGACGCGGGCTGCGCAACAGCAATTGAAATCATCGGCGCGAACATCGCGACCGCCAGAAAAAATACTTTGGCAACGCGTTTGAACGTCAGCATAGGCACCTTTCGGCAGGCTGGGTTCTTCGGGGCTTGCTACATACCTTGGCTGCCGCTATGGTAATCGTATGCCTGATGCGTTAGTGGTCGCTCGTGCCGCCGCCCTTGCCGGTGGCGCGGTCGCGCTGGAAGCGCTGCACCGGCCGCATGAGATTGCGGAGAAGGGGCGGCGGGCCGACATCGTTACCGAGGTCGATCACGCGAGCGAACGCGCGATCGTCGCGTGTTTGCGTGCGAGCTATCCCGATGCGGCGATCGTCACCGAAGAGGCCGGGCTGCTGGCGGGAACCTCGGGCGAGCGCTGGATTGTCGACCCGATCGACGGGACGACCAACTACGCGCACGGCTATCCGATCTTTTGCATCTCGATTGCGTACGAACGCGACGGTGAGTTGGAGGCGGCGGCGATCTACGCGCCGACGATGAACGAACTATTCTTGGCGCGGTGTGGTGGCGGGGCGACGCTGAACGACGTGCCGATCGCCGTGTCAACGGTCGATTCCGTAGGGGCCGCCCTGGTATGTACCGGGTTTCATCCTGCGGATTTCGAACGCAATGCGGGCTGCTTTCGCGTGGCTTCCAATCGGGCGCAGGCGGTGCGGCGGGATGGGTCGGCAGCGTTGGATTTAGCCTACGTTGCGTGCGGGCGCTTCGATGCGTTCTGGGAGTTCGATCTGCACGCCTGGGACGTTGCCGCCGGAACGCTGCTCGTCCGCGAAGCCGGTGGGCGCGTGACGCGCGCGGACGGGAGCGGGAGCGCGGTCGACGCGCCATCGATTTTAGCCAGCAACGGGTTGATTCACGACGAGATGCTCGAGGTGCTTGCGAGCGGCTGTGTCATGGCGAGCGTAGCGACCGAAGGGGAGCGGAGTCGAGCCACCGACGCAACGTTGGGGCGCGGTGGCTCGACTCCGGCGCCTTCGCGCCTACGCTCGCCATGACACACCGCCATGACACTGCAAGTGCATGGAGCACGGCGGCGAGGGTACCCCGACCGAGCGATTAACCAGGAAAAAAGCGAGGGCGGGGTACCCTCGCCCCCGATGCGGACTATCGTGCGATGCGGACCATCGTGCGATGCGGACTATCGCTCTTTGTCGATTACTTCGAAGAGGCGGTCGATTTCGGCGTCGGCGGTGTAGAAGTGGGCGCTGGCGCGGATGCCGCAGCCGGGGCGGTAGTCGACGAAGACGCGATTGGCGATCAAGGCCTTGCAGACGCGCTCGGAGCCGTCGAAGTCGATGCCGATCCAGCCGGTGCGTCGCGAGGGTTCGAGCGGCGTGTTGACCTTGAGGCCGCGTTCGAGCGCCATCTCGGCGATCTTGGTCGTAAGGCGAATGTTGTGCTCGCGAATCGCGGGCAGGCCGACTTGGCGAATCAGATCGTGACCGGGCTTGGCCACAACGTAGCCGGGAATCGTGGGCGTGCCGGTGCCGAAGCGATACATCGATTCGGCATACCGCATCGGCGCGGGTTCGAAGTCGAAGGGCTTGGCGTGGGCCATCCAGCCGGTCACGGCGGGGCGAAAACGCTCGAGTAGGGTGGGCTTGAGATAAAGCCAGCCGCAACCCGAACCGCCCATCAGCCATTTGTGCGAACCACCCGCGACCATGTCTAAATCCCACTGCGTGACGTCGTACGGATACACGCCCGTGGTTTGATAGGCATCGACGAACAACAGCGCGCCGACCTTGCGGCAATGAGCTTGAATCGCGCGAATGTCGGCCACGGCGCCCGAGACGTAGTAGGCGTGCGAGAGCGTGGCGATGGCGGTCTTCTCGGTGATGGCATCGCAGATGCGCTGGGTTGGGATCGTCCGCCCATCGTCCGACGGCACCACGCGCACCTTCGCACCAAAGCGTTCCCATTCGGTCCAGACGTAGGTCAGCGATGGGAACTGCAGCGCTTCGTAGACCACCTCGTTGCGCTCGCCCGAAAAATCCAGACAGGTGGCGATCGCGGCTTGAATTACCGAGACGTTAGGCGCGAGGAAGACGCTGCCGGGCGGCGCGCCCACGATCGCGCCGATGCCGTCGGCGATCTCGCCGATGCGCGGCAGCCAGCGCTCCCAGGCCTCGGGGCCGTCGCGCGCCCACTGCTGCCAATACTCGTCCAACGCGGCGCGCGCGCCTAGCGGCGCCGCGCTCATCGAGTGACTCACCAAGTAGGCCGACGTTTCCAGGATCGGAAACCGTTCGCGCAGCTGCGCTTGCGTCGCGATCATCCGTATCCGCCCGTGCCCAGATGCGTGCGTACGTCCCACAGCTCCGGAAAGATCTTTTGTCCGAGCGTGCCGGCGAGATACTCGACGCCCGACGAGCCGCCGGTGCCGTGCTTGAACCCGATCATGCGCTCGACCATGCGGATGTGGCGTCCGCGCCACAGCAGCAGGCGTTCGTCAAACTCGATCAGATCTTCGAGCAGCAGGTGTAGGTCGTAATGCGCGGTTTCGTCGGCGTAGATCGCCGCGAAGGTCGCGATCAGCGCGTCGGGCGTGTCGACCGCGAACCCGCGTCGCGCGAGCAGGGCCTTGACGCGATCGTAGAGCGAGGGCTCGCGCAACCGCCGTTCGAGCCGTTCGCGCTGCGGCGCGTCCATCTGCAAGTGCTGCAGAACGTCGGTTCGCCGAACGCCGCACGCGAACTCGATCTCGCGAAATTGCAAGGACTGAAAACCGCTCGCGGGGTTCAGGTGATCGCGAAATTGATTGAACTCCTGCGGCGTCATCGTTTCGAGGATGTCGACCTGCTGCTCGAGCAGTCGTTGGATCGTATGGATGCGGCGAAAATACTTGGCGACGCGCGGCAGATTGCCGCCGTCGATCGCGCCGGCGGTCGCGTCGAGCTCGTGAAGCAATTGCTTGAACCACAGCTCGTAGACCTGATGGATGACGATGAACAAGGTCTCATCGTGGCGCGGCGGATCCGACAGGGGATGCTGCAGGCCCAACAGCTCAGGCACCTTGAGATACGAGCCATAGGAAAGCTTCTGGGATTGAGAGGACACGTTGAGGGCTTACGGGGCTACGCGAGGTTTTCCTCGAAACGGCGGGAGTGCGCGTCTTG
>Ga0208357_1002753_pt1 | contig 11361 bp, 10 predicted proteins | sample NGESurdeep092012_6_FD_184487 | JGI IMG/M metagenome (GOLD analysis project Ga0208357, IMG submission 184487) | Arctic peat soil microbial communities from Barrow, Alaska - NGEE Surface sample F52-2 deep-092012 (SPAdes) | ecosystem: Environmental > Terrestrial > Soil > Wetlands > Peat ... | reverse complement strand
GCCAGCCTCTTCGGCGGCGGCGCCGTCCACGGCCGCCATCTCGGCCGGCGCGGCCCCCAGGCGGCGCTCGACATCGGCCAACCGGTCGCTGATCAGGGCCAGCTGCTGGCCCAGGTCAGCGTGACCCTTCTTGAATTCGTCCTTGGTGGCGTCGGTGTGTTCTTTGATGAACACCGATGCCACCGTGGCCGTGAGCACGCCAATGAGGCCGATTCCCACCAGCATGAGGATCACGGCCACCGTTCGGCCACCGCCGGTGACCGGGAACCGATCGCCATAACCCACGGTGGTCACCGTGACCATGGCCCACCAGAGTGCGTCGGGGTAGTTGTGGATGTTGCTCCCCTTGGCCTTCTCCTCGAAGAGCAGCACCAACCAGGCTCCGATGAAGAGGGTTCCGGCGGCGGCGATGAGGACTCTGAACAGGCCGTGGTGCTTGAGAATGGTGGCGACGCGGAGGGCACCCTCGTGGAAGAGAAGGCACATCTTCTCAATGCCGACGAAATGCCAACCCTGGAACGGAGGCACCACCACGGTGGCCGGCTCAACCCAACGACGCCTGAGATAACCGCGCCGGTCAGGGGTGATCACCAGGCGGACCAGGTACTCCACCAGCAGGATGGCCCAGAGGCTGAACAGGGTGGCGACCAGAGCGGTCGAGGCAGATCCGTTGAGATCGGTCGTGACGACGGTGATGGCTATGACCAGCCAGGCGATTCCCAGGAGAGCCAAGGGGTATCTGGTGACCCGCTCGATGCGGTCGACCAGATCGTGGCGACCGCCTGACGGCTTAACGCCGGCGATGGTCTGACGCCGGCGCTCGTCATTTCTCTCCTTCTCCTCGAGGCGCTCACGCTCCAGCCTCTCCAACCGCTGGATTCGTTCGAGAGAGGATGGCTTCTTCTCCACCGGAGTGCCATCCGTAGCCGGGCTCACATCGGTGGAGTTCCCCACAGGAAGTCGAAGTTAGTAGGTCGTTCCCGATCGGCCGGTGCTCCGGTCCCTCGGAGGCTGGAGGGGGGATCGGTCCCGAGGGTCTCTTCGGCGCGACTAGTACACCTTTCGATATAGTGGTGGGTGACGGGAAGGTGACTTGGATGGAACATTCGGGCCTACGGGGTTCATCAGATCGAAGCGTTCTGGTCCTGACCAGCCTGGCCGCCGGCCCGAAGCACGGATATGCGCTCATCCGTGACATCGAGGAGTTCGCCGGCGTGAGTATGGGGGCGGGAACGCTCTATGGATGCCTGGCCAAGCTGGAAAAAGGCGGATTGATAGAGCCGCTGCCCGATGATGAACGACGACGCCCGTACCGGATCACATCGTCGGGGGCCGAAGCCCTGCGACAACGGCTCCAGGAGAGCCGGCGTATCGCCCGCATCGGTTTTGGCCGGCTGGGCCACCTCCCGTCATGACGTGGCGCCGGTTACATCTGTGGATCCTGGGGCTCTATCCGGCAGCCTGGCGTGACCGCTACGGGCAGGAAACGGCGATGGTCATCGACGACCTCCTGTCCGATGCCCACCGCAAACGAGGACGCCTGGCCCTCAACCTGCTGTGGGGGATGGCCAAAGAGAGGGTTCGTCCCACGGTGGCCAAAAGTGGCGTCCCGAGCCAGGTGCCACTTGCCTACTCGGCACCGTCTCTGATGAGGCATCGCGACCTTCTCGGACGGCGTACCTCGAATGAGAGTGCGCTTGCCCTTCTGGAACCTGATGAGCAAGTGGTGGCAACGTTCGACGCGGTCACTAACCATCCCCAAATCCGACTTTTGAGCCTGAGTTGGATGGGTGTTGCTGTCGGGTGGGTTCTCATCTCCCTATTCCAGGGGGTTACTTCTGTCGGTCTCGTCAAAGGAGCGATTGAGGTGGCCGGCGTTTTTGCTGTGCTCGCTGTGGTAGGCCTGATTTTCTGTCGTCTGACTCATGCCCGAAGTGTGATGTACATCCTCACCACACAGGGCCTCGTCACGTGCGCCCTGGACTGGTGGAACCGTCCGCATTCCGTCATCGGTCGCTCAGTGGCCGTGGCTCCGGAGGTGATCGAGCGACGCCGCATCTGGCGGAAAACGGCGTTCGGGGAGCGTGTCGTCTGGGTGCATCGTTCGGCTGATCCGGTCATTCTCTGGGCGAAGGGGGCCATCGCCTAACCCTTGTGCCGTGATCAGACTCCGGCAGATCGGGGCCGACGATTGGCAGGAGTGGCGCGCCCTGAGACTCAAAGCCCAGGGCGGGGATCCTGGCGCCTTCGGATCGAAACTGGCCGATTGGCAGGGAGACGGCGACGCCGAAGAACGTTGGCGGTCGCGGTTGGAGAGCGTTCCTTTCAACGTGCTTGCCGACCGCGGTGGGACCCGGTCGGCAATCTGTAATCATCGTCTGAGCCGTGAGTCTGCGGATCTCCTGCCCGTGCTCGGGCCGTGGGTTACCGGTTTCAACCTACCCCTCCGGTATCTCTATGCGTGTCGGGAACCACTGTCCTATTGGCACCGGATCTCATCCCCGGCCAGTACCGCCAAGCACTACTGGGTGCACTTGGAAGTCTGAACACCCGGGTACCCCGACATCGAGTTGCACCGACTGATTGGCGTTGGGTGGCGTCACGAGCATTGCCGTAATCGGCCCGCAAAGTGCCCCACCATTCGGGGGAACGTCGGCCCCTTCGACGAGCGCCGAGGCTGTTTCTCCAGGCCCGAGTCCAATCGCTGGGAGCGGCCCACCCGAGTAACCGGGGAGCCCACCGATAAACCCGTTCGGTTGTCGCTGCGCCTGGACCACCTGCCGACCATTGGTGTTTAGAAGAGCCACACCTGGATAGCCTGAGAGCCGGCACTCTTGTGAACTCGTGTTGTTGAAGAGCAAGGGGAAGCCGGAGTGCCCCGTCGCCACCCCTACTTTCCCTGCGCTGACGTCGAGTTGTGGCGTCGTGCAGTTAGGAGGAGCGAAGCTGACAAAGCGCAGGCTGACGATGGCAAAGCCATACCCACTTCCCTCGGTTGCCACAAGAACGCAGTTGTTGACACAAGGGTCAAGGTTGGTGAGGTTGTTGGGTTGAGCGGCTGCGGAGGATTGGACCTGAAAGTTGACCGACCCACCGCCTTTGCCATCGGTGACAAGAAGCGTCTGTTCGGGAAGTCCTTGCCCGCACCCCTCATCACTGGCATGAGAACCGGCGGCGCATTGAGACAGCCATACCTTGCCTCCGATTCCGAAGCCCGAGACTGTAACGAGAACCTCCTGGCCATTGAAGAGGCCCGTTCCGGGCGACACCAAGACCGTCGGATTATGGGTCTGAAGTGCGGGAACTGGTTCCGACGCCGACGAGGCGACGCTGGTGGATTCCGATGTTGTCCTCGAGGAAGAAGTCGGGACCCCAGAGGCCGTCGTCTTGACAGCCCCGCCGCAGGCCGCCGTCATAACGAGGAACAGGCCCAAAGCCACGCCAACTGTGAGTCGTCGCACATCCACGAAGATTTCACGACTGAGAACTTGAATCCGTTGACGTCGCTTGATGACGAGGCGGCACCAAACCCGTACCGGGTGCCCTGGATGGATCCACGCACCGCCACCGGACCTTCCGAAGGGCCTATCAATAACTTCGCTCGCCCGCCGACCGGCCGTCGTACGTCGTACGTCGTACGTCGTCATCACATCGGTCACCGTGGCCGTCAGGCGGGGCGTCGACAGGGTGTAAGGCTGTCTTGGTGACCGATCTGAAGACGCGACCTGGCTCCTCCGACACCTCCGGGCCGCCGACACGCGCCCACTGGTGGATCCTCGTCGTCATTGCCGGTGCACAGCTGATGGTCGTTCTCGACACCACCATCATGATCATCGCCCTTCCTTCCGCCCAGCACTCACTGGGCTTTTCGAATGCTGATCGGCAGTGGGTGGTAACGGCCTACACGTTGGGATTCGGTGGCCTGCTGCTCCTCGGAGGCCGGATCAGCGACATGGTCGGACCCAAACGGACCCTGATGGTCGGGGTGGCGGGCTTCGCCGCTGCATCGGCCCTGGGGGGAGCATCACAGACCACCGTCATGTTGATCGGGGCCCGTGGGCTCCAGGGAACCTTCGGCGCGCTACTGGCCCCGTCGGTGCTCTCGCTTCTGACCACCACCTTCTCCGATCCACGTGAACGTGGGAGGGCGTTCGGGATCTACGCCTCGATTGCCATCGGTGGGGCGGCCTTCGGGTTGATTCTGGGTGGTTTTCTGACCCAGTACCTCGACTGGCGTTGGTGTCTCTATGTGAACCTTCCGATAGCGGGGGCCGTCGCTCTCGGAGCTTTCACCATGATTCCGAAACGAACGGGCCACCGGGGCGTCCGGCTCGACATCCCGGGTGCCATCTTCGGCTGCGGTGGGTTGGTGGCCCTCGTCTACGGGCTGGGCGAAGCGGCCGCCGACGGATGGAGCTCAGCCGGGGTCATCGCCCCCATCGCCGCCGCCGTCGTGCTGCTGGCCCTCTTCGCGCTGGTGCAGGTCAAGGTGTCCAGTCCGTTGCTTCCGCTGCGGATCCTGTCCAACCGCAACCGCGGCGGTGCCTTTCTGACCATCATCCTGGCCGTGCTCGGAATGTACGGGACCTTTCTCTTCCTCACGTATCTCCTGCAGACGGTCGATCACTATTCACCGCTCAAGACCGGGGTGGCCTTCCTCCCGCTCATGGCCGTGAACGGTGTGGCCGCCACCCAACTGGCCAGCCGACTGATGGCGCACCTCCGCACCCGGCTCCTGGTCGTACCCGGGCTGCTCCTGGCCGCCGTCGGGGTGGCGCTGTTGACCCAGTTGACGCCTGACGCCTCGTATCTGACCCACGTCCTGCCCACCGAGATCCTTCTCGGGCTCGGGCTCGGCGTCGCCCTGGTTCCGTGCATCAGCACCGCCACCAGCAACGCGGAACCTCGAGATGTGGGCATCACCTCGGCGGCCACCAATACCTCCCAGCAGATCGGGGCCTCCATCGGCACCGCCCTGCTCAACACCATCGCGGCCACGGCCTCGGCCAGTTATCTGGTGGCCCACGCCCGGAGCACCGATCTGGTGGCCCGGGCCACGGTGCACGGCTTCGCCACGGCCAGTTACTGGGCGGCCGGATCCCTGGCCCTCGGAGCGGTGGCCGGAGGGATCCTCATCGACGCCCATCCGGGGCGTGATAGGAGACAACTCGAAGCCGCCCTGGTGGCCGAAATCCCGGCGTAGTCGGGCGCCCGGAAAGAACTCTTTATCTGTTCGACCTCGGGGCGCCGGCGCTGAGTTTGCGGATCAGGTCGCGTAGGACCACTGATTCTTCGGCGTCGAGAGCGTTGAAGGCCGGCGGGGGGGTACCCATCACCAGAGCCAGCTTGTCGGCCAGTTCCTTACCGGCAGGAGTGAGGACGACCACCTTGATCCGTCGGTCGGTGGCGTGGGCCTGGCGGCGGGCCACGCCCTGCTCCTCCAGGTTGTCGACGATGGTGGTGATGTAGGACGTGTCGCAGCGCAGGTTGGCCGCCAGCTGGCGCATGGGCGTCGGTTCGGTGGCCGAGAGGTACTTGAGGGCCTTGGCCGCTCCGGGAATGATGCCCGCCTGGGCGGCCAGGGCGTGGACGCTTCCGAGGACCTCGGGGTCGTGGGTGAGCTCACGCATGCGCTCCCAGGCCTCCCGGGCCGGGTCCCCACCATCTCGCGTCTCCACCGCGTTCACAACCGACATCGTACTCCCTAGTCAATAATCTTGCAAGATATATAGTTGACAAGATCAGTGAGTTATACAACTATATGGGAATGCGGACCCGGCAGATGAATCAGAAGATCGCGGTGGGCGTCGTCTACGTGGCCGCCCTGTTCATGGCCATCATGGACACGACGATCGTCAACGTGGCCCTGCCGGTGATGGGCCGGGACTTCCACACCAGCCCCGACGCCGTCGACAGTGTGGTCATCGCTTTCCTGGTCAGTACCGGCGTGTTCCTGGCCGCCTCGGGATGGCTGGGGGACCGCTTCGGCGGCCGGAAGGTGCTGCTCTTCTCGGTGGTGCTCTTCACCGCCTCGTCGGCCCTGTGCGGCCTGGCCGGCAGCCTGGGCGAGCTGGTCGTGTTCCGGGTGCTCCAGGGGGCGGCCGGCGGTCTCATGACCCCGGTGGGGATGGCCATGTTGTTCCGGGTCTTCCCGCCGGCCGAGCGGATACGGGCTTCGAGCATCCTGATGATCCCCACCGCTTTCGCCCCCGCCCTCGGACCTGTTCTCGGCGGTTTGCTCGTCACCGACCTGTCGTGGCGGTGGGTGTTCTACGTCAACGTCCCCATCGGAATCGCCGCCATCATCTTCGGTGCACTGTTCCTCGATGATCACGTCCAGGCTCACCCCGGAACCTTCGATCTGGCCGGCTTCCTGTTGGCCGCCAGCGGTCTCGGTCTGGTCATGTACGGCGTGTCGGAAGGCCCGCTGAAGGGGTGGGGCAGTACCGGCGTCCTGGCCACCGTCGGGGCCGGAGCCGCTCTTCTCGTCACCCTGGTTTTGGTGGAGTTGCGCAAGGCCCAGCCCCTGTTGGATCTGCGCGTCTACGGCGACCGGCTGTTCCGTTCGACCAGCGTGGTGCTGACCCTCGGTGCCGTGGCCTTCCTCGGCGTGCTGTTCCTGGTGGCGCTCTTCTACCAGGACGGGCTCCATCTGACGGCACTGCAATCGGGTCTCAACACCTTTCCCGAAGCCCTCGGTGTCCTGATCGGCGCCCAGATAGTGAGCCGGCGGTTGTACCCCATCTTCGGTCCCCGGCGGATCATGGCCTCGGGGCTCGTCTTCGTGGCCGGGGCCATGGCCTGCATGGCGGCCATCGGTGCCCACACCAGCCTGTGGTGGGCCCGGGCGCTCATGCTCCTGATCGGCCTGGGGATGTCCTGCGTGTTCATTCCGGCTCAGGCCGCTTCGTTCGCCACCATTAGCGGAGAACGCACGGGCCGGGCTTCCACCTTGTTCAATGCCGCCCGACAGTTGGGCGGGGCGGTGGGCGTGGCCTATCTGACCACCGTTCTGGTCGCCGCCGGACCCACCCGGATCGCCGCCGGCCACATCGTGGCCAATCTCTCCGCCTATCACGCCGGTTTCCTGGCCGCTGCCGCCGTGGCCCTGGTGGCCGCCGGCACCGCTCTCAGCGTGAGCGACGCCGACGCCGTCCACACCATGGTCCGCCGGGGTCGGTTGGCCCCCCGGGAAGAGGCGATGGCGGCGGTGGCGGTGGAGGCGACGTGACCGGCGCCAAGCGCACGTTCTTTCTGTTCCCCCACTCTGCACGGCAAGGAGAGTCCTGATGTCTACGCCGCCCACCCCGAGTTCCAAACCGCGTCGCCGTTTCCGCCCCGTAGAGGTGACCGCCGTGCGTCGTCTGACCCCCCGGATGGTCAGCGTGGCCATGAGTGGCTCGGCGCTGGCCGACTTCGAGATCACGGCGCCGACGCAACACGTCAAGCTGCTCTTCCCGGCCCCCGGCCAAGCGGCCCCCACCCTGCCCGAATCAGGTCCCGAGGGACTTCGTTTCCCCGACGACCAACCCTGTCCCGCCATGCGGACCTTCACGCCGCGGCGCTTTCACTCCGAGACAGCCACCCTCGAGGTCGAGTTCGTCCTCCATGGCGAAGGGCCGGCATCGGCCTGGGCCCAGCAGGCCGAGGTCGGTCAAGGTCTGGCCGTGGCCGGACCCGGCGGACGGATGCCCCTGACCCTCGGACCGGGCCGCTTCGTCGTGGCCGGTGACGAGAGCGCCATCCCGGCCATCGGCATGCTGTTGGCGGCGCTACCCCCGTCGGCCTCGACCGAGGTCTATCTCGAGGTGGATGGCGCCGCCGACGAGGTCGAACTGTCCAGTGACGCCACCACCTCGGTGAGATGGCTGCACCGTCAACCCGGTACCTACGGTGAGGTCCTCTACGACGCCGTGGTCGACGCCGATATCACCGACGCCGCCGGCGTCTGGGTGGCCGGCGAGGCCCAGGCCGTGCGCCGGATCCGCCGGACGTTGTTGACCGACCGGCCCCTCGACCCGGAAACCCTGGTGACCCGGGGCTACTGGCGGCTCGGCCAGCAGAACCATCCCGATCACGACTACGGCGAAGACGCGGCCTAACCGCCGGTGCCACGCTGGCGGGCGTGGCCGACCAACGGTGGTGCCGGGGCCGGAGGTGTTCACCTCGGGCATCAGGACGGAACCTCAGGCGGGTGGGTTCCATTCGACTTCGACCCAGTTGTTCTTGTTGGTCCGCTTGACCGAGTACATGGCCTGGTCGGCCCGTTGACGCATGGCGGCGGCGTCCGAGGCCGGGCCCGGTCCGCAGATGCCGACCGACAGCGAGACGCTCGTTCCGCCCACCTGGAGCTCCCGGGTCACGCCGAGGAGACGGGCACCGAGGGGGACGGCGTGCATGTCGTCGACGTGAGTGACGACAACGGCGAACTCGTCGCCGCCGAAGCGGGCCACGATGTCGTCGCCCCGCACGATGTTGCCGATGGCGGCGGCCACGGCCCGCAGGACGTCGTCGCCCACGTCGTGGCCGAACTCGTCGTTGATGGTCTTGAAGTTGTCGATGTCGCAGAAGGCCACCAGGACGCGGACGTCGCGCTCGGCCAGCGAGGCGATGGCCCGCTCGAAGGCGGCCCGGTTGGCCAGTCCCGTCAAGGGGTCGAGGTCGGCCTGGCGGACCAGATGCTGTTCGCGTAGGTGGCGTTCGTGGGCGTCACGGACGCTCATCACGATCTCGTTGGGCACAACCGAATCCGGTTCGGCGGCCAGACGGAGCGCCACGTCGGCCCAACGCCAGTCGGTGGACTCGCTCTGGAACTGAGCGGTGATCTGGGCGTCGTGACTGCGGACGGCCCGGGCCATCTGCTCCTCGATGGCTTGACGGTGAGATGGGTGGAAGAAGGAGGAGGCGGCCCGGTTGAGGATCCGGTTCTGGGGCAGACCGGTCATCTCGCAGAACGAGGGCGAGACCCACGAGACGGTGCCCTTGATGCTGAGCAGGAGAAGGCCGTCGGGGATGTAGGCGGCGATGCGACGGGCTCGGGCGTTGGCCACGGCCAGAGCGCTCTGCTGGCGCGTCCGGCAGACGGCCTGGACGAGAGTCTGGGCCAGGAGCTCGACCTGGACCACCAGGCTGCGTTCCCAGGGCCGGGGGCGGTGGAAGACCTGGAGTCCCATGATCCCGATGAGTTTCGAACCGACGATGACGGGGGCGATCATGATGGCCTGCAACCCGTTGGCCGTGGCCAGGTTCTGCTCCGACGGTCCCAGTTCGACGCAGGTGAGATCGTCGATCACCACCGTGTTCCCGATCCGGAGGAACTCGAGGGCCGAGCCGAAGGTGGCTGACAGGGGCGAGCCCACGGCTGGGGCGGCGGCGGTGAGTCCGGGACGGATCCAGTGCCAGTCGTCGGTGACGCAGTTCTCGTCGTCCACCAGCGTGATGAACGAGACGTCGACGTCGGCGAAACCCCCTAGTTCTTCCAGGCAGGTGGCGGCGGCCACGTCGAGGGTGCCTTCGTCGGCCGCCCCGAGGACCCGGGAGAGCCTTCCGGCCACACTTTGGAAGCCGGCGTGAGGGTCAGAAGCCGGAGGGGCGCCGTCGGTCCAGGTGGTCACACAAGTTCATCGGAGCGAGGGCCCGTGGTCTTGAGGGGAAGAGCCGACTTGGACCGGGAGCCGGGCCGACCCGGGTCAGCCCGGGAGCGAGAACTGGGGCAGCCAGGGGGCCGACGCCGTGAGGAGCTCGTCGGTCATGGCCGACACGTGCTCCCAGGGGAGGGTGCCGGCCACCGGGTCGGCCAGCATGGCCTGGAGGACGAGACGGCGGTCACCGGAGAGGGCGGCGTCGACGGTCAGCTCCTGGGAGGTGACGACGCGCCGGAGGTGTTCGGCCGCGGCTCCGGCCGAGGCCGTGTCGCGAGGCCGGACACCGTCGCCGTCGATCGTCCCCATGCACTCGACCACCACACCGGGGGGGAGGTCGGTCACCTGGCCGGTGTTCGGGAGGTTGACCGGGAGGGAACGGGGCGTGCCGGTGACGATGCCGTCGAGGAGCGGGGCCACCAGTTCACCCGAGGTCCACTGCGGTATGGGCCCGCCGGCCTCGAGCTCGGCCGCCCAGACACCGTCCTCCACCTTGTCCTCGGTGTGACCGGCCAGACCGTAGTGGTGGACGCCCCAGGCCCGACCCTGGTCGGAAGCGGGGGTGACGAACCAGGGAAAGAATTCGGCCACATGGGTGTCGGCCGAACCGGGCAGGACACCGAGATGACGGAAGACTTCGAGCTTCACCCGGTTGTTGGCCACGATGTCGGCCTTGGTCCAGTCCCGCGAGGGATCGATCCGGCGCCAGTGCGAAGCCGCCGGCGGGGTCATCCAGACGGGTTGACCTTCGAGTTGCTCGGGATGGTCGAGGACGTCGGTGAGCATGGCGAAGCCGTCCTCGTCGCCGATGCGCAGTGACGTCACCAGAGGAAGATGGTTGACGCCGGCCACCACAGGATCGATGGCGCGCATGTCGGCATCGAAGACCAGGCTCAGCCAGAACTGGAGTCCGACCAGTTCATTGCAGAGTCCGACGGTGCGGACCGACGTCTGCGAGGAGACGGCCCGACAGAGGGTGGTGAGCGGATTGCTGACGTTCAGCAAGGTGGCGTGCGGCGCGTAGCGCTCGACCTGGTGGGCGATGTCCATCACCACCGGGATGCTGCGCAGGGCCCGGGCGATGCCGCCGGGGCCGACGGAGTCACCCACCGGCTGCCAGATCCCGTAGCGCGACGGGATCTCCAGATCGTGGGCCATGCTGGCGAAGCCGCCGACGGACAGGGCGATGATCACGAAGTCGGCCCCGTCGAGGGCGGCGCTCAGGTCGGTGGTGGCCGTCACCTCCATACCGATCTGGCGCGACGTCACGATGTGTTTGGCGATGGTCGCCATGGGTTCGAGCGACGACTCGTCGATGTCGGTCAGAGCCACCGTGCAGTCGTGGAGGCTGGCCGTGTTGGCGAAGTCGGCCAGCAGTCGCGGCGCCCAATGGGTGCTGCCCCCGCCGACGATGGCGATCTTCGGTGTCATGAACGGCCCCCGATCCGTGGCGATTGTTGTTGCTGTTTATCTCTGGCCCGGACACTAGATGTCCGTCCCCGACCCGAAAAGCAGAGGTCAGGTATCGAAGAGAACGTCGAGGCGCGGCGGCGACCGGAAGGCCAGCCCCTCGATGTGGGGTGTCTCGGCCGAAGGGTCGAGACGCAGACCGGGGAGCCGGTCGAGAATGGCGGTGAGTCCGATGCGGAGCTCGAGGCGGGCCAGGTGCATGCCCAGGCACTGGTGACGGCCGGTGCCGAAGGCCAGGTGGGGTTGGGCG
>Ga0208357_1002752_pt1 | contig 11362 bp, 10 predicted proteins | sample NGESurdeep092012_6_FD_184487 | JGI IMG/M metagenome (GOLD analysis project Ga0208357, IMG submission 184487) | Arctic peat soil microbial communities from Barrow, Alaska - NGEE Surface sample F52-2 deep-092012 (SPAdes) | ecosystem: Environmental > Terrestrial > Soil > Wetlands > Peat ... | reverse complement strand
CGCCGCCACCCAGGCTCCCCTCATCGTCACCGACGCGGCTACGGCTGAGACGATCAAGTACGCCTCCAACGCCTTCCTGGCCACCAAGTTGTCCTTCGTAAACGCGGTGGCCAACCTGTCCGAGACGGTCGGCGCCGACGTCCGCGACGTCCTTCTCGGGATGGCCTATGACCATCGCATCGGCTTCGACTATCTCCGCCCCGGACCCGGTTGGGGCGGTTCCTGTCTGCCCAAGGACACCCGGGCCCTGCTCTTCATGGCCGAGGGCGGGGGCTACGACTTCCCCCTTCTCCGCGAAGTCATCCAGACCAACGAGACCCAGCTGTCCACTGTCATGACGAAGATCCGCAACGCCGTCGGGGGATCGCTTTCGGGCCGGAAGGTGGCCGCCTGGGGCCTCACCTTCAAGGCCCGGACCGACGACCGCCGTGATTCCCCGGCGGTCGACATCGTCCAACGGATGGTGGCCGAAGGGGCCCATGTCCGTGTCTTCGACCCCACCGTGACCGCCCCCATCGCCGAGTTCCCGACCGGCGTCGAGATCTGCCCGGACGCTTACGCCGTCTGCGACGGGGCCGCCGCCGTCGTCGTCCTCACCGAATGGGAAGAATTCCGCTGGCTCGATTTCACCAAGGTCCGCGACCTGCTGGCCGAGCCGTCGGTGGTCGACGCCCGGAACCTGCTCGACCCGACCGCTCTCCGGCGGGCCGGATTCACCTACGTCGGCGTGGGCCGACCGTGAGGAGAGTCCGACCATGAGGAGAGTCCGACCATGAGGAGAGTCCGACCATGAGGAGAGTCCGGTCGTGAGGGTGGTGGTCACCGGGGGAGCCGGTTTCCTCGGTTCCCACCTCTGTGACGCGCTGGTGTACCGGGGCGACCGGGTGGTCTGCGTCGACGATCTGTCGACCGGCTCCGAGGAGAACGTGGCCGGTCTCCGGGACAATGCCGCTTTCGAACTTCTCATCGCCGACGTGAGCGTGGCCTTCGACGTCGACGGTCCGGTGGACGGGGTCCTCCATTTCGCCAGTGCCGCCTCGCCGCCCGATTATCTGGCCCACCCCCTGGAGACGCTGGCCGTGGGGAGCGAAGGGACCCGTCACGGTCTGGAACTGGCCAAGAACCACGGGGCCCGTTTTCTGCTGGCCTCGACCTCCGAGATCTACGGCGACCCAGAGGTCCATCCCCAGACCGAGTCCTACTGGGGGAACGTCAACTCGGTCGGACCCCGCTCGGTCTACGACGAGGCCAAGCGGTTCGCCGAGGCTCTGACCATGGCCTGGCACCGGACCCACGGGACCGACGTGGGGATCGTCCGGATCTTCAACACCTACGGACCCCGTCTCCGGCCCGGTGACGGCCGGGTCGTCTCCAACTTCCTGACCCAGGCCCTCGACGGCCGACCCCTCACCGTCTACGGCGACGGCAGCCAGACCCGCTCGCTGTGCTTCGTGAGTGACGAGGTGGCCGGGATCCTGGCCCTGCTCGACGCCGACATCACCGGACCGGTGAACATCGGGAACCCCGATGAACACAGCATGCTCGACCTGGCCCGGATCGTCCTGGAGGTGACGGGCTCGTCGTCCGAGATCGTCCACGCCCCGCTCCCGGTGGACGACCCCACCCGTCGACGTCCGGACATCTCCCTGGCCCGGAGCCAGCTGGGATGGGAGCCGACCGTCGATCTCCGTGACGGCCTCCGACGGACGGCCGACTTCTTCTCGGCCCCCTGAGTTCCCGGGGCCAAATGGGTCAGACCCCGCAAAACGGTCATGATGTGGGCATGTCCGTCCCCGAGACCCCCGTCTACCGGAGCCTCTCCGTCATCGTCCCCGTCTTCAACGAACGGAACACGGTGGCCGAGATCATCCGACGGATGCGGGCCGTGGCCCTGCCCGAGAATCTCGATCTCGAGATCGTGGTGGTCGACGACGGTTCGTCGGACGGGACCGACAAGATCCTGGCCGCCCTCCAGGACTCCACCGTCCGGGTGGTCAAACACAGCGCCAACTCGGGCAAGGGGGCCGCCATCCAGACCGGCCTCGACAGCGTCCGCGGTGATCTCGTCCTGGTCCAGGATGCCGATCTCGAGTACGACCCGGACGACTGGCCCAAGCTCCTCGATCCCATTCTGAAAGGGAAGGCCCGGGTGGTCTACGGGAGCCGCTTCACCGGCGAGCGGAAGAACATGTTCCCGTCGCACTGGCTCGGCAACCGCTTCCTGACCCTGGCCACCAACATCCTCTACCGCTCGACCCTCTCCGACATGGAGACCTGTTACAAGCTCTTCGACCGGAAAGTCCTCGACGGCATCACCATCCGGTCGAAGCGTTTCGATTTCGAGCCCGAGATCACGGCCAAGGTCCTCCGCCGGGGTCACCGGATCTACGAGGTCCCCATCTCCTACGCCGGTCGGGAGATATCCGAAGGCAAGAAGATCTCCTGGCGCGACGGTGTGGGGGCGCTCGTGGCCCTGGTCCGCTACCGCTTCACCAAGCGGTTCTGACCGCCCTGACGGCATGGCCGATGGACCGGGGGACAGCTCGGCGATGGCACCAGTGACCGACCTGCCCGATCTGCCCGATCTGTCGGTGGTGGTGGTGAACCACGACGCCGGTGACTCTCTCGGTGCCTTTCTGTCCACCCTCAGAGCCGAGGGGGTGGTCGAGGTCGTCGTGGTCGACAACGCCTCGAGCGACGGTTCGTCGGACGGCGTCGACACCGATCCGTCGGTCCGGGTCATCCGGACCGGGGCCAACCTCGGCTACGGCTCGGGGGCCAATCGGGGCCTGGCCGTCACCGGGGCCGAACTCGTCCTCGTCTCCAACCCCGATGTCTCGGTCCACCCCGGCGCCCTGGCCACCTTGATGGCCGCCTTCGCCGGCGACCGCACGCTGGCCATCGCCGGACCCCGGATCCTGGCCGAGGACGGCAGCCGCTACCCCTCGGCCCGACGATTTCCCTCGGCCGTCACCGCCGTCGGTCACGCCCTGCTCGGGATCATCGCCCCGGAGAACCGGTTCAGCCGTCGCTACCGGATGGCCGATCTCGATCCCTCGTCCCCCTCGTCGGTCGACTGGGTCTCGGGCGCCTGTTTCATGGCCCGGCGTCGCGCCCTGGAGGAACTGGGCGGTTTCGACGAGTCGTATTTCATGTACATGGAGGACCTCGACCTCTGCTGGCGGGCCCACCGGGCCGGCTTCACCGTGGCCTACGTCCCCGGCGCCGTGGTCACCCATCAACAGGGTCTCTCCACCGCCCGGCGGCCCTACCGGATGCTCCTGGCCCATCACCGGTCGGCCTTCCACTTCGCCTCCGAGAGAGCCGAGGGCTGGCGCCGGGCCACGTTGCCGGCCGTGGCCCTGGTCCTGGCCACCCGGCTCCTCCTGGCCTGGGCCAGGCAGGCGGCCGGCGATATCGCAGGCAGCGTGCACAAAGAAGCACCCCGGGCCGACTAAGGTCTCAGGCCGGTCATGGCACGAGGAGATACAGGTAAGTGGGTGACGCGCGCGGCCTCCACCGGAGGCGGCCGGAGCTATCGCGGCCAAATGCCCGTCAAGTGGTACGGCAGTCTCCTCCTCGTCCTCCTGATCGGTGTGGTGGCCATCGTCTACAGCCGCTACGAGGACCAGAACCCGTCGCAGGGGAACCAGCCCACCATTGGCGCCCACTGGTATACCGCTTTCGCCCTCGACGTCTGCGGGACGGTCCAGCCCAACCTGCCCACCAACTCCAACTCGTCCTCGAACCCCGGTATCCACACCGACGGCGACGGGCTCATCAGAACCGAGCCGACCAAGGCGGCCGACGCCGGTAACAACGCCACCCTGGCCCGCTTCGTGGCCGACTACCCCAAGTTCGGGCTGACCCCGACCTCGCTCACCGTCCCCGGTGAGAAGGCCTTGAAGAACGGGGCCAAATGCCCGGCCAAGACCCCGGACGCCGGTAAGGCGGGCAAAGTCCAGATAAAGGTGTGGCCGAGTGCGTCGGCCCCGGGAGTGAACAACCCGACCACCACCTCGGACGCCTCCACCATCAAGTTGGCCACCGGCCAGCTCATCACCGTGGGCTTCGTCCCCGCCGGTACCAAGCTTCCGAAGCCGAGCGCGGCCACCATCACCACGATGTTGCAGTCCATCTCGACCGCCGGCAGCACCACCACGACCACCTCTCCGGCCACGGCCACCATTCCTGTCGGTTCCACCACGGTTCCGTCGTCGTCCTCCACCACGGCGGCCAGCTCGTCAACCACGGCGACGACGTCGGCCGGCACGCCCACCACCAGTGCCACCACGGTGGCGCCCAGCAAGTGAAAGCCGTCGTCCTCGTGGGCGGCGAGGGGACCCGGCTCCGTCCCTTGACGTACACCACCCCGAAGCAACTTCTCCCGGTGGTCGAGGTTCCCCTTCTCGAGCGGGTGTTGGCCCAACTGGCCGCCGCCGGTGTGGATGAGGCCATCCTGTCGCTCGGTTACCGCCCCGACGCCTTCGTTCAGGCTTATCCCGACGGCGTGGCCGCCGGGATCAGGATCCTCTACGCGGTGGAGCCCGAACCGCTGGACACGGCCGGGGCCATTCGTTTTGCCGGCCATTTCGGAGGCGTCGACCAGACCTTCCTGGCCGTCAACGGCGACGTTCTCACCGACGTCGACATCTCGGCCCTGTTGGCCTGTCACCGGGAGCATCACGCCGCCGGCACCCTCCACCTCACCGCCGTCGACGACCCGTCACGATTCGGGGTGGTCTCCACCGATGAAGACGGTCGGGTGGTGGCCTTCGTGGAGAAGCCGCCGCCGGGCCAGTGGCCTTCCAATCTGATCAACGCCGGGACCTACGTCCTCGAGCCCGAGGTCCTCGAACGGATCCCGTCGGGTCGACGGGTCTCCATCGAGCGCGAGACATTCCCGGCCTTGGCGGCCGAGGGTCGGCTCTACGGCGTGGCCAGCCAGGCCTACTGGCTCGACGCCGGGACGCCGTCGGCCTATCTCCGGGCCCACGCCGATCTCCTGGACGGGACCCGCCCCGGGCCTCCGGCGCCGGGGGCGTCGGTCCTGGCCGACGGGGTCTGGACTCTCGGTTCGCCCACCGTGGACGGTGATGTCCGGCCCTTCTCCCTGATCGGGGACGGGGCCGTTATCGCCGGCGGAGCCCGGGTGACCTCCAGTGTGGTGGGCGCCGGCAGCGTCATCGAGAGGGGAGCGGTGGTCGAGGGATCGGTCCTGCTCCCCGGCGTTCACGTGGACAGCGGGGCCACCGTCACCGGCTCGATTCTCGGCCGTGAGGCCGTGGTGGCCGAGGACTGCGTGGTGTCGGCCCTGACGGTGGTGGGCGACGGCGAGATTCTGGGCCGGGGCGTCCGGCTCTCCGAGGCTCGAGTTCCGGCATGATGGTGCCGATATGAGGCCATGAGAGAGCCGCTATGAGGGCCCCACAATGAGGACGATGGTGACCGGCGGAGCCGGCTTCATCGGCTCGAACCTGGTCGACCGCCTCCTGGCCGAGGGCCACGCCGTGGACGTGGTCGACGACCTGTCCAGTGGGACCCTGGCCAATCTGGCCTCGGCCCGGGCCGACCAGGCTCACGAGCTCACCTTCCATCAGCTCGACGTCCGGTCCGGTGAGCTGGTGGAGATGATCGCCCGCCGCCGGCCCGAAGTGATCTTCCATCTGGCCGCCCAGGCCGACGTGCGCGTGTCGGTCAAACGCCCCGTCTTCGACGCCGACGTGAACATTCTCGGCACCCTCCGGGTGCTCGAAGGGGCCCGGGCTCTCGACTCGGCCCGGGTCGTCTTCGCCGCCAGCGGGGGCACCCTCTACGGCGAGCCCGACGGGGCCGACCTGCCCGTCCGGGAGTCACACCCCCACATGCCGCTCTCGCCCTACGGCGTGTCCAAGAAGGCGGCCGTCGACTACCTGGTGGCCTACCGCGAGCTCCACTCCGTCGAGTTCTGTGCCCTGGCTCTGGCCAACGTCTACGGACCCCGCCAGGATCCCCACGGTGAAGCGGGCGTGGTGGCCATCTTCGCCGACCGCATTCTCCGGGGCGAGCCGGTCACCATCTTCGGCGACGGGGAACAGACCCGGGACTTCATCTTCGTCGACGACGTGGTCGACGCTTTCGTCCGGGCCGCCACCCGGGGAGGCGGGCTTCTTCTGAACGTGGGCACCGGACGCGAGCTCTCGGTCAACAACCTGGCCGCGGCCATGTCAGAGGTGGCCGGGTCGACGGTGGCCCCGACCTACGCCCCGGCCCGACCGGGGGAGCTCCAACGCAGCGCCCTCGACCCGGCCCGGGCCGGGATCCATCTGGGTTGGTCGTCGTGGACGGAACTCTCGGCCGGGGTCCAGTCCGTCCTCGACCACGTCCGTTCCCGCATCGACGCCTGAACGGTCAGCGAAAGAGGTCTTCGGCGGGGGAGCGGACGATCTCTTCTGAGACCGAACCGCGCCGGAGCCACTGGGTATTCACGCCCCGGACGATGGCCACCGGGATGCCTGAGGCCTTGCCCATGACCAGCTCGGCGGCCGAGGCGATCTCATCGGCCACACAGACCTCGGTGGCCTGGAGTTCCCGTCCGAGAGCGTCGGTGGTGCCGCGCAGATCGACCACGCCGGCCACCCCGGCGCAGCCGATGGCCACGTCGGTGACGCCCTGGCGCCAGGTCCGTCCGAAAGTGTCGGAGATGATGACCCCCACCTCGACGCCGGTCTGGGCCCGCAGGCCGTCACGGATCCGCCGGGCCGACCGGTCGGAATCCTCGGGGAGCAGCGCAGCCCAGCCCGATTGGACGTTGGAGAAGTCCACGCCCGAATTGGCGCAGATGAAACCGTGCTTGGTCTCGGTGATGAGGAGATCACCCCGGCGGCGGAGGACCCGTACCGATTCCTGTTCCACCAGCCGGACGCGGTCGGCGGGATCGTCGGGGTCCACCTCGACCAGTCGGTCTTCGGCCTTCGAGACGATCTTCTGGGTGACCACGACCACATCCCCGTCGGCCACCTGAGCGTGCCGGGCGATGAGCCGGGCCAGGTCGTCGCCCGGTCTGATCTCTCCCATTCCGGTCACCGGGAACACCGTCAGGGGTTGGGGGACGGTGTCGCCAGTCACGTCACCGGTCACGCCACGTGTCCGGAGACGGCGTCGAGCACGGTGGTCGACAGACGCTCGGCATCGGCCACCGACTTCATCACCGTCGGAGCCACGATGCAGTGGAGACCCAGGGCTTCGACGTCGTCGGCCAGTGCCGCGTCGGCGTCGTCGATGACCAGGGTGCCGGCCACCTCGGCGTACATCTGGGCCACGCCCACCACCGTGGGAGCGACGCCCAGTTCCGCCATCAGCCGGTCAGCGGGGCCCTTCAGGGCGGCCCCGGCCACGATGGGGGAGACGGCGACGACCCGGGAGCGACGTTGGCGGAGGGCGTCGGCGATGCCGGGAACGGCCAGGAGCGGCCCGATGGAGACGACGGGATTCGAGGGACAGATCACGATGACATCCCCGTCGGCCAGGGCGTCGAGAACGCCGGGGGCGGCCCGGCAGGTGTCGGCCCCGGCGAAGCGGACCGAGGCCACGGCCACGGAGTGCTGCCGTCGGACGAAGTATTCCTGGAAGGCGATCTCGGGTCCGTCGACCAGAGTGAGTCGGGTGCGGACGGGGTCGTCCGACATGGGAAGCAGTCGGGCCCCGATACCGACGGCGGCGGTGATCTCCCGGGTCACTTCCGACAAGGGAGCGCCGTCAGCCAGACGTTGGGTCCGGTAGAGATGGGTGGCCAGGTCCTTGTCACCGAGCCGGAACCAGCTCTCCCCGCCCAGTCGTTCGAGAGCCTCCATGGCCGTCCAGGTCTCGCCGGCCAGGCCCCAGCCACGCTCGTCATCGTTCATCCCGGCCAGGGTGTAGGTCACGGTGTCGAGGTCGGGGCAGATGGTCAGACCGTGCAGGACGGTGTCGTCACCGGTGTTGACCACGGCCGTGACCTCGGTCCGAGGCACGATGCGCACGAGGCCGCGCAGTAAGCGGGCAGCCCCCACTCCTCCGGCGAGGGCGGTGATCATCGAGCCAGGCTAACGGCCCGGGGTGGGCCCGATGCCCGAGCCCCGATGCCCGCGCCCCGGTGTGCAAGGCTCCCCGGGTGCCGCAGGCTGATCCCATGGGGCGCGACCGGCTGGCGGTGGCCGTCGATGCCACCCCCCTCCTCGGGACGCGCTCCGGAGTGGGCATGTTCTGCGCCGGGGCCCTCGAGGCCCTGGCGGCGCGGTCCGACCTCTCGGTGGCCGCCTTCGCCGTGACCTGGCGCCGACGGCACCTGCTGCGACCGCTCGTCCCCGGTCCGGTCCGAGTGGTGGAGCGGTCGATGCCCGCCCGTCCCCTCCACAAGATCTGGGCCCACTTCTCGGTTCCGCCTATCGAGTGGTTCACCGGCCCGGTCGATGTCGTCCACGGGACGAACTTCGTGGTGCCCCCGACGCGGCGGGCCGCCCGGGTGGTGACGGTGCACGACCTGACGGCTGTCCACTATCCGGCGCTGTGTGACGCATCGACCCGGGTCTTCCCCGAGATCGTCCGACGCGCCGTGGCCGAAGGCGCCTGGGTCCACACCCCTTCGCAATTCGTGGCCGATGAAGCGGTGGCCGCCTTCGGTGTCAGCCCGGAGAGAGTGCGGGTCGTCTATCACGGGATACCGCGTCACACATCAGCATCGGCATCGGGCCGGTCGAGGGCGGGGAGCGTCAGACTGCCGTCGGGGACCACCCGGTATGTCCTGGCTCTCGGAACGGTGGAACCTCGAAAGGATCTTCCGGGCCTCGTCCGCGCCTTCGACGTCCTGGCCGGCGACCACGGCGACGTGGCTCTGGTTCTGGCCGGCGCCGGGGGTTGGGGTGACGACGCCCTGGAGAGAGCCATGGCGCAGTCGCCGTGGCGCTCCCGGATTCTGGGGCTCGGTTACGTCGACGACGACGCTCTCGGCCAGGTTCTGGCCGGCGCCGCCGTTCTGGCCTACCCGTCGGTCTATGAGGGTTTCGGGTTCCCGCCCCTCGAAGCCATGGCTGTCGGCGTTCCCGTCGTGGCGACGGCGGTGGGCGCCATCCCGGAAGTGGTGGGGGACGGCGCGCTCCTGGTGCCGCCGGGCGACATCGACGCCCTGGCCGCCGGAATCTCCGACCTGTTGACCGACAGCGACAGCGACAACGACAGCCAAAAAAGGACCGGGCTGATAGCGCGGGGACGGGCCCGGGCGGCACTGTTCACTTGGGAGAAGTGCGGTCAGGGACTGGCCGATCTCTACTCGGAAGCGGCACGGGCGGCAGCATCGACGGCTGCGCGGCGTGGACGATGATCGGCCGGCGATGACGACAGCGGACCAGAGCGCGACAGCGGCCACCGCGGCCACCGACGCGGGCGCCTCGGATCCGTCGCTACGGGTCGTGCTTCTCGTCGAGCAGCTCCGGCGGAGTGTCCCCGGGGGCATCGGCCGTTACATCACCGGTCTGCTGCAGGGATTGACCGAGATGGCCGAGGCCGGCGAGCACGTCCCGAAGTTGATCCTCCATGCCAGCCGCGCTCCGGCCGGTGGCGATCCCCTGGCCGCCTACGGGTTCGAGATCATCACTTCCCGTCTGCCCGTGGCGCTGCTCACGCGAGCGTGGGATCGCGGCCTGATCGACGTCCCCGGCCAGGGCGACGTTATCCACGCCTTGTCGATGGCCACCCCGCCGGCCCGGCACGCCGCTCTGGTGGTCACCGTCCACGACATGGCCTGGCGGACCGTGCCCGAGACGTTCCCCGACCGTGGACGCCGGTGGCACGAAGCGGCTTTCGGTCGGGCCCGACGTCGGGCCGCCCGTCTGGTGGTGCCATCGAAGGAGGGGGCCGGCACTTTGGTCGACGCCGGCGTGGACGGCGCCTCGGTGACGGTGATTCCCAACGGCTCCGATCACCTCCCGCCGGCCGACAACGCTTCGGCCGACAAACTGCTCGGAAGACTCGGGGTCGACGGCGACTTCCTGTTGTCGGTGGGAACCCTCGAGCCGCGGAAGAACCTGGGTCGTCTGGTCGAGGCCTACGGCCGGGCCCGTCCGCAGCTGCCCCATCCCTGGCCACTGGTTGTCGTGGGCCCGACGGGTTGGGGCGACGGATTTCCGGCCGGTGCCGGCGGGGGCGAGAAACCCGGGGTCATCGCCGCCGGGAAAGTGGACGACGGGACGCTGGCCGCGTTGTACGAGCGGGCCCGTCTGCTGGCCTACGTCCCTCTCACCGAGGGTTTCGGTTTCCCACCGGTGGAGGCCATGCGGCAGCGGCTTCCGGTGGTGGCCAGTCCGATGCCCAGCCTGGGAGGGGCCGGCCTGGTCGTCGATCCCGAGCAGGTCGACGCCATCAGCCGGGGCCTGGTGAAAGCGGCCACCGACGACGCCTGCCGGGCCGAATTGGTAGCGCAGGGAACAGAACGAACCGAGCCGCTGACGTGGAAGGCATCGGCCCGTCGGCACGTGGAGCTGTGGGAGTCGGTGAGGTGACCGAGGCCTTTCGGCTCTCCCTGGACGTGAGTGCGGTGCCGGCCGATCCGGTGGGGGCCGGGCGTTACACCATCCATCTGGCCGAGGCTCTGGCCCGACGGTCCGACGTGGCCCTGCGACTGTGGTCGCGCCGTGGTGACGGACGTCGGTGGGATGCCGTCACGCGCGCCGATCTGACTCTGCCCGAACGTTCGGCCCTGGGGACGACGCCGGTGGTGCGGTCGGTGGCCCCCGTACGTCGTCCGCTCCGGCTGGCCTGGGAGCAGATCCGGCTGCCGGGTCTGCTGAAGAGGAGCGACGCCGAGGTCCATCACGGGCCGCACTACACGATGCCGGAAAGGGCTCGTCTGGCCCAGGTGGTGACCATCCACGATCTCACCTTCCTCGATCATCCCGAGTGGCACGAGCGGAGCAAGGTGCGGGTATTCGGACGGGCCATCAAAGTGGCGGCCCGTCGGGCCACCGCCCTCGTCTGTGTCAGTGCCACCACGGCGGCGCGATTGCAGGAGATTTGTCATCCAGAGGGGAGGGTCTTCGTCATCGCTCACGGCGTCGATCACGGACAGTTCCGGCCGAACGAACCGTCGGCCGGATCCGACGACGAGGTCCTGGAACGGCTCGGGGTCCGGACGCCCTACATCGTGTTCGTGGGAACCCTCGAACCCCGGAAGGCGGTACCCGATCTGGTGGCCGCCTTCGACCGGGTGGCCGACACCGAGCGCGATCTGTCGCTGATTCTGGTCGGAGGATCGGGATGGGGGCTGGCCGACATCGAGAAGGCGATCGCCACGGCCCGGCACGCCGATCGGATCATCCGGGCCGGGTACGTGGCCGAAAGGGCGGTGCCG
>Ga0208357_1002750_pt1 | contig 11364 bp, 12 predicted proteins | sample NGESurdeep092012_6_FD_184487 | JGI IMG/M metagenome (GOLD analysis project Ga0208357, IMG submission 184487) | Arctic peat soil microbial communities from Barrow, Alaska - NGEE Surface sample F52-2 deep-092012 (SPAdes) | ecosystem: Environmental > Terrestrial > Soil > Wetlands > Peat ... | reverse complement strand
CGGCGTTCGCGATCAGCGCCGTTCTGGCGTCACTGTCGGGCAGTCTCTATGCCTTCGATTTCCATTTTCTCTCGCCCGACATGGTGGCAACGCCGCGCTCGTTCGAGCTGATCGCGATGCTGATCATCGGCGGCGAAGGCACGCTGATCGGCGGCCTTCCTGGCGCCGCGCTGATCACGCTGTTGCCGACTCTGTTCCAGCCCTTCGCCGTCTACAAGACGTTGGCCGAGGGCGCGCTGCTGGCGCTGACCTTTCAATATCTGCCCGACGGCATGCTGGGCGGCCTGTGGCGATTGGGGCAATGGGCGCGCGGGCTGGCGCCGGCGCGGTTCGCGCCGGGACGGGCCGCGCCATGAGCGACGCCGCGCTGGAGGTGATTGGCCTCGCGAAACGCTTCGGCGGGGTGCAGGCGGTCGCCGATCTGTCCTTCACCGTGCCGGCGGGCGGCATCGCCGCGCTGATCGGGCCGAACGGCGCCGGCAAGACCACCCTCTTCAATCTCGTCACCAATCTTTTCCCCGCCGATGCCGGCGAAGTGCGATTCCTCGGCACCTCGCTACGCGGGCGCGGCCCCAGCGACATCGCCGCGTTGGGCCTGCTGCGCACCTTTCAAACGGCGCGCATCTTTCCCGGCATGAATGTCCTGGAGAATGTCATGGCCGGCGCGCATCGCCAGATCCGGCACGGGGCGGCGGCGCAGATGCTGTGGCTGCCCGGCGCGCGGCACGAAGAGGCGGCGTTGCGTCGCCGGGCCGCCGACCTGCTCGATCTCGTCGGCCTCGCGGGCTTGCGCGACCAGCCCGCCGCCAGCCTGCCGATGGGCGCGCAGAAAATGGTCGAGGTGTGCCGCGCCTTCATGGCGCGCCCGCGCCTGCTGCTGCTCGACGAGCCGGCGGCCGGCCTCAACGATGCCGAAACCGCCGAGCTCGCGGCGCTGTTGCGCGCGGTGTGCGACAGCGGCGTCACCATCATGGTGGTGGAGCACAATATGTCGCTGGTGATGGACATCGCCGACCAAGTCATCGTGCTCGATCTCGGCCGGCTGCTGGCCCAAGGGACGCCGCGCGATATTCAGCGCGACCCACGCGTCATCGAAGCCTATCTCGGCGTCGCGACGTAAATGCTGACGGTCACCGGCCTCGACGCCGGCTATCGCGAGAGCACCATCCTGCACGGCGTCGATTTGGCGGTGAACGCGGGCGAGATCGTCGCGCTGATCGGCGCCAACGGCGCCGGCAAATCGACGCTGGCGAAGACACTGGCCGGGTTGCTGCCGGCGCGGCAGGGGCGCATCGAATTCGGCGGCCAGGCGATCGAGCGCCTCGGCCCGCCGGCCCGCGTGGCGCTGGGCATGGCGCATGTGCCGGAGGGGCGTCAGATCGTCGCCGGTCTCAGCGTCGCCGACAATCTGCACATCGGCGCCTTCGTCCATCGCCGCCGGCTCGGCCGCGCCGGCATGGCGCGGCGTATCGAGGCCGTGTGCGCGCAATTTCCGGCGCTGAGCGGTCGGCTCGACGAGCCCGCCGGCAATCTCTCCGGCGGGCAGCAGCAGATGCTGGCGATCGCGCGCGCGCTGATGATCGAGCCGCGCCTCCTGATCCTCGATGAGCCGTCGCTGGGCCTCGCGCCGCAACTGGTGGCGGAGATTTTCCGCATGATCGCCACGCTGCGCGGCGCCGGGGTCGCGATCCTGTTGTCGGAGCAGAATGCGCGCATCAGCCTCGCCCATGCCGATCGCGCCTATGTGCTGGAAATGGGCCGCATCACGCTGCACGGTACGGGGGCCGCGCTGTTCGCGAACTCGGCCATCGCCGAGACCTATCTCGGCGTCGGCAAGGCGGTCGATGCCGGCGCCGCCCGAAGCGACACAAGCCACGCGCGCCTGGTGCGCGGCCTTCAGGAGATTCTCGATGCCTAACCTTTTGTCCCTCGCGCCGCTGACCATCAACGAGGCGGGGCCGCTGGAACTGATCGACGCCGCGGCGGCGGGCCGGTTCGACGCCGTCTCGCTCCGGGTCGTCGGCGCGCCGGGGATCGAGCGCGTGCCGCCGATCACCGCCGCCGACACCGATGCGATCCGGCGGCATCTCGCCGCGACCGGCATCCGGGTCTTTTCCGCGACCGGCATTTGGCTGACGCCGGATTTCGCGCTACGCGATGCCGAGCCGGCGCTGGCGATCGCCGCCGACCTCGGTGCCGTCTATTGCCTGGCGACAGGTGCCGACGATGATTGGCCGCGCCTCGTCACCAATTTCGCCGCCTTGTGCCAAGCGGGGGCGCGGGTCGGGCTCGGCATCGCGGTCGAGTTCATGCCCTATCTGCCGGTGCGAAGCGTCGCCGATGCCACCCGCTTGCTGGACGGCGCGGCGCAGCCCAATGGCGGCATCATCGTCGACGCGCTGCATCTGGCGCGGTCGGGCGGCACGCCCGCCGATGTCGCCGCCGCCGATCCGGCACGCATCGCCTATGTCCAGCTATGCGATGCGCCGCGCGTTCGTCCCGCCACCATGGAGCGGCGCGAGGAATCGCTGCGCAACCGGCTTTATCCGGGCGACGGCGAGCTGCCGCTGTTCGCGTTGATGGATGCGCTTCCGCCCGACATCGCCATCGACATCGAAGTGCCGTGCGCCGCCGACGCGCACCTGCCGTTCGCCGAGCGGGCACGCCGCGCCGGCGACGCGACCCGGCGCTTTCTCACGGCCTATCGCGCGCGCTAAGCCACGGGGCGCGCTTCGGCGGCGCCGACGAGGCGCAGCACCGCCTCGACCATGCCGGCATGATCCGCCGTGCCGGTGCCCGCGATGTCGAGCGCGCTGCCATGCGCCACCGAGGAGAACAGGATGTCGGTGCCGATGGCGAGGCCGGCGATCCGGTTCGGCGCCAAGAGCTTCGCCGCGACATGCCCCTGATCGTGGATCATCACCACGAACGCATCATAGCCCGACCGGTGGAACATGGTGTCGGCGCCGAACGGACCCTCGGCGTTGATGCCGCCTTCACGCATCGCCGCCACCGCCGGCGCGATGATGCGCGTCTCTTCGTCGCCGAACATGCCATCCTCGCCGGCATGCGGGTTGAGGCCGGAGACCGCGATGCGCGGCGCCGCGATGCCGAGCCGCCGCAGCACCCGGTCGGTCGCGGTCACGACGCGACGCACGCGGTCGGGCGTGAGGAGCGCGATGGCGCGCGCCACCCCGACATGCAGCGTCGCATGCGCGATGCGCTTGTCGTCGAAGCACAGCATCAGGAACACGTCTTCCTCCGGCACGCCGGTCAAGCGCGCGAGGAAACTGGGGTTGCCGTCATACGCGATGCCGGCATCGCGGATCGAAACCTCGGTGATCGGCGCCGCGACCACCGCGTCCACCGATTTCGCCAGCGCCGCCTGTGTCGCCAGCGTCACCGCCGCATAAGCGGCGCGGCCATGGCTCGCCGCGATCTTACCAATCGCGAGCGGCCCGCCCAGCGTGCCGGGATCGAGCACCGGTACCCCGTCGGCACTCCAGTCGATGGCGCCCGCCGTTGCGAACCGGCGCAGCGTCGGCGTCAGTCCCGCCAGCCGCGCATGGGTTTCGATGAACCCGATGTCGCCCACCAGCACCGGGCGGCTGACTGCGCGCACCCGCGGATCGAGCGCCGCCTTCAGCGCGACCTCGGGGCCGATGCCGGCGGGATCGCCGATGCTGATGGCGATGCGATGGTCTGTCATGGCTGCAATCCAGATTGCAAAATGGGCTGACGAAACTCATGGTTCTGGCGGTATGGTGTTGTCATGACGAAGCGATATCAAGTCATCATTGTCGGCGGCGGCCCGGTGGGCGTCGGACTGGCGGTCGAGTTGGGGTTGCGCGGCATCTCCTGCGCGTTGATCGAACGGCGGGTGGTGTTGCAGAACATCCCCAAGGGGCAGAACCTGACCCCGCGCACCGCCGAGCATTTCCGGCGCTGGGGCATCATCGATGATTTGCGCGCCGCGCGCATCATGCCGCCCGGCTATCCGATCGGCGGCATCACCGCCTATGGCAATCTGATGAGCGATTACTGGTTCGCGCCGCCCCAGCGCGAAATCGTCCGCCCCTATTACGCCGAGGCGCCGGAGCGCCTGCCCCAATACCGCACCGAGATGGTGCTGCGCGACAAGATGGCGACACTGGCGGCGGTCGACAGCCGCATGGGCTGGGTCGCCGAGGACATCACGCAAGACGATGACGGCGTGCGCGTCACGATCGTCGACACGGCGGGCGGCAACCGCGAGACGCTGGCCGCGGATTATGCCGTCGGCTGCGACGGCGCGCGCTCCTTGGTGCGCGAGGCGATCGGCATCGGACGCGGCGGCGCCGATTTCGACCAGACCATGGTACTGGCGGTGATCCGTTCGCGCGCGCTGCATGAGGGGCTGTTGCGGTTCCCGCCGCGCTCGACCTATCTGGTGCTGCATCCAGACTATCAGGGCTATTGGCAATTCTTCGGCCGCATCGATGTCGGCGAGGGCTTCTTCTTCCATGCCCCGGTGCCGCCCGGCACGACGCGCGACAATTACGATTTCACCGCGCTGCTGCATCGCGCCGCCGGGTTTCCGTTCGCGTTCGAGGTCGATCATCTCGGCTTCTGGGATTTGCGCATTTCGGTCGCCGAGCGCTATCATTTCGGCCGAATCTTCATCGCCGGCGACGCCGCGCACAGCCACCCGCCCTATGGCGGCTTTGGGCTCAATAACGGGCTTGAGGACATTCGCAATCTCGGCTGGAAACTGGCGGCGCGGCTCAAGGGCTGGGGCAGCGACGCATTGCTCGCCTCCTATGGGCCGGAGCGCCGCCCGATTTTCGAGGAGACCGGCGCCGACTTCATCGCCGGCCGCATCGAGGCCGACCGCGACTTTCTCGATCGCTATAACCCGGCGCGCGACTGCGCCGCGTTCGAGCAGGCGTGGAACGAGCACGCCACCGGCGCCGGCGGGGACGTGCTGAGTTATGAGCCGCATTACGAGGGCTCACCCGTGATCCTGGGGCCGCCGGGTGGGCGATGCAGCGCCCACGGCAAGCATTTATTCACCTCGCGGGCCGGCCATCACCTGGCGCCCCAGCCGCTATCGTCGGGCGCCGATGTTTATGACGAACTGGGGCCGGATTTCACCCTCCTCGCCTTCGATACGCCCGACCCGACAGTCGCGCGCTTCGAGGAAGCGGCGCGGACGCTGGGCGTGCCGCTGAAAGTGATCCGCGACACCAGCGAGACCGCACGCGCGGCCTATGGCGCGCGGCTCATCCTGGCACGGCCCGACCAGTATATCGTGTGGACGGGCGACGATGTGCCCGAGGACGGGTCGCTCGACCCATCGCGCATTCTCGGCACCGCGCTCGGCCGCTGACGCGCGTGGGGCCGGCGGCGCCGATCGCGTTCTTCCTGGTCTTTCACCAGCCAGAAGACACCGCGATCGCGCTTACGGCAGCCGAACTGGATCGCCTCGCCGCCTGCCTCAAGACCGTCCGCGATCTGCGCCGGGCACTGATCTTCACGCCCGACACCACCGACGATCCCTATCTCGATCGCGCACCGCCGCCGGCGCTGGCGATCCAGCTTTATTTCGCCGAGATCGCGGCGATGGAGGCGGCGCTGGGCGGGTCGAGCGCCCTCCACGCGCTGGCCGATACCGCGCAATTCCCCAGCCTCGCCGGCGCACCGGCGACCCAACAGGCGATGCTGACACGCGCCTTCGCGGTTCCCGATGCCGCGCCGACCCCGCCGCCCGGCGTGGCGCAGTGCACCTATCTCGTCAGCTATGAGGGCGCCGCCGAGAATCCCCATGACTGGCTGACGCATTACCTGCGCCATCATCCGCCGCTGATGGTACGATTGCCAGGCGTGCGCGCGGTCGAGGTCTATACGCGGCTCGATTGGTGCGCCGCGCTGCCGTGGCCGCGGGTCGCGCATCTCCAGCGCAACAAGGTCGTGTTCAACGATGGCGCGGCGTTGCGCGCCGCGCTCGCCTCGCCGATCCGCCAGGCGATGCGCGCCGATTTCCACCGGCTGCCACCCTATCGCGGGCCGGTGCGCCATGACGCCATGGCGACGGTGGCGGTCGCGCTGGATCGCGTGCGCGGCGCCTGAACCCGACGCGGCGGCTAGGGCAACTTTCACGTCGATGCAATCACCCGGTAGCCGTCATCGCCGGGCTTGACCCACGAGTGTCCGGTTGGGATTTGGCGAGGCTTCAAAAGTACTTGTCGCGGCGGGAAACAACCGCCTTGGCCGGGCTCGTCCGGCTTACCTCGGCGAAGGCGAGTATTTTTGAATTTTTAGAACCCCGCATCGCCGCGAGACGAAGCGTGGCCTGGCCGGGCCAAGGCGACAAATGCTTTGAGAAGCCGTGCCGGCTACCCGCTTTGATGAGAACCGAACCGCGCCGTTCGCGTTATCATAGTGGCGGGGAGAGTACCGGGAACCCGGCAGGAGTTGGCATGGCGCGGACAGCGATGGCGGTGTGGGCGATGCTGGCGATCGGGACAGCCACGGCGGCCGCGCAGGCGGCCGGCGCGCTGACCGCCGGAGACCGCGGCTGGCTGCAGGGCAATCTCAACCTCGCGGGCGACAGTCCGGCGCTCCTTGAATTGTCGCCGACGCAGCAGGCGCGGCTCCATGCGCTGATCGCCGACCGCAAAGCCGGCCCCGATCGCCAGCGCCAGAATATCGTGCAGTTCCTGACCGAGGCGACCGACCGCAGCCTCGACCACGCGCTCGACAACACGGCTACGCGCCCGGCGGGCGCGCCCACCGAACTGGGCGCCAACCGGCCGCGATAGGCGGCGGACTCAGTCTGCCTGGCCGCCGGCCGGCCCGGCAAATCGGGTGGCGGCGGCGCGAAAATAGCTCATGAGATAGACCCGGATCGCCGCCGTCAGGCTGGATTCAACCTGGGCGCGCGCGATCTCGGTGACGACGCAATTGAGCGATTTCCGCTCCCGCTCGCAGACATGGTGGAGTGCATCCCACATCGCCGGCTCGAGCCGGACGCTGGTGCGATGGCCGGCCACGGTGACGTTGCGGTTGATGAGGGTGGAGGGGCGCCGGGACGCGAATTCCTCGCGCGCGGAGCGGCCGGGGCCGATGGAGAAGGATTGGAGCGTCATCGTCGGGATAGTACGGTAAAGAATGCAATAATGCAACCATAACAGATAAATATAATTACATTTTCGTTCTTAGGTTGTAATTATCGCATCACCTCCTTCTTCCGATGCCTGAGCGGACACGCTCAGCGCGTGCACGCCGCCGGCCAGCTCTTCCGCCAGGATGGCATAAACGAGGCGCTGCCGCGCCAGCCGGCTCTGTCCGGCGAACGCGGCGGCGGCGATGGCGACGTGGAAATGGGTCTCGCCGCCCGCCCGCGCCCCGGCATGGCCGGCATGGCGGGCGGATTCGTCGATGATGTCGAGGCGCGTCGGGTTCAGCGCCGCGACGAGCTTCGCACGCATGCGGTCGGCGGTGGTGATTTGGGTCGGCATGGTCAAAGCGTGGGCGGCGCCGCGCGGCTTGTCAATTGCCCGGCAAGGATGGCAGCGTCACGCCTTCCCGCGCTTGTATTGGCGGTTTTGGCAAACCATACTGTGGCGATGTCCCGGTCCATGCTTCATTCCGCTTCGGCCGATCGCGACGGCCTGCCCCTGGGCCGTGCCTGCGACCATCCCGGCTGCGCCGGCGGCGGCGCCTATCGCGCGCCGCGCTCGCGTGATGATTTGGGTAGCTATTACTGGTTCTGCCTCGATCATGTGCGCTCCTACAACGCATCATGGAATTATTACGCGGGTATGAACGAGTCCGAGATCGAGGCCGAGCTGCGCAAGGATATGGTGGGACAGCGGCCGAGCTGGAAGTTCGGCCATCGTGTCGCCTGGCGCTTCGGCGGCGGCGCCAAGGATTTCGGCCTGTTCGACTTCGAGCAGGAGGCGCCGCGCGCCAAGCCGCGCGCCCGCCCGCCGACCCCGCAGGAAGCCGCCCTCGAGATTTTCGATCTGACGCTGCCGCTGACCATCGGCGGGCTGAAGGCGCGCTATAAGGAATTGGTGAAGCTGCACCATCCCGACGCGCACGGCGGCGACAAGGCGGAAGAAGAGCGCCTGAAGATCATCAACCAAGCCTACGCCACCTTAAAAGCCAGTTACTTCTCCTGAGGCCCCATGAGTTCCCTGAATCAAAACGTCCAACCGCTCGACCGGCCCGACATCACGGTGTCCGTCCGCCAAACCTTCGGTCTCGACAGCGATATGCAGGTCCCGGCCTTTTCCCGCGCGTCGGAGCATGTGCCCGACCTCGACGAGGCCTATCGCTTCGATCACGACACCACGCTCGCGATCCTGGCCGGCTTTGCCTATAACCGCCGCGTCATGGTCGCGGGCTATCACGGCACCGGCAAATCGACCCATATCGAGCAGGTCGCGGCGCGGCTCAACTGGGCCTTGATCCGCATCAATCTCGACAGCCATATCAGCCGCATCGACCTGGTCGGCAAGGATGCCATCGTCCTGAAGGACGGCCAGCAGGTGACCGAGTTCCGCGAGGGGCTGCTGCCGTGGGCGCTGCAGAATCCGACGGCGCTGTGCTTCGACGAATACGATGCCGGCCGGCCCGACGTGATGTTCGTGATTCAGCGCGTGCTCGAGGTCGATGGCCGCCTGACCCTCTTGGATCAGAACAAGGTGATCCGCCCGCATCCGTCGTTCCGGCTGTTCGCCACCGCCAATACCATCGGCCTCGGCGATACCTCGGGCCTCTATCACGGAACCCAGCAGATCAATCAGGGCCAGATGGACCGCTGGAACATCGTCGCGACCCTCAACTATCTGCCCCACGATGCCGAGGTCGACATCGTGCTGGCGAAGGCGCCCAATTACGATAATGACGAGGGCCGCCGCGCCATCCACGCCATGGTGGCGCTGGCCGAGCTGACGCGGTCGGGCTTCATGAACGGCGACATCTCGACCGTGATGTCGCCACGCACGGTCATCACCTGGGCCGAGAATGCGCGCATCTTCAACGACCTCGCGTTCGGCTTCCGCGTCACCTTCCTCAACAAATGCGATGAGATGGAGCGCTCGACGGTGGCGGAATATTATCAGCGCTGCTTCGGCACCGAGCTGAAGGAGACCGGCGTGCGCGCGACGCTGGTCTAATTGCCGAAGTCGACAGTTCTCAGTCGTCAGTTGTCAGTGAACAGCCGACTGAGAACTGAGAACTGAGAACTGAGAACTGAGAACTGAGAACTGAGAACTCAACTGACGACTGATAACTGAGAACTGAAAACTTTAATGGCCGAAGCCGAATCGCCCGTCGAGAGTTTCAAGCGCGCCACCGCCGCCGCGGTGCGGGCGATCGCCGAGCGCGAGGACATCGCCATCGTCTATGGCGCCGAGCTGCCGGCCGTCGGCGGCACGCGCGTGCGCCTGCCCCTGCCTGGCCGCGAGCTGGGCCCGGAGGAAGCGGCGCAGTTGCGTGGCGCCGCCGACGCCGCCGCCTTGCGGCTGCGCTATCACGATGAGGGCGTGCATACCAAGCGCCGGCCCGCCGGCGACCAGGCGCGCGCGCTGTTCGAGGGGATCGAGCAGGCGCGGGTCGAGGCGATCGGCGCCCAGCGCATGGCCGGGGTCGCCGCCAATCTGGCGGCGCATCTCGAGGAGCGCTGCCGCCGCCAGGGTTTCGCCCATGTCACGGCGCGCGACGAAGCCATGCTGCCGGAAGCGGTGCGGCTCTTGGCGCGCGAGGCGCTGACCGGCGCCGTGCCGCCGCCCTCGGCGCGGCGCATGATCGCGGAATGGCGCCCGCTGCTGGAGGGCAAGGTCGGGCGCGACCTCTTGGAATTGTCGAAGCATCTGCGCAACCAGGATGCCTATGCCAAGGCGGCGCGCCAATTGATCCGCGATCTCGACATCGATCTCGGCGATGTCGAGCAGGATTCGGACCCGGACGACAGCGAATCCGAGGGCGAGGATTCCGAGCAAGGCGACGGCGAGAGCGAGGGCGGCGAAGGCGGCGCCTCCGGCGCGCAAGGCGCGCTCGAAGCCGGCGTGCCCGACGCCGACCAGGATGCCGCCGCCAGCGAGATCGAAGGCGAGCTGATGCCCGGCACCGGCGACGACGATCCGGGCCGGCCCGGCCGCCCAGGACAGCAGCCGCACGGCAATGCCAAGGATGACGGCCACGCCTATCGCCCGTTCACCGCCGAATGCGACGAGATCGTCGAGGCGGCGGATTTGTGCGACCCCGACGAGCTGACCCGGCTGCGCGCCCTCTTGGACCAGCAACTGGCCAATCTGCAATCCGTAACCTCGCGGCTCGCCAACCGGCTGCAGCGCCGACTGATGGCCAAGCAGACGCGCGCCTGGGAATTCGATCTGGAAGAGGGGATGCTCGATACCGCGCGGCTCAGCCGGATCGTCGCCAACCCGGTCTATCCGCTATCCTATAAGCGCGAGAAGGAAACCAATTTCCGTGACACCGTGGTGTCGCTGCTGATCGACAATTCCGGCTCGATGCGCGGCCGGCCGATCACCGTGGCGGCGATGAGCGCGGACATCCTGGCGCGGACGCTGGAGCGCTGCGCGGTCAAGGTCGAGATTCTGGGCTTCACCACCCGCGCATGGAAGGGTGGGCAATCGCGCGAACGCTGGATCGCTGCCGGCAAGCCGGCCAATCCCGGCCGGCTCAACGATTTGCGCCACATCATCTACAAGCCCGCCGACGCGCCGTGGCGGCGCGCGCGCAAGAGCCTCGGGCTGATGCTGCGCGAGGGCATCCTCAAGGAGAATATCGACGGCGAGGCGCTGCTCTGGGCGCATAATCGGCTGATGGCCCGGTACGAGCAGCGCCGCATCCTGATGGTGATCTCCGATGGCGCGCCGGTCGATGATTCGACGCTGTCGGTCAATCCCGGCAATTATCTGGAAAAGCATCTGCGCGACGTCATCACCAACATCGAGACCACCTCGCCGGTCGAGCTGATCGCAATCGGCATCGGCCACGACGTCACCCGCTATTACCGCCGCGCCGTCACCATCGTCGATGCCGAACAGCTCGGGGGCACCATGCTGGAAAAGCTCGCCGAGCTATTCGACGAGGGCGACGCCCCCAAGGGCCGGCGCAGAGCGGCGTAAACGGCATCGTGCGCCGGGGCATACCGTGCGTCCCTCGACTGCGTCCTTCGGGCGCGCTCGGATGAGGCACATTTCCAAGGTCCCACCAGTTTCTCTTTACCGGCGAAGGCCGGTATCCATGGTCGGGATGGACTCCGGCTTTCGAGCGTGTGAAGGATTCCCAATTTTATTGGGATGTGATTCTCTTTGCGGGAGCGGAGGGGGTGGCGATGTGTGGTGGTGC